>Ga0137418_10000781_pt1 | contig 29039 bp, 14 predicted proteins | sample CZODoug3_1_2_16f_FD_122242 | JGI IMG/M metagenome (GOLD analysis project Ga0137418, IMG submission 122242) | Vadose zone soil fungal communities from Angelo Coast Range Reserve, California, USA - CZODoug3_1_2_16fungal (Hybrid Assembly) | ecosystem: Environmental > Terrestrial > Soil > Vadose... | reverse complement strand
GTCCACAGGCAGCAAACCAGATTTCCGTTGTCGACCGAAGAGATGAAGCGGGGCTTGCAAGCCTCCAACGTGCGAGTGTCGTACCAGTTGTAGAGTTGACCGTTCAGCTTCGGCATGCGGTCAACCGATTCGAACGTTTTTTCGGTATCCGCGACGAATTCCGGCAAAGTTAGAAAACCCATGTCCATCGCCGCGAGCCTCGAATTAAGCAGCAGGCCCAGGTTGGTGGTGGAGACCCGATGTACGATCAGCGACGCGGGCTCCTGGACGATGTCCGGTATCAGCCAATTTTCTTCCGGCGTGCTGAACTCACGGAACATTCGCCATGTCCGCAGCGCCGACCGCCGCAGCAGCGTTTGATCCCTTGCGTCCATTCTCTTTTCCCCAGTGCGCGATGGCAGGCTCAGCCACTGCACGATTGGCTTCGAAACGCCCCAGAGCACTAGCAATGGCAGTGCCACCATGAACGACTCAGGGCGATCGACCGCCAGAAATAGTCCGACAAAAAACGCCAGCCACGGCGTAATCTCCAAATAGACTTCCACCGGGCTCTTCTTTTGAGTTCGCTCTTCCGCCTCCGCGGCGGTTTCCCATTCCAGCAGCCGTTCGTGCGTGACGGTCATGCGCACGATGGAGCGCACTACAGCGTCAATCGTCACCAGGCTTTGATGGCACAGGCACGCCACACGCATGAACAGATTTGCCTGCGAGACTCCAAAGTCCGCGCCAAGGTTCTTCCAGAACGCAGATGTGAGCAGCGCGCCGCGCGCCCGCGCGATAGTCAGCGCAAACTGCGTATACGCCGGCAACGCTAGCATCGCCAGAGTCACCAGAGTCCAGTACAGCGGGTGCTTGGGGAAAAAGAGCCAGCCGCTCAGGAGCATCACAAACATCGCCATTTCCGTCAGGCTGCGCCGCAGATTATCCAAGATCTTCCAGCGCGAAATGATCGAAAGTGGGTTGTGCACCATCTTTCCGAAGAAGTCCGGCACGCGTGGCAATAGCCAGAAAATGATCTGCCAGTCTCCCCGAACCCAGCGGTGCTTTCTGCGGCTGAACGCACTCATGTGTGACGGATAGTCGTCCACAACTTCGACGTCCGATACCAGCCCGGCACGCGCGTAGGCGCCTTCGATCATGTCGTGGCTCAGAATTGTGTTGCACGGGAAGCGGTGCTCTAGCACCTGCTGAAACGTCTTGACCTCGTAGATTCCTTTTCCCGTAAAGCTGCCTTCACGAAATAGATCCTGGTACACGTCCGAAACCGCCCGCGTGTAAATGTCGAAACCGGCGTCTGATGAAAAGATCGCGGCCAATCGCGACCGGTTTGCCGACTGAATGCTGATGTCCACGCGCGGCTGCAAGATTCCGTAGCCGTCTACAACAGTGTTCGTAGTCGCATCCACGACCGCCTTGTTCAGGGGATGAGCGATTGCCCCTACCAGTCGGTGCGCCGCATTGCGAGGAAGCTCTGTGTCCAAATCGAGCGTGATCACGTATCGCACGTTGGGCAGAATCGAGAGATTCCCCGTTTTCACCGGAAAATTGTCGTTTGCCCCGAGCAGCAGATTATTGAAGTCCAGCAATTTTCCGCGCTTGCGCTCCCACCCCATCCAGATTCCTTCGGATTTGTTGTAAGAGCGATGCCGATGCAAGAGGAAGAACGAACCTCTTCCCTCCGCGCCGTACTTTGCATTCAGTCCTTCGATCAGTTCCGCGCAAGCTTGAGCGAGTTGGTCCCTCTCGTCGAACTGTTGCCCTGCATCCGGCGGATCGGTAAGCAGCGCAAAATGCAAGTTGCTGTCTCGATTGGCCAGGAATCGGATTTCCAGATCGCGCACGGCACGTCTCATCTGGTCTTCACTGGTCAAGAGCGTGGGCACCGCAACAACCGTCGTGAACGGAGCAGGAATACCGTCTGCAAAGTATAATTTCGGCAAAACTCTTGGAGGAACCAGCGTCGTCGCAATCTGGTTGATCAGCGCAACCGCGCATTCCGCGGCGGGTAACAACAAAAGCGCAACGATAGCAAACCCTGAAATTCGCAAGCCTGCGCCCAAAACCGCTGTGGCAATCAACAAAAAAGTTACAAGTTCGATGGCTAAGATGTAGGAAAAATCCGGCCAGCGCGTCACAAACGACTGCAGCCGCTCGGCAAACGTCGGCCAGTATCCGATTTCGCGCTCGAGGGCCTTCCGCCCGCCGCCTACCAGGTAATAGCCCACGTGCGACTGCCGTTCTGCGACTCTCTCGTCCACCATAGGATGCAAGCGGCTCGCCAAGCGCAGCGCAGCCTGTGCAATGGATGGTTCGCTTGCATTCGATCGCCCCGCCATCAGCGTGATGGTCTTGCGATAGCTGTCTCGGCTCTCGAAATCCATTTGCGGATATGCGCCGCATGGATCCTTGCGCAAGATTTGTTCGATTACATTGATTCGCTCAAACAATTCCTTCCAACCGGCATCCGACATCGCGCGCAGGCTGGCAACAAGCCTCTGCACACTGTCCGAAGCGCCGGTGGCGTACTCATCCTTGCTATGGCTGATAAAGTACGGCGACACTTCCAGTTCGTTCGCGCGCTCCGCCAAAGCTTCCAGCAATACAAGTTCGGCGTACGGCTTGAGTTGCCAAAGCTCCGCCATTTCAAAAGCGGTTATTTCCTGAACGGCGCCGAAGAATTGCTCAAAAGTCTGCTCGTTGAATTCATAGTTTACAGCACGAAAATAGCTGGCAACGCTCGCATACACGCGCGGCAAGCGACGCCAGCCGACACCCTCAATGTGCACAAGCGGCTTTGCATTGTGTAGCGCCTCGCGGACTTCCTCGAAGCTTTCCCGAAAAAGCGCGATATGGTCGGTGAGAGATTTTGCCTCGCTATCCAGCTTGTGTCCTGCCGTAGCGGCGTCCCGCAGGGCTCGGCAGCGCGTTTCGATCGATTCCTTCGCTTCTCGACACTTCACGTCGAGTAACAGGGGGCGCTCTTTGGCATCGATCACTTGCCAGGATCGCGCTTCCATATGCGCATAGGAGCGAAGTTGCTCGCGTTGCATGGTTGCTGACTGTACCTGCAGCAGTTCGCTGTTATAGCGCTTGCGTCCGCTGTTGCGCACCGAGATCGGCGCCAGTGAGATATCGGGGTCTAAGGGAAATTGTTGTTGCGTTGCCATCATTCTATCCTTGCTCGGTTCATCGATAACTTGCTGCCTGCAGTTCGAACATCTCGGCGTAGCGCCCGCCTCGGAGCAGCAACTCCTGGTGATCGCCCTGCTCGGCAATTTGCCCTTGCTCCAGGACAAGAATTCGGTCCGCCATCTTCACGGTTGAAAATCGATGCGAAATCAGGAGCGCCATCTTGCCTTGCGTCAATTCGGCGAAGCGCTGAAATACTTCATGCTCCGCTTTCGCATCCAGCGCCGCCGTGGGTTCGTCCAGTATCAAAAGCTGCGCGTCGCGCAAATATGCCCTCGCCAGAGCCATCTTCTGCCACTCGCCGCCAGACAGGTCCACGCCCCCCTCAAATCTTCTTCCGAGAATCTGGTCATAGCTCTTCGGAAGCTTGCGAATCACCTGCTCGGCTAAGCTCTTCTGTGCCGCCGAACGCACCCGGAAGGTGTTCTCGCGCTCTTCAATTTTCCCGATGGCGATGTTTTCCGCCGCCGTCATGTCGTAACGCATGAAGTCCTGGAAGATCACACCGGTTTCTCTCCACAGATCTTCCAAGTCGTATTCCCGCAAATCCACGCCGTCCAATAAAATCTGTCCTGCGGTTGGGTCATACAGCCGCGTGAGCAGCTTAACAATCGTCGTTTTGCCCTGGCCGTTCTCTCCGACCAGAGCCAAACGTTCGCCACGCCTCAAGTGGAAGCTGACGTCGCTGAGCACCAGCCGTGTGTGCCCTGGATACGTGAACGAAACGTCGCGGAACTCAAATCCTTGCAGGATTGGCCGTGGCACGGAAAGCGCGTTCGGTTTCGAGGACACCGTTGGCTTCATCGCAAAGAAGTCCAGCAGGTCCGTCACGAAGAGCGCTTGATCCGCAATGGTTGAGAATGTGGCGAATACCGCCTGGATGTTCGTGCTGGCTCCGGCAATCGCTCCGGTCAAGAAGTAGAGGGAGCCGATCGTCAAAGCCCCAACGACGGTTTCATAAATCACGAACGCATAGCTGCCGTAATACCCGAGCGTGCCCAGCAGGCTCAGCAGCCCTCCGACCATCAGCCTGCGCTTCGCCAGTCCTACGGTCTGTTCGTGCAATTCATTCGAGAGCTTCGCATACCGGCTCACCAGGAACGGCGCAAGCCCGAACAGCTTCAGTTCCTTCGCGCTTTCCTTACTCCCGCCGAGCACTCGCAAGTACTCCATCTCGCGTTTCGCGGGCGTTTGCCGGAAATTCAGCGAGTACCCCATGAACGCGAAATGCGTCTCTCCCAAAAACGCCGGCACGACGCAAGCCACCAGCGCGATCAAAATCCAGGGAGAGAAGAACAGAATTCCGGCCGCCAAGCTGACCGTTGTAACCAACTGCTGGATAAGCAGCCCGGTCGCCTGAATCAGAACAATGCGATCCGTTCCCTGCACACGCGCCCGTTCCATCCGGTCATAAAAGGAGGGATCCTCAAACGACGTCAAGTCCAGCCGCGACGCGTGCTCCATGATTTTCGTGCTGATGTGCCGGCTGTACTTGTCCGCGAGCACCACATCGCAAAAATTGATCAGCCGCACAAGGATTGCTGCCAGGCTCGCGAGTCCAAATTCCAGTGCCACCAGCCACCAAAAATAATGGGGAAGCGCCGTGTGCCGTGCAGTCAGGTTGTAAACGTCATCGATAATGACTTGCGTGACTTTCAATACAGCCAGGGGCAGCAGCGCCGTTACGATTCGCAGCGTCACGCTCGCCACGATCACCTTCGGCGCCGCCTCCCACACCATGCTAAGTACAGGCGGAATATTCTTGAGGGCTTGAAGCCGTTCGCGCCAACGCGGGGCAGTCTTTAAAATAGCGGCCATTTCGCCGGCTCCTTACCTTCACTAAATCAGTTACAAACGGGATAACTGAATGCGCCCGGCAAGCTGGTTTCAGCACGTCGGGGGCCACGCGATTGTTGGCGTAACCTACTGCAAACGCGTCCTTTAGCCAACCAGGAGCTCTGAGTTCTTCTGTTTTTTTTTCGCCCTCTCCGCAAGTTCTTCATACCTCTCGTAGCTTTCGTTACGCCGTTGAAGTACCAAACACGCTACTGGTAATCAATCGGTCTAAGGCCGCCTACAATATTTCCTCTAGAAGCCCAGCGTTCCGTGCGAATCGATGCTGCGTGCATCTAAGTTCCGAGAGCCTTCTAGGTGAATCGCACAACAAAACAGCGCATCGCACGATTGGTCCTTGCGTTCCTGTTCAGCATTACCAATGGCGGGATTTCCTCCGCCTACGAAGTGCCGCTAACTCCCGCTGCTTTGCATGAGGCTTATATTCTGGGGCAGCGGAATGATCAGGCCACGGCCAATTTTCTAAATCCATACATCAAGCAGATCACCGACAATTCTCAAGCGGCCCACATTGCAGAGATTGAGATACTCACTCCCTTCGCCCAAGTCGTCGATCTCTCCCGTCGCTTCACCAGCGGCTATACCGAAGAACAGGCGGCGCGCGAATACCATCAGCGCGGTGACACGGTTGTCGTTCGCATACTCCTCATGCTCCCGGCCGCATACCCGAAACCTGACAATTCACTGAGCCAAACTCCCCCGCCCCCTCCGCAGCCCCCCGCCCCAACTACGGCCCTACAGCCTGAAAACTTTTGGCAAAATTTTCGTTTTGAGACTAAGCAGCACGGCAAGACGATTCCCACCCGCTTCATCCACAACAAGCCTATCTACTCGACCCCGACCAAAGACACACCCGGAGTGCTGGACGGAGCAACGGTGTGGCTCGAATATGACGCGAAGGATGTGGCGTCGGACGAAACTGTTGTCGAGGTCACTACTCCCGAATCAAAAACAATCAACGCGACTTTTGATTTGAAGAAGCTCCGCTAAGTAGAGCGCAGCAGAAACTGGGTGCATGAATCAGGCACTTCCGAGGCCTCGCTTTCGCATCTTTAAGAGGAAGGAGCTTCGGCGGTTTCGTGGCCCTTCGGCAACTGCGTCTTGATGTCGTACTTCTGATTCGCTCGCACTTCGATTTCCGTCTGGAACGACTGATAACCCGGCAGCGTAATCTTGATGCGGTGCTTGCCCGGGCTAAGCAGCATGGCTCGTCCCGCGCCTCCAAACTCATGCGCGTGCCCCGCGTACTGATCGTCAACAAAGACCGCCGCGCGATCCGGGTCAATCGACAATCTCACTTCCGCGCTCACAGTGGGGTATTGGGCGCGCGGATCTTTCGCCAGCGATACTCGAACCCTATGCACAGCATTCGGTTCGATTTGGATCTTTTCGTCGACCGAACGGTAGCCCGCCTCGCGCACCGATATTTCGTGCTCACCGGGCAGCAGCAACAGTTTCTTCGAGCCCTTCAGTTCATTGAGGTATCCCACATATTTGCCGTCCACCCACACGCCAGCCGTTTTTGCCGGGCCGTTCTGGGGCAGGAAGCGAACTTCTCCCAATATTTCATTGTTCTGGGCTTGAGTGTGTAGCGCAAGCGCGCACAAGAATGCGAGGAACACCACAACCTTTAATACTTTTGAAATTCTTGGCTGCATAAGAAGCCCCCGTTTAGTCGCGATTAGACCGTTAAACAAGATGAGATGCAGGCGGACGGCCAGGGAGGTGCGCCTTTGCCCTTCGCTAAGTAGCTGTAAACATGAACTTTACAGGGTCACCCACTTGCTGGGCAGGTACTGGAACCGATAAATCTTACTCTATCTGCGTTAGCCCGGAAGGCTGGCCCTCTGCACCGCAATCGCTCCGGCTAACTGCATTCCGGGTGCCGGCCCGGAAGACTCTCTCACCACAAACTCCGGCGCGATCGCGATTTCCGGTTCGTAGGTCCCTTTTTCCTCGATACGCTCAATCACCGTTTGCGCCGCGATCTGCCCCATCCTCAATAGCGGTTGCCGCACCGTCGTCAGAGCGGGATTGCTGAAAGCCGCGCCTGGGATATCGTCAAATCCCACCACAGACACGTCGCCTGGCACTCGCAACCCAGCTTCGCGGAACGCCCAAATGGCGCCAATCGCGGAAATATCGTTGTAAGCGAAAACGGCTGTGAACGGCTTCTTTCGCGCCAGCAATTGCTTGCCTACCGGATACCCAATCACCGGTGTCGAATCCGTTCCCTCGATTTGCACGACCAGTTCCGGGCGAATGCGCACCCCTAACTCTTCGGCCACTTCCACAATTGCGTCCCAGCGCACGGCCGAATCCGAGCTGAAAGTTTGGCCCTTCAAGAAAGCAATTTCCTGGTGTCCGAGATCTTGCAAGTGCTGCAAAGCCATCCTCGCCGCGCGCTTGTGATCCAAAACGATGTTCGTTACTCCCGCCACGCGCTGATGGCCTGCCACGGCCACGGTGGGCAGCGCTGGCTGCTCCATGATCGAAGTGTCGACTGTGATGAAGCCCTCGACGCCACGCGATTGCAGCATCTGCGAATACGTTTGCAGCAATTTCTTGTCGTGCCGATGGATTACCGTAAGAAAAAGAAAGTTGTTCTGCCGCAAATGCTGCTCGATCCCGCTGATGATCATCGAGCCATACGCATCGCCGATTTCTTCCGCGATAACGCCGATGGTATACGTGCGCTGCAGTCGCAGAGAACGCGCGAAAAAATTCGGCCGGTAATTCAGCTCGCGCGCCGCAGCCAGAATGCGTTGCTTCGTATGTTCAGGAATCGAACGCGCCGCCGATGAATTATTCAGCGCCGCCGACACCGTGCCTGGTGTCAGACTCAGGTGCTCCGCGATTGTTTTCAGGGTAACGCGTTCCGGCCGGCGGGCACCCGCCTTGGCCTTATTGGGGGTCTTCATCGCTGCCTCGACGTTACTTCCCGCATACTCCTACGTTACCGTGCGGCTCGCTTCAACGTCCAGCCGTCGATTCCCATGATCGTCGGCCTGCGCGCTCTGGAAGAGCGGGACGATACTGAAAACTGTGCCCTTAGCCTTCGACTAAGGGGCACACTTAGAAAGTACGCGCACCAGCCAGTTCTTGCTGCACCGCAGAATATCATTATTTTTCTGCTTAAAATTAACTTTTTTGCTTGACACCGGGACGCGCCGCATTTACGTTCATTCCAGTTGTAAAGGGTGGCTTGTGGGCTTCCTCTCGTCGGTTCGACGTTTCCTGGGAATCTGACGTTTGGTTAAAAACTGGGGTGCGGAGGTGGTGGATGCTGTTCCTTCTTTCAGTGTCTTCTCGTGTATCTAAATTCGTCTCAAAGTCCTTCCGTTTGTCGCACGCGGTGGCTCTTTGCGTGCTCGTCTTAGGCTTTTCGAGCCAGGCATTCGGTCAAAACGCGACTGTCGTCGGGACCGTCACGGACCCGAGTGGCGCCGCCGTCGCTAATGCGACGATTACGATCACTCACATCGAAACGGCTCAGGCCTACCATTTCGCCACCAACGGTGATGGGCAATATGTGGCTCCCGATCTCCCGATTGGACATTACAACGTCAAGGTGGAAGCCTCAGGATTCAAGGTCGCGGAGCAAAAGGGCGTCGTCCTGCAGGTTGGCGATCGCGTCCGCCTGGACTATCAGATGGCCATGGGCGGGGCCAGCGAAACCGTAACGGTAGAGGCCAACGCCGTGCGCGTGCAAACGGATTCCGGCGAGGTCAGCAACGTCATCACCGACCAGCAGGTGGCGCAACTCGCGGTGAATGGCCGCAGCATCTACCAGCTTGCTCAGCTAACACCCGGCGCATCAAGCACAATCAACAACTTCGTCAACACGCCGGTTGGTGGAGATTCCAACGTCGAATTCAACGGCATGCGTCAAAACCATAACATCTATTTGCTAGACGGTGGCGAAGACGACGACCGCGGCGGTGCCGGCGGCATGAGCATTGCCCCTTCGACGGACGCAATCGCGGAATTTCGCGCCCTGACATCGAATTATAGTGCCGATTACGGACTCTCGTCCGCAGCGACAATGACCATGGTGCTCAAGTCCGGCACGAACACGCTGCACGCTTCCGCATGGGAATTCAATCGCAACGACGCCTTTGACGCCCGTGGCTTCTTCAACCCCGCCCCCAACAAGCTTGCCAAATTGAGACTAAACGTCTTCGGCTTCAACGTTGGCGGCCCGGTCACCCTCGGCCGGCTTTATAACCGCGACCGTAAGAAAACCTTTTTCTTTTACAACATGGAATGGCGCAGGCTGATCCAAGGCAACACCAACAACGGACAACAAGTGCCTCTTCCTTCTACGTATGGAGGCAATTTTGGTAGTGCCGTGATCACCGTGCCGTCGGCCACGCAGGTTAAAGCAAGCGTTCTTGCCAAGAACTGCAACGGTCCTGGTCCTGGTGGCCTGCCCGCCGGAATCGTTCAAGGCTCGCCGTTCCCGGGCAATGTGATTCCAGCCTGTATGCTCGACCCGAATGCCACCGCATTGGCTACTGCCGGTATTTTCCCGGCGCCCACAAGCGGAAACAAGTTTTTCGGAAGCGTTAACACCCCCACGAACCTGAAGGAAGAGGTTGTCCGCATCGATCACAACTTTACGAGCAAGTTCTCCGTGTTCGGCCACTTCATCGCTGAGCAGGTGACGCAGGGCTATGCAATCAGCCAGTGGAGCGGAGCCAATGTGCCAACGGTCGGCGATACCTTCGGCAATCCGTCCTACAGCGGCGTCATCCACACGACGTATACCATCAGCCCAACTCTCCTCAACGAAGTCGCTTTCAACTACAACGGTAACCGCATCAATATCATCCCGGCTCCGGGCGCGGGTTTGAAGGGCTTGGCGCTTCCAACTGGCTACGACGCGACGAATTCGAGACTGTTCTCAGGTCCAAACAACCTGAACCGGATTCCCAATATTGACCTGAAGGGGTCAACCGGCACGCAGTTCGAGATTTCCAGTTGGCCGTGGCGAAACAAGGCCGACGATTATCAGATTCGTGATGATCTTTCCTGGACGAAGGGAGCCCACCAACTCAAGTTCGGCTTTAGCTGGGCGCTCTACAAGAAGGTTCAGGATCTGTTCGGTCAGACGCAAGGTGGGCTTAGCTTTGACGGCACCTTCACGGGGAACGACTTCGCCGACTTCCTCCTCGGCGATGCCAAGTCGTACCAGGAACTGGCTGTGCAGGACCATGGCTTGTGGAACAACGTTTCGTGGGCCGCATACGCCCAGGACAACTGGCGCGTGAACCGTCGACTAACGCTCAACCTCGGCCTGCGTTGGGACGGTGTGCCGCATACCTACGAAGCTAACAACCGTATGGGCAACTTCTACCCCGAACTCTACAATCCGGCTCTGGCTGCTCAGCTCAATGCAGACGGAACGATCAACCCTGCAAGCCCCGGCTTGGGTACCAGCCCGAACCCGATTCTCGCTGGTGTTCCTCTGTATTTGAACGGAATCGGTATTCCCGGTCAGAACGGCGTTCCCAAGGGCTTGGTTGACAATCACTGGGCTGCCTTCGGTCCGCGTATCGGATTCGCCTACGACGTCACTGGCTCCGGCAAGACCGTTGTTCGCGGTGGCTTCGGCCTGATGTACGAGCGCATTCAGGGCAACGACATGTATGACGCCGGGCCGAATATTCCCTTCAGCTTGCAGGTTAATACTTCAGGGCCGGTCGAAATGGACAATCCCAGGCTCTCGCTAGCCACCGGCGCAGCTGCAGCTTTGCCGATCAACCCTGCCAGCATCACTGGTTTGAACAGGGGAGCGTACAAATTGCCCACCAGCTACCAGTGGAGCCTTGGCGTGCAGCACTCGCTTAGCACCAAGACTGTCGTCTCCGTCTCCTATGTGGGCAATACCAACCGCTTCCAGAGCGACCGCACGGAATACAACCTGCCCTTGCAATCTGCTCTGGCTCCGATCATCAACGGCGTCGGGGGAGCGAACTACAACACCGCGCCCGGGCTCCCCTTCCTCGGCTTCCATTCCATCCGTCTTTCGACTAACGAAGCCAATTCTCATTATCACGGGTTGCAGCTCGACATAAATTCGCAAGTCGGCCGCGATCTCTACCTTCGCGCCTTCTATACGTATTCGAAGGCAATCGATCCGGGCACAGGCAACACGGCCGGCACCAACGGCGGCAGCGGCGGCCAGGATCTGCAAAACGTATCGAATCCATACTTAGGCTGGAGATACGACGTGGGGCCAAGTGGCTTTGACCGCACACACATCGCCGTGGTCAATTTCATTTACGACATCCCGCTCTTGCGCGGGACACAGAGCAGGCTCCTGAAAACGACGCTTGGCGGCTGGGAAGTCTCCGGCATCGTCACCATGGAGTCAGGCCTACCGATCAACATCGGTCTCACCGGTGGCCAGGGCGGTAACGCATTGCCCAATGCGACGAACCGTCCCGACCTCGTTGGCAAGATTTCCTACCCGAGTTCAGTCATGCCTGGTAACCAGGTCATCCAGTACCTCGACCCGACAGCCTTTGCAGATCCGACTGTGGGATCCTTCGGCAACTTGGGCCACAACGTAGTCCGTGGTCCTGGCCGCGATAACTGGAACCTGTCCCTGTTCAAGAGCTTCGTCTTCAGTGAAACTCGCGGCAGCAGGCTGGAATTCCGTGTCGAGACATTCAACACGTGGAATCACACTCAGTTCAACCAAGTCAGCAGCAACATATCATTTGTCAAAAACGCTTCTGGTCAATTCGTTCGAGACCCAACCACGAACTTCGGCCAGTACACCTCAGCCTTCGATCCGCGCATCATGCAACTCGCTCTGAAGGCGTACTTCTAACTGTTTCCGGCCCAGCACCCCAGGGCCGCTTGGTAGTACAGTCGCGGAGGAGCAGGTACCTTGTCTGCTCCTCCGCGTTTCGCTTAAAGACCTACATCGCGGCAGAAGCGATCACCCTGTCCGAGTTTTTTGACTGCTAGAATGAGCAAGGCAAAGCAACCCTCGCCCTTCCGGATTCTGCAATATCTAACGCTGATCCTCATCTGTTTCTCCTTGGCGCCCGTTTCGACTCTCTGCCAAGACAGCGGCGCCGAAGGAACTATGCTCCGTGGCGACCGTGCGGAGATATCCGTAACGGTACGCGACAGCTCAGGAGAGCCTATCTCGGCACCCGCCTTCGTGAAGCTTTACCATGACGGAATCCTCTTGGACCAGAGAGCGGCCTCGCGCGGGCGCGCGTTCTTTATACCCGCCACGCTTGGAAATTTCGGCATCATCGTAGAAGCGACCGGCTACAAGGCCGGACAAAAGGACTTCTCTTTAAACGTTGCGGTAAAGACCGAGGTCGACGTCTACCTCCAGTCATCCTCCAGCGATACCGCCGGCGTTCCCGGCAAGCCTTTACTCGCCCCCAAGGCCAGAGAGGCCTTCGATAAAGGGCTGCAAGCGATCAATGCGAATAAGCTCGATGAAGCGGAGAAGTACGTCGCCCAGGCGATAAAGCTAGCCCCGGGCCATCCCGACGTCCTATTTTTGCAAGGAGTCCTGTACCTGAATCGCCGCAATTGGCCGCAAGCGCAAATCGTTCTGGAAAAGGCCACGCAGATGGATCCCGCAAACCCGCGTACGTTCGCGGCGCTGGGAATGGCGCTTTCCAATCAGCGCAAATACGAAGAGGCTATCCCGCCGCTCGAGAAATCGCTTCAGCTGGACGCTAGCGGTTGGGAAACGCAATGGACCCTGGCCAAAGCGTATTACTATCACGAGCAGTACGGAGAAGCGCTGAAAGCGTCGCAGCAAGCTCTCGCTGGCTCGAAAGGGCAGGCGCCGCAAATCGAGCTTCTCGTCGCCCAGTCACTCACCGCTCTGGGGCAGTATGAAGATTCGGCGAAGACTCTGCGCGAATTCTTGAGAGATCACAGCGACCGCCCCGAAGCCGCCACGGCACGCCGTTGGCTGGATGGTTTGGTGAAAAACGGAAAAATCCGTCAGGAATAGCGCGCCACGAGCCACAACTCCCAAGAAATGGGTACACTGCTTCTGTCGCGTTCAAATTCCTCGCTATGAATATTCGGAAAATACACTGCGCCGCCGCATTGTTCTTCTCAACCATCCTGGCAGCTGCCCAGACGCCCAAGACCCTGACCCCATCCGAAGCCGTCGCCCTTGAGCAGCAGGGGAAACTCGCGGAAGCCGAAGGAGCCTGGAGGCAGATCACACAAGCCAGCCCGCGTGACGCCGTCGCATTTGCGAGCTTGGGCCTGGTCCTGTCAAAACAAGGAAAGTATCAGCAAGCGGTTTCCGCTTATAAAAAGGCCGGAGCGCTCGATCGCAAGCTGCCGGGCCTTCAGCTCAATTGGGGCCTCGCGGAATTCAAGCAAGAGCATTTTGGGGCTGCGATTTCTCCTCTAAGCGCCGCGCTGGCTGCTGATCCTCAAAACATGCAGGCGCGTACGTTGCTCGGCCTGAGCTGCTACGGCGCCAAGCGTTTTGCGGAAGCCGTGAAGTATCTTGAGCCGGCTACCAAGTCGGACCTGGCAAATACAGAATTACACCGCGTTCTGGCGCAGAGCTGCTTGTCCGCCAAGGAATACTCCTGCGCGCTTGCGGAATTCCGCCAGATTCTGGAGCACGATCCGGACTCCGCAGCCGCGCACATGCTGAGTGGGGAAGCGCTCGACGGCTTGGGCAGAACTGTTGAAGCCATTCCGGAGTTTGAGGCTGCCGCGAAGGCGGCGCCCCGGGAGCCCAACGTCCATTTCGGTCTCGGCTATCTCTACTGGAAGTTGCACAAGTACGACGAAGCCAAGACCGCGTTTGAAACCGAGCTCAGCATCGATCCCGGCCATGCGCAATCTCTCGCTTACCTGGGCGATATCGAACTGAAGAAAAATGCCCCAGACAAAGCGCTTCCTCTGCTCCAGAAAGCTACGAAGATGAGGAATGACCTTCGCGTAGCCTATCTGGATATTGGGGCCATTCTTTCGGACCAGAAAAAATACCCCGAGGCTCTTGCCGCCCTCCGACGCGCCGAGAAATTGGACCCCAGTCAGCCCGATGCCCATTACCGGCTCGCCCGTTTGTACCGCGCCATGGGAAACACGGCAGCGGCCGAAAGGGAATTCGCCAAGATCAGCGAATTACGGGATAAGGCCGAAGACTTGGCCCCCAAAATGGCCTCGCCCCCAGCGTCCTCTCCTGAGGCTGTGCGCGGTCCGCTCTCATGGAAATCCGCCGATTTCCTTGACTTCCAAGAGCCCGTGATCAACTAGGAGATCTTTGAAACCGCAGCGAGTGTCAAAAACAAGGCGGGTACTAGGCCCTCAACGAAACTCCCTAGCGGAGCTATAGAGCGGCTCTCCCCCGGGCGGGCTGCCGCAAATACCGCGAGCAGCCTTAGAATAACAATATTTTTCTCCGGAATATCATTATTTTCGCTTGACAAGCATTCGGAGCAGGGCTATATATCAGCCCTAGTAGAAAAGTATTACGTCCTTTCCAGCAGTTTTTTTTGGTGGTGGGTCCTTAACTCAATCAGGGTGGGTTGAGTAGGAAAGTTCACTAGATCAGTCGCATCGCATTCTCTCTGTGCGTGCGCCTGCCCCCAAGTGAACTAATTCTGCGAGGTGGGTAAAAGAATGAAGAATCAAGCGTCTCTCCCGTCCGGCGTAGATCTCAATTTCCGCACAATCTTAGTGTTCTGCTGCGCGTTGCTGTTGATGCTTGGAGCTTCCAGAAGCGTGCAAGCGCAAGTCACGACCGCCGCCTTGCGCGGCAGTGTCACGGACGGTCAAGGCGCTGCTATTTCGGGCGCTGAAGTGACAATTACCAATGTAGAGACCGGCTTCACGCGGACGGTAACGTCCGGGGCCGACGGCGAGTACAACTTTCCCGACCTCCCTCTAGGTTCCTACAGGCTTCGGGTTGCCCATTCGGGTTTCAAGACCGGACAACAAACCGGAATCATTCTTCATGCCAACGACAGCTTGGTGATTAATGTCGCTCTGAATGTAGGCGCCGTGAGCGAAACCATTACAGTTGAGGCCACACCCATTGCGGTTGAGACTACGAGCGGCGAACTGTCTGGCCTCATTCAGAGCAGTCAAGTGGCCGAGCTACCCTTGAACGGGCGGAATTTCATGCAGCTCTTGACCTTGGTCCCTGGTGTGGCTCCCGCTGAGGCCTTTAGCATCACGAATAAGGGGCTGAAGGGAGCCTCGGACGTTTCCGTTAGTGGCGGCCCTTCCAATGGCAATCAGTGGCTTGTAGACGGTGCGAATAATAACGATACTGGCTCGCAGCGCACCATCCTCATTTATCCTTCTGTCGACGCGATCGAGGAATTCAAGATCGAGCGGAACAGCTACGGTCCTGAGTTTGGTCTCTCGGCCGGTGGGCAGGTCAGTATTATCACCAAGGGCGGGACTAATGATTTTCACGGTGGTGTGTTTTACTCCGGACGAAATGACAAGCTGAACGCTTATGATACCGAACTAAAGGCGGGCTGCCCGACCTGCGCGAAGAACAAATTCCGCGGGAACGACTACGGCTTCAACGTGGGCGGCCCGATCAAGAAAGATAAAGTCTTCGTTTTCTATTCGGAAGAATGGAACAAGCGAATCGAAGGCTTGGTCCGATCCGCTCGCGTACCGACAGCCGCCGAGAGAACTGGCGACTTCTCGGCCATCGCTGCTTGCCCCGCGTCCGCTGGCAACAAAGCAAAGGGACACAACGATCTCGGCTTCCCGATCGATCCCGTTACCGGGGCGCCCGCGCTTCACGACCCCGCCGGACTCGTCGGCAATCAGTCCTTTGGTGCCTCTCTGCCGACCGCTCGACAGGTGCCCTCGTCACTTAGCACGGCCTTCATGAGCATGTTTCCATCGCCGACACTTTCAGATCCTTGCGCGTCCACTAACTGGACAAAATCCCTTGGCGTGCCCACTCCATGGCGTGAGGAGAATGTTCGTGGCGACGTCAATCTCACTAAGAGCCTCAGGCTCATGATGCGTTATACACAGGATTCGTGGCAGCTCGGTCCTCCCTCGGCCGGATTCGGATGGGGGAGCAACTCCTTAGGCATGATCGACGAGTCATGGACGCAGCCGGGGAAGATAGCCACCGTCAAGTTGAGCAAAACCATAGGCTCCACCATGGTCAATGATTTCCAGTACAGCTTCTCCCAAAACAAGATCACAATTAACCCAACGAATGTTCCGCTCGAACAGTCTCTGAACAATGCCATTCCCACTTTCTTCCCACTGTCCGGGAAGCTCTACGGGGATAAGGGTCCCAGCGTTTGGTTTCAGGGCGCTACCAACATGCCAGGTGTTTGGACGATTGCTCCCTGGGCTAATGAGCAGGACCTGAACACTTGGCAGGACGATTTTTCAATGGTGAAAGGCAGGCACACGCTCAAATTTGGTGGCTCTTATAGTAGAAACATGAAGGATGAGCAACAGTCTAACTCTGAATTTGGGACCTTAGGTGGACCCGTCGGTTTTAACGGTTGCAATGGCAGCATCACTGGGGCCTGCCCGAATAGCACCGGCAACACCACTGGATATAACGTTGCCGATTATCTGCTACAAAACATGGCCGTCAATTTGACGGAATCCAACACAATTTTCGTTGGCAAGCATCGCTGGCAGAATACCGAATTCTATGCAGGCGATACTTTTCGCCTGACCAGCCGCTTGACAGTCGTCTACGGGTTCCGCTGGTCGTTCCTCCCGAACCCCTACCTTGCTGATGACCGTTACACGATCTTCAGTCCTACCGCTTTCAATTCGGCACTCGGAACTGCTCCTTGTAATGGACTCCTCTACTCGCCAGGCTTGAACTCTAACCCGTGCCCAGCGGGAACAGGAGGCACCGCCGGGCCAAACCGCGCTCTGTGGAACAACAATAATCATCTAATTGCTCCCCGACTCAGCTTGGCGTGGGATCCGACAGGTCGCGGCAAATGGGCTATTCGCGCCGGCGTCGGCCAGTTCTTCAATCGCGACCGCCTGTACACACTTCAGATCTCCGGATCGAATCCTCCATTCATCGGGAACTTCAGCTCGACGAACGGGCGTTTCCTCAATGTCGATCCGACCACCGCTGCCGGACAACCAGCTGCCTGCGCCCCCAATTGCTTTAGCACTGGTCTAGGGCACCCGAGCATTGGAAACGACCTCGGCAACCAGATGCCAAATAGCTGGCAATTCAATTTGAGCGTCCAAAGAGAGCTTTGGAAAGACGCCGTCCTGGAAGTGGGCTACGTGGGGAATCGCAACCTGCATTGGCAGATCCGGCAGGATGTTAACGCCGTTGCCCCCGCGAACCGCTTGGCCTATTTCCAAGACCAAGGATGTTCTGTGGCGATCTGCGGTCTATCGAATAGCGATGCCCGCGCTGCGCTTCGGCCCTTTGGAGCCGCGGTGCAAGACAATGGCATCAACTACTACGCACGCAATGGCCAGTCCAACTACAACTCACTGCAGAGCTCGTTTAACATGCACTTCACGCGCAACTCTATATTCCAGGCTTCTTACACGTGGTCCAAGCTCATTTCAGACACTCAGCTGATTGACTCGCCCACATACAACGTGGACTTCTACAATCCGCGCGCCAACCGTGGCCCCGATCTACTCAACCGGCCCCACATTTTTGTGGCCAACGTAATTTACAATCTGCCGGCCTTGCAGAACCAAAACAAGTTAGTTCGAGGCACCGCTGGCGGATGGGAGCTCAGCACGATCCTAAACCTCGCCTCTGGGCCCTCGCTGACTCCTGTAATAGGCTCCGATTATGCTGGCATCGGCGACTCAGGTGCCCAGCGGCCCATGCGCGTGCCGGGTCAGTCATGCCGTGCAAGTGGCGGCAATGGCAGACAGTGGTTCAATCCCAACGCCTTCACCTTAAACGGCCTCCAGATCGGGCAAATCGGCAATTCCGGTGTTGGGATCTGCTCGGGGCCGGGCAACAGTGACGTAGACCTTTCACTTCGTAAGAATTTCAGAATCACGGAACGCATTAAGATGCAGTTCCAGATGGATTTCTTCAATCTATTCAATCATCCACAATATCAAGCCAGTGCGATTAGGATGAACTGGGACTTCAACACTCCAACCCGAACCCCGGGCGCAGCCTCATCCGCACTATACGCAGACAAAAACGGCAATCCCATCTTCCCGGCTTCCGCTGTGCCTGGCTTGACCGGCTGCAACGGCTCTAGTCGATTGGCAGATCCCAACGGTACTGCTGCGGAGACTCTGTGCGCCGCATCTATCATCAACACCACATTCAATCCTGGTCAAAATTTCGGCCTCGCAACGCAAACGCGCGAGAACGGATGGCGCCAGATTCAATACGGACTTCGGTTCACCTTCTAACCGGGAGAACAGAAGAAGATCGCAAAAGCGTCCCGCCAGCTGAACCGTTGGCGGGACGCTCCATTTTTCAACCTCAGGATTCAGGGTCTAGCGAGGTTTGTTCGCCAATAAAAAATCTCCCTGCGTTAGAATGGAGCAATGTTCGGTAATCCCTTAGGGCGTTTCCTGTTACATTTGTGTGTCTCGGTCTTTGTTTCAGTTGCCCCCCAGTTGGTCTACGCGCAGGCCGGCGGCCCGCAGCGCGTTCCCGTCCCGCCCCCCCTCGCCAAGCCGAACGCCTCCAAGCCCAAAACGGATCGCAGCGTCCTTGCTCCCATTCCTGCCTTCAAAGACGTCGCGAAACAACTCGGCGTCACCGTTCCCCACATCGCCGCTCCCGAAGCGCACTACGTCATCGATTCCACGAGCGGGGGCACCGGCCTCTTCGATTGCGATGATGACGGCCGCCTCGATATCGTCCTCGTGAATGGTTCGACCGTCGAGCGCCTGCAACAAGGCGGCGATCCCATGGTCACGCTTTACCATCAGGAACCGGACGGCTCCTTCAAAGACATCACCGCCGCCGCCGGCCTGACGCGCAAGGGCTGGGGAATGGGTGTCGCGGTCGCTGACTTCGACAACGACGGCAAGCTCGATCTATTCGTCACCGGCTACACCGGCAGCGTCCTCTACCACAATCTCGGAAACTGCAAATTTGAAGACGTCACCGACAAGGCCGGCGTCCGCGGCAGCGGCTTCATGACCGGCGCCGCCTGGGGCGACTACGATCGCGACGGCTACGTAGACCTATTCGTTTCCCGCTACTCCCATCTCGATCTCAACAATCTCCCGCAGTTCGGCAGCAACAAATTCTGCCGCTTCAAAGGCATCCTCGTCCAATGCGGTCCCTGGGGCCTCGAAGGCGAAAGCGACTTCCTCTATCACAATCGCGGCGACGGCACCTTCGAAGAAGTCTCCGTCAAAGCCGGCGTCCACGACGATATCGGCTATTACGGCCTCGGTGTAATGTGGGTCGACTACGACGATGACGCCTGGCCCGATCTTCTAGTCGCCAACGACTCCGTCCCCAACTACCTCTACCACAACAATCACAACGGCACCTTCACCGACGTCGGCATGCTCACCGGAGTGGCCCTCAGCGGTGAGGGCATGGAACTCGGCAACATGGGCGTCGATTGGGGCGACTACGATCACAGCGGCCGCCTGAGTTTTTTCGTCACCCACTTCGAGGAGCAGCCCAACTCCCTCTATCGCAACATGGGCGCGAAAGGGTTTGACGACGTAAGCTGGACCTCCGGAGTCGGCCAGCCCAGCTACCCGTACGTGGGCTGGGGCACCGCCTTCTTCGACATGGACAACGACACGTGGCTCGACCTGTTCGTCGCCAACGGCCACGTCTATCCTCAGATCGACATGATCGACGTCGGCGCCCGCTACAAAGAGCCTATGCTCCTCCACCGCAACAACCGCGACGGCACCTTCGACGAAGTCTCGAAAGAAGCCGGTCTCCAGGCCATGCCGCTAAAGTCCCGCCGCGGCGCCGCCTTCGGCGACATCTTCAACAACGGCAATATCGACATTGTCCTGCTGAATGTGGGCGAGCCGCCCTCCGTTCTTCTAAACACGAATCGTGACCCATATCACCGCGTCCTCTTCAAGCTGATCGGGACCAAAAGCAACCGCGCCGCCATCGGCGCGCGCGTCACCATTCGCTCCGCCGGCGTAAAGCAATTCAGCGAAGTCCGCAGCGGCGCCAGCTATCTCTCTCAAAACGATCTCCGCCTGCATTTCGGCCTCGGCACCGCCTCCAAAATAGAGTCCGTCGAAATCCGTTGGCCCAACGGCACGACCGAAACCCTGCAGAACCTCGCCGCCGATAATATCTTCACGATTGTCGAAGGCTCCGGCATCCGCGACGCGAAGCCGCTGCCACCGCCTGGCGCCCCGGTTACAGTTCCGGGCGCTCAGTAACATCATGAATTTGGCGGGAGCTAGCCATAGATGCTTCTTTGCTTCACGAAAGCACTTCGTGGCGATAGTTCTTCTCGCCGCCACTCTCCAAGCTCCATTCGTTGATGCCGCTGATAACTCTGCCGAATCTCTGCGGCGCCAGTTCGCCGCCGCCAAATCTGCTTTGGCTGTAGGTAATCTTGCCCGCGCAGAAGAAGACTTCCGTTTGACAATTGCCCTGGGCCTCCGCCAACTCGGCAATCTCGCCATCTCCGAGCAGCAATTCGATCAAGCAACGGCTCTCCTCGATAAAGCCGTCAACCTTTCACCCCAGGACTCCGGTCTCCAGGTGGAAGACGCCATCGCTTGGTTCCGCAAGGGCGACATCAGCAAAGCTTCCGATAGGATTCAATCCGTCCTGCGCGAGCATCCCGATAACGCTCGCGCTCACAACGTCCTCGGCCGCCTCTATCTTTTCAATGGCGACCCCGATGCCTCTGTAGCCGAATTACAAAAAGCCGTTGCCCTGCAAGATGACTTCGAGACCGCGTATTTCCTCGGCATCGCACTCCTCAGAGCCAAGAAAACGTCGGAAGCCGCCGACCTTTTCGGTAAATTGCAAACCGCAACGGGTGACTCTGCTGCGCTACACGTTTTGTTCGGACGCGCGTACACCATCACGCATTTTCCCGAGCAAGCCGTAGCCGAGTTCAGCAAGGCAGTCAAGCTCGATCCCAAATACCCGCGCGCCCACGCCTTGTTAGGTTACGCTTCGCTTGAGTTCTACGGAGAATCCAGTTATCCGCAAGCCCGCAAGCTATTTGAGCAAGAACTGCAAATCCAACCGAACGACTATTTGTCTCTCGTGCTGCTCGGCATCAGCACCACCAGCCTTCGCGATTACCCCGCCGCCGAAGCGGCTCTCCTGCGTGCCACACGAATGCGCCCGGATGGAGCTTCGCCTTACCTCTATTTGGGCGAGACTTTCAACGCCACCGGTCGCTTCAAGGAAGCGGTCGTCGCCCTGCAAAAATACGTCGCCCTCGTCCGCACTCCTGAGGAGTCCAATCGCAATCTGAGCCGGGGATATTTTTTGCTCGGGCAGGATCTTCTGCGTATCGGCGGCCACGCGGAAGAGGCTCGTCAAGCACTCGCTCATTCGCAGCAACTGCGTGAAGCGCAATTCAAGTACGACCAGGAACATATGTTCCTGACTCCCGCCCAACAGAAGGAACGAAGAGAATTGGAAGCTTCCGCCGACGCCCGCAGCCTCAGCTCCGATCGCATGGCTGGTATCCTCGAAGCCGGTTCCCGCGAGGAAGATCACACCGCCCGGGAGATGGCTCAGGGCGGCTTGCCCGCGAATTCCTCCCCTTCGGCCCCGGTGTCGCAGCCCGCGTCCGAGTCCGCGCCCGCCAAGCAGTACCGCGCCTTCGCCTCAGAAATTCTCGCCAGCTCCTACAATGATCTGGGCGTGATGCGCGCCAAAGCCTCGAACTTCGCCGAGGCCGCCGAATTCTTCAAGCAAGCCCACGAGTGGAATCCCGCCCTCCCCGGCCTCGATCGCAATTGGGGTTTTGCTGCCTATCGCGCCGAAATGTATCCGGACGCCATCCCTCCGCTCGAACGCCACCTCGCTGCCCACCTCGACGACGCCTTCGTCCGTCAAATCCTCGCCCTAAGCTATTTCGATCAGGAAAACTATTCCAAGGTCGCCGAAGTCCTCCGCCCCTTGCGAAACAATCCACCCGACGATCCCGCACTCCTCTTCGCCTGGGGCACCGCACTAGTCCGCACGCGCCAGTCCGCCGACGCCGCAAGAATCTTCCAGCGCATGCTCCAGCAAAACGACGCCAACCCCGGCGTCCACTACCTTCTCGGCCAAGCCTACGCGCAAGACAAGGACTACCCGAACGCTCTCACCGAACTGAAAGCTGCCGTCCATCTCGATCCCAAGCTCCCCGAAGCTCACTACTACACCGGCTTGGTCTACCTCCATCAAAGTGATTTCGAGAACGCCGCCCAGGAATTTCGCGCCGAGCTCGCGCTCCGCCCCGGCGATCCCGTCACCTCCTACCACCTCGCCTTCGCGCTTCTCTCCAAAGGTCAAACCGAAGAAGCTGCCGCGCTCCTCCGCGACGTAGTCAAGGCCAAGCCAGACTACGAAATCGCGCATTTCGAGCTGGGCCGTGCGCTCTTACAGCAGGGAGATATCGACGGCGCGATCTCGAATCTCGAAATTGCAAAAAAGCTTCAGCCCGAGCGCGATCTCACCTATTTCCAGCTAAGTCAGGCGTACCGCCGCGCCGGTCGCGCCCAAGATGCCGAGCAAGCCCTCGCCACCTACCGCAAAATGATCGAAGAGAGCCGCCAGAAAAAGCGTCAATCTCTCGAAACCGAGACGCCATAAAAATTCTCCCTTGGGCTCTCCGTGCCCTCGCTGCTCCTCTCTCTGTGAACTCTGTGTTAAATCAGTTTTCCGCATCCGCTGTTGCTAGAATATCGATTTTATACTATAGTTTCGCGCAACTAGGGGTAGGGCGGCACTGGCCCGAAAAAGCTGATTTCCTGTCGTAGAAATGTCGAGGAGTCTTATGAATAAGCGGCTCGCACTAGCCTGCTATGTAGCACTTCCGTTCGCCTTACTCACGCCCACTATCTACGCCAATGACGACATCCCCAAAGCCGCCTGGAAACGTCCTATCGGCCAACCGCTCGAAAACCCCGGCACAAAAAAGCCCACGCTCGACGGCGGCCATATCGACAACGGTTTTTGGCAAGGCGCGCCCGTCGGCGGTTTCGGCGCCGGCACCTTCTCGCGCACCTATCGCGGCGACTTCGCCCGCTGGCACATGAAAGCCGGCGTCCACAAATACCAAACTGTCTGGGCCAACCAGTTTGCGATGTTCCAGAAATCCGAAGGCGACGAAAATGGCGTAGCCAAAGTTCTCACCGCTGCGCATCCCTCCGACCAAGCGCTTAGTTCCTGGGATTGGGATTATCCCGTCGGCGCCGGTGACTACGCCGCGCTCTACCCAAAATCCTGGTTCGACTATCGCTGGGAAAAATTTCCCGCACACGTAACCGTCGAGCAGTTCTCCCCGATCCTCCCCGACAACTACAAAGAAACCAGCTATCCCGTCGCCGTCTATCGCTGGCGCGCCGAAAATCCCACCAAGCATCGCGTCACCGTCTCCGTTCTGCTCTCTTGGGAAAATATGATCGGCTGGTTTCGCACCTACGGCCGCGACCTGAGCGGTGGCATCAACGATGGCAACCACAATGTTTTTCGCTCAGAACCGTCTCCGCGCGCTCTTAAAGGGTCGATAGAAGTGGCCGGCTCCGCAGGCACGATGAAAGGCATCGTCTTCGATCGCAACCATCTCGGTCCCGTCGAAAACGAGTGGGACGGCCAGTTCGTGATCGCCTCCCTCGAATCTCCCGGCGTTGAAGTTACTTACCAGACCACGTTCGATCCCGGTCGCGACGGCAAAGAAGTCTGGGCGCCCTTCTCCAAAGATGGCCGCCTCGCGAACAGCGATGATGCATGGACCAGTAGCGGCGAACCCATCGCCGGCGCCATCGCCGTCCGCTTCACCCTCGAACCCGGTGAAAAGCGCGTGATTCCCATGGTCATAGCCTGGGATTTGCCAGTCACCGAATTCGGTTCCGGCCGCAAATGGCATCGCCGCTACACCGATTTCTACGGCGCAACCGGCACAAGCGCATGGGCCATCGCCCGCGACGGCCTCGCGAATGCCACCTCTTGGAGCGAAGCCATCGACGCCTGGCAAGCCCCCTACATCAACGACGAGAGCAAGCCACTCTGGTATCGCGGCATGCTCTTCAACGAGCTATACGTTCTCGCCGACCTCGGCTCCTTTTGGGGCCGCCCTGTCGGATCGGACGTGAAACAGCCTCCGGTCTACTCCTTCATGGAGTGCTACGACTATCCCTACTACGAAACGCTCGACGTCCGCTTCTACGGCTCCATGCCGCTCCTCAAATTCTGGCCCGACCTCGAAAAAAACGTAATGCGCGAATTCGCCGCCACCGTTCCTCAGGAAGCCTCCGAAAGAATGGAATGGATCTGGAAGACGATTCATTCCGGCCAGCTCAGTTTCCGCATCCGCAAAACCAAAGGCGCCGTCCCGCACGATCTCGGCGTTCCCGACGAAGATCCCTTCAAGCAAATCAACCAATTCAGTTGGCAGGACACAAATGGCTGGAAAGATCTGAACCCGAAATTTGTCCTCATGGTCTACCGCGATTTCGTCTTCACCGGTCGCAACGATAAAGACTTCCTCCGCGCCACTTGGCCTGCCGTCCAGGAATCCATCGCTTATTTGCAGAAATACGATCGCGATGGCAGCGGCATCCCCCAAAACGAGGGCTATCCCGATCAAACCTACGACGAGTGGGTCGTGCGCGGCGAGAGCGCCTACTCCGGCAGCCTCTGGCTAGGCGCCCTGCGCTCCGCGGAAGAAATCGCCAGGCAGCTCGGCGATTCCGCCGCCGCGTCCAAATATCACGATCTCTTCGCCAAAGCCCAGGCCAGCTACATCAGCAAGCTCTGGAACAAGGAATATTTCCGCTACGACACGCAAAGCGAATATCGCGACAATATTCAAGCCGATCAGCTCGCCGGCCAGTGGTACGCCAACATGACCGGCCTCGGCGACCTCGTCCCGCGCGAAATGCAGCGCAGCGCCCTCCACAAAATCTTCGATTTCAACGTGATGAAATTCGCCGGCGGCAACATGGGCGCCGTCAACGGCATCGCCCCAGATGGTTCGCTCGTAAAAACCAACGAGCAGGTCCAGGAAGTCTGGACCGGCACCACCTTCGGCTTGGCCGCTTTAATGCTAAGCGAAGGAATGAAGGACGAAGGCTACAAGACCGCCCAAGGCATCTACCACACGACGTACGAAACCAAAGGCTACTGGTTCCGCACCCCCGAAGCCTGGGACATCACCGGCAACTACCGCGCCTCCATGTACATGCGCCCCGCAGCCATCTGGGCCATGGAAATGACCGCCCCTCCAAAGTGACCCGTAGGGGCGCTGCACGCTGCGCCCCAGCCCGCCAAGCTGTAAACGAACACCGCACGCGTCTCCCACCTTCCCGGGAACGCCAATCTCCGTATTGGCGCCCCAGTTTTCCATGTTGAACCTCTTGGGCATTGTCCTTGGTTCCGCCATCAAGACTTCTGCGAGGACGGACGACACACCATTGTCCAGCGCGGAGGGTGCTTCAGGTTCGGTGTCGGAACCTGGGTCTTGGGGTTGCCTTTCTCTTCGCTTTTAAACATCCATGGGAAGCAGCGGCTTCTCCCCGGCGGGTGGCCCGGAAAAAGGCTTCCTGATTCTATATCTTGAGCGATCGAATCGGAATTCACGACTGCACAATCTTCCTGTGTCACAGAAACGCGGAGGGTGCCCCAGGTTCGGGGTGGGAACCTGGGTCTTGGGGTTGCCTTCTCTTCACGTCTTAAGCATCTATCGGAAGCAGCGGCTTCTCCCCGCCAAAGTAATACGCCCCGCTACTCCACCCCCAATCCCTCGCATGATTCACACCGAACCTGGGGCACTCTCGTCTCTCTATACTTCCCCGAGACGTGTCGCAGTGATACCCTCCCCGCAGCACAAATGTCAACGAACTTTAAATCTCATCCGGGCCACCCGCCGAAATGAAAGCGGTTCGTAGAATCGAGATATTCTTTCAGCTGGTCGCGGGCCAATGCGAGAAAGATGTCCAAAGTTTCAAGATTGTCGAGTTCTTACAGGCGCTTCTTGAAAAGATGATGGACAAATCTTTTATTCTGTGCTAGGCGTCTACTGATGTCGTTATTACCTTACCCTGGATTTTTCCTTAGAGTTCGAACATTCAGGGAGAAAGGAGCACCGGAATGAAAAAAAGATTGAACGATCAGCTTTCTGTTCAGTCTGCCTTGTTGATTGTGGTGTCTGCTGTGCTACTCATTTTGATTTCTGCAACTGTTGCTAAAGCTTGTGGTCCGTTCAGCGAAATTGGTTGCGACATCAATTGTACGGTGCAGGTTATAAACAATTGCAAATATGCAGGATTTGATTTCGTAGCTCGAACTTGCCAGTACTGTAGCGGTTGCAATCCCAGATGCGCAAGCTGCGTCCAGAGGATTTGCGCCGCTTGTGTCGACCATTCACTTGGGGGGTGCCGCGGCTTACCTGAATGCTGTACACCAGGTTAAAAATCAACAGCAAAGGGAAAAGAATGAAACTAAAGCACTTTCTGATTCTAACCGCTCTACTCACCGTCGTCGCGTCCATTTACTCGATTCATTCGCAGACAACACCAAAGCCACTGCGTTCGTTCTTAGTAACGGAGGTTATGAGCAGTCCGGCAAAAGACAGTCCCTATCTTAGTACCTGGACATCCGCTCGCGCAGTTCGTGAAGATGGCTCTTGGGTAGGAATTTCGATTGGGACTGGGCCAATTCAAAATGAGAGAGACATTCACGACTTCAAAAGCGGAGTATATACAATTGTTGAAGACACAACCAAATCGGTCGTGCGACAACGCATACCCGTTGACGAGTATAAGCACCGCCTCGCACCGGCAGTTTCCTGCGAGGGTACTCCGGCCGGGAAGATTCTCGGCCTGTCTGTGACCTATAAGGAAGAAACGTCTCAGATCACCGGGAATGAGCAGGGAGATGCTACCGCCCTCGTCAAGACTTGGGTAGTGCCAGAGTTGGGGTGCTTTGTTCTGCAAAAGCAAACCATTTGGACTCGCAACACCGATGGCGTCCTTTTAGTGGATACAAAAATCACGCCCATCTCGATATCTTTCCAGCCAGTTGATGAATTTTTTGACATACCTACCTCCTACACCGAGCGAACGAAAGAAGAAGCATGGAATATGTTGCAGCAGCTTGCAGCTACTGCCGCCCCTCTGAGGGGAGCGAACGATTCGAGATCAACCGAAAAGTAGCAACGTTTCGGAGTTTGCTACGCTTGGCCGCGTCCGCACCGAAAAGAAACCGCCAAAGGGGCCGATAACCACGTCGAGCCTGTTCTCGACGGGGGGCCCCTAGGCGCTAAGCCTAAACTCCATACGGGAAATTTGTGACGCGGATTGTGACGTAACCCTGCCTGTCACTTGAGACCGCACGCGTCACTTGCTGTCATCGGAATTGACACGGTGGAGGTCTGGCGTTCGAGTCCCCACGGGCCTACCATTTCTTGTTCTTGCTAGTCCACAGTGGCTTTCGTTTACATCTACTTGGGCGGGTGGCCCGGAAAAAGGCTTCCTGATTCTGTATCTTGAGCAGTCGATCGGAATTCACGACTGCACAATCTTCCTGTGGCAGAGAAACACGGAGGGTGCCCCAGGTTCGGGGTGGGAACCTGGGTCTTGGGGTTACCTTCTCGTCTTCTCTTAGACATCCATCGGAAGCAGGCGGGTGGCCCGGAAAAAGGCTTCCTGATTCTGTATCTTGAGCGGTCGATCGGAATTAACGACTGCACAATCTTCCTGTGGCAGAGAAACGCGGAGGGTGCCCCAGGTTCGGGGTGGGAACGTGGGTCTTGGGGTTGCCTTCTCTTCCCCTCTTAAACATCCATGGGAAGCAGCGGCTTCTCCCCGCCAAAGTAATACGCCCAGCTACTCCGCGCCCAATCCACCGAACCTGGGGCACCCTCCGTGTCCCTATACCCTCCCGAGACGTGCCGCAGTGATATCCTCTCCGCGACTCAAATGTCAACGAACTTTAAATTTTCGATCCGGGCCACCCGCCCCCAGGTTCGGTGTGGGAACCTGGGTCTTGGGGTTTCCTCTCTGCGCTCTCATACTTCCCGAGGCGTACCGCAGTGAATACTCACCGCGACTCAAATGTCAACGAACTTCAAATTGTGAATGCGGGCTACCCGCCATGATGAGCCAAGCTAGAGTGCCCCGTCTTCGGTTTTTGAGGACGAGTGCCAGTATTCAGTGCGCTGCCGTCACCGCTGGCGGCTCCGTCGTCGCAAATACGTATGCGGTTTGATTTGCCGTCAGCACGAAGAGCCGCTTCCCATCTTGCGCGAAGTCCACGAATACGATCGGACTCGACAGCACATATTGTCGGCGCTTCATCGCCGCGTTCAGATTATAGATACTTAACTGTCCCCGTTCATTCTGCGCCGCGAGCAGGCCCCCACTGGACACTACCGGCTTACGTCCAAACAGTTTCCCGCCTTGTTCTCCGGTGGAGAGCGAATAAATCAGTAACCGGTTAGTCGAATCTGCTGCGACCAGCCATCCGCCGGCCGAATCAACTTGCGTCAGCCGGAATGCTCCCTTGCCGGTATGCACGATGATTCCACCCACTATTTCTCCCGTTCGCGCCTCCACCGCTTCCAGAAAATAGTCATCTGCATCGACCCCTTCCCTGGACCAGTGTTGGCTTAAGCTCGAGTCCGACCTGATTTCCGTCTTCGCACCGTCACAGTTTGCCGGCCACGAAAACACCATAATCGCGGCATTCTTGCGGCTCAAAATCTCGGGCGCCTCTTTAGGAAATGTGCGCTTCCACAAGACCTCTCCCGAACGCGGCTCCAAGCCTTCATAAGTCATGTTCCGCGATTTCCATTCGTCTTTCCCTAAATGCGTCCTTCTCACCAGCACACTGCCATATTGAACCGCAT
>Ga0137418_10000780_pt1 | contig 29053 bp, 43 predicted proteins | sample CZODoug3_1_2_16f_FD_122242 | JGI IMG/M metagenome (GOLD analysis project Ga0137418, IMG submission 122242) | Vadose zone soil fungal communities from Angelo Coast Range Reserve, California, USA - CZODoug3_1_2_16fungal (Hybrid Assembly) | ecosystem: Environmental > Terrestrial > Soil > Vadose... | reverse complement strand
TTCATCGGCGTCGACACCCTGATCTTCAGCCAGCTCGATATCAGGCGCGTGACCAGCCCGGGGGGCGTGCCGTCGATCTCCGCGAACATCCTGCTCACCGTTCCGGCGACGACCTTCCCGATTCCGCAGGCGGTCAAGGGATCCGCCACGAACCGCAGACTCGACTCGCTGGACGATCGGCTGTTCTCGGCCTCGATCCACAAGAACAAGATCAGCGGCACGACAAGCCTGTGGACCGCCCAGATCGCCACAGGATAGTCTTCGGGGATTTGGTGTCAGTATAACATATTCAGTGCGAAGAGTAACGCGCGAGACTGACCAATATGATTTGGACTGAAAAGACACACTGAAATTGGGTCTAAATCATTTATTCCGTGCGGAAAAACCAGAAAGACACACCAACGTCATTCTCACCTATTATATGCAATACGTAAATATATACTATGTAGTTAGGAAGAAACAAACGACTCACACATATTCCACCGAATGCGTAAAGCGTTCGCGAGACCGTATGTACGCCTCCTGAGCTGCAAAGACAGAAAGCGTGAGTCACACAGCGCTTGGCACGAGAGCTTAACGGGTGCAACGTCACAGCACACTAACATCCTCAAACCCTACTTTCTTCCCACTTGCATCCTCGATTAGCCATGGTATGCCATCCTTACGTAGTGGCCTGGTTGGATGCTGGCTATCTAATATAAACTGGGGGATGGTTAGATTATCTGGAATAAATGGTAGAATGTTTGTCATCATTAGGCCCTGATTTGTAGACCGTCAGCAAATAATAAAATTGCAAGCGTCAGGCCTTCAGGGCCCGCGGACGGCGACGAGCTCGCATGTTATATGTAGCAGTCACTCCATCAGGAAATCGGCGCGGCTCTGGTATGGCCGGACGGAGTTTATAAGAGCAGGGCTGACTTAGAGAAGATGTTCAAACATAGCAAGGCAGTATAAATCAATATAATTTTTCGTCGAGCTTCCAGTGTTTGACTAAGCAACAGAATTCTGCCAATTATCTGCTCAACAGTTGTATTTTAGCCTAATTATTGTACCAAAACTGCACTACCTTATCTCTCAATCCCATTCTGCTGGTCATCTGCTCAGAAGTTGTATTTTAGCCCAATTATTGTAGCAAAACTGTAATACCTTATCTCTGAGTCCCATTCTGCTGGCCATCTGCTCAGCAGTTGTATTTTAGCCCAATTATTGTAGCAGAATGGTAATACCCTATCTCTCAATCCCATTTCGCCAATTGTCTGTTCAGCAGTTGTATTTTAGCCCAATTATGTAGCAAAATGATAATACCATATCTCTCAATCCCATTCTGCCAGTTGCCTGCTCAGCAGTTGTATTTTATATTACAAAGAGCTAATACTTTGATGAGTGCAGGTTTCACATCCTCTAACTTACAAAACCTGTCAACCCATCAAAACAGCGCTGCATACTCCCCGTCTTTTAAATGCCACTCCCGGGCCAACCATGCTGAAGGAATGCTTCCGCCCGCTTATTATATTGATGTTGAGCGAGTCCGGCTTCTTGGTAACATCTTGGGCTTGGTAACATCTTGGGCAGAATTGAGCTTGAAGACATTTCCAAAGTCTGTGGACATGAAATTATGATCGACCGACCGAGGGCACCTGCTGTCCAGTTGGATGTCCAATACCGAGCCTGAGGGTGCATGCGACTCTGTGCCAAAGTTTGAAACCAGATCTTCACGATGACTGGTAAATCTGCTTCAATCTTCCATCGTGCAGCCACCCTTGATATATCCAAACCGCTTGCTTCCCAACTTACCGCTTGTGCTTACATCATGGCTGATACTTCCAATAGCACCAGCACTGGTCAACCTGGTTATAAAATGAGGTCAGATACGGCATGCAATACTTGTCGGAAGTCTAAAACTAAAGTGAGGATTTTGATATATCGATTTGCTGGCAAATACTTACTTTATCGTTTGCAAGTGCTACAACCTCCGCGTGGAAACTTGTGTAACATGTTCCGTGCGGGGCATCAAATGCGAATACAGCAAGGTAGACGCAGCAATGCCATCTCAAACAATTGTGACGGCGCCTACCGCCGCTCAGGGCCAGAGCTCATCTTCGAACGGTTCTCTCCGGAGCACAGAGTGCCCGTAAGTCGTCGCAACGTGAACTTTGTTTCGTAATATTCAGACGTGCTGTCCAGCTGCGACAACCCAGATAATCATGGCTGCTTGATACCACAAGTACCGGTGGGACAGTTGTCGGAATGGTTGCGCAAGGAATAGTTGCAAGGAATAGTTGCGAGGAATTATCCTTTTGCGATGCCAGATGTATTCATGATAATTTTCTACAAATTCCAGTGGTATTTACCTGCCGAAATTCAGCTCCCGTATATTTGCATGATTATAATGCTTGTGTACTCACTTTAATGCCGCACAACACACCACAGGTGAGATTCTCAAAAGCTTTCAGGCAGAGATTGAGGAAGGATATGGTATATTTCCGGTGGTGAGGCTAGACAGAGCCATGGCATGCAGGGGAAGCTAGGGTCCGGAAAAACTAGCAAACACATAAAAAGCCTGTTAAATAAGGGACCAGAATTATGAGCCTTGTGGACAAGGGCAGGTCTGGGTACAGGTCCGAGTTTCGAGCCATCTCCTGGGATATAACAAGGATATTGCTGTGAGTTATGACCTCCGGGTACGCTTACACTGCCGTTCTGTCAAAAGACATGAGTGAGAATGAAGGTAAATACAATATAAAATATAAAAGCAATACCTGGTGTGTCAAGATTGTTCTTCATTCGCTTCAAAGAAAAGGGATTTCCCCCTGGAAAGAAGACTCTTTGTTTTTCTTTCCTTTTCCCAGAACTTGGGTGGCGCTCGATGACATCTTGTCTGAGATCCGGAGTGAGCTCTGTGTGATTCAGATCTTCTGGACTGTTGTTAGCCAGGCTCCCTGAGAAGATGTGGAGACCTTTAGCAAACACGACAAGTAGGATGGTTCAAAATAAACCTTCGGATTCCTCAAGAACACGGTTGTGCATCATAAAATCCTCATCGAAAGACTGGGACTGAGATATGCCTTCAGGGAGGCCTTTGAAAGGAACATCATCATCAGCATTAAGCTCAAGCTCCTCCTCGCTGTAGTCCAACACTTCGTCACACTCATTCTCATAATCTTCATCTAACTCATCCACGTCGGGTTGATCGGACAGACAATAGATGAGAGGACTAACTGTCATCTCATCCTCATCGTCCGATGGGGGCATTGGGTGACGGCATTTATCTTCTTCTTCGTCATCCGAGAGTGGCATCGGACGGCGGCCCACTTTACGTAACCGTTGGATCGTTGCTTTTGTATGTGTCTTTGCTGGACGTCCTCTCTTCTGAGTTAAGATCTGAAGAAGAAGGCCTAGAGTAAGTGACTGAACGCATGAGTATAGTATATATCAAACCTCCCTTTGTGGGTCTGCCTGCCTTGCCTTTGTACTCAGTGTCCAAATCTATTTGATTCATAACTGGCTCCCGGAATTGTGCTAGCCCTATGGTGGTGGCATAGCTGAATGCGGAGATGTCTTTGGTAACATATATCTATTATAAGCTATCAGCAGGATGAACTGGCATCAGACAACTTTCCGACTTACCTCGGGTCCATCCATCCACCCCTCCCCCTCAGGAATTTGAGCGCGAATAATAGTATAGGCCCGAAGAGGAGCATTTCGAAAAACGACCCTCACCCATTTGAATTGTTTATTTGGAGGAAGGAGTGTTGGTTCATACTTTTCCGGTGGATAAGGCCGGCCTGTGTAGCATGCCAAGAGGTGATCAGCAAATAAATGCAAACACAAAGTGAAGGTAGTTATTTACCTATAATATGATTCTTATCCAGTAATCCAGCCCTCGCATAGGCATTATAAAACTCTCTCGTAAGTTTCACCTTCACCCTCCTGAAGACATCAATGTAGCGTCCCATGTAAGTGGAATTTGATTTTTGGTTGAAAGCGAACGGATTGGCTGAGTTTGGGATAGAGCCGACGGCCTCAAAGAACTCTGGTGTACCGAACCGAGCCATGAAAAGTGGGAGTTGCTCACGAATGCGCTCGTATAGAGCTGGCTGTGTGCAACAGACAACATAAGAAGGAGTCCCAGGAAAAATAAGAGTCCGAAAGAAAAAATCGTTAATGAGATGGCGACCTAGTCCAGAAGCACCATGATTAGATTTGCGAACAAAGTCCTGTTGGATAGTAGTAGTTGGGAGCTTCGGCGGGTCAGGCAGCTTGGGTTGATGCCACCTTTTTATTGGTGGAGGCTGAGGAGGTGGTGATGGCGTTCGGTTGCATCGTCTATCATGTACAAATGGGATTCAGAGTTAAGAGCTGGGTACAAAAGAAAACACCACTTACTTTTTATAATCAAAGTAGGCGGATAACGAAAAGGTGGCTGGCTGGCTTTTTGCTTTCCTCTCATTAGCTTCCCATCTCTTCATACGCTCCGGAAACCTAGCAGCCATAAGCTTCCACTTAGCATAATTTTTCTGCTGCTCTTTGTAGCGTTCTACTACATGATCTTTCCACTTGTCGAGCTCCTGTAGACATAGGGCTGGCTCATATACCCAGTCAGGCCCTCCATTAAAGCACGCGAAAAGGTTCCTATAAGACTGCAATAAGGCATCGTAAGTGACGAATCTCACGACATTTAAAGAATGTAGAATATACCTCTGATGAAGGAACCAAATCTGAGGCCTGCCAGACTTGGTCCCGGCTTAAGATATGGATGTTGTACAGCCTGGAAAAATCGGCAAATGCCCATGTCCAATCATCTGACAAGAAAGCAACTGCAATGTTGATTGTTCGTGGGGTAGGCTTGGAAGCAGTTCTAGATCCTTCTATGGAGAACCTAGAGGGTATTACGAAGGACCTGACCAGCCTGGCTCTTTCCTGGTTCTCTTCCGGTGTCAGCTTCGGGTTATTGCTTTGGCCTGGGATGTCAGTAGATACAATCTCACGATACACCGATGTTGGCATGCCAAGGATGCTACACTCTAAACAGAGATGAATAATAGCAGCTTGCTGTTAAAATTTGAATTAAAGTTTAAAGGACTGCAAAGGTGGACGCTTACATGGCCCGCAGCAACAATAATATATTTGCTCCTTCTAACACAGAAGAGGGGTCCACTTTTCAGAACTTTTAACAAATGGCTCCAGTCCCGGCCAACAGATCTTGCTGCATCGAACTCGTTGAGAACATATGTGCCCCTGGAAGAGTTGTTGTCATTGTCATTGGCCTCTGTCTCGGCAGAGTACTGCGTTCTATCGACAGTAAGGGGAGCCCTTGGTGTCTCCTCCATTCGGAGTACCCGAGGGTGGATCTCCAGTCGGTCTTCACCACAGCATGAAGTGGTATTAGCTAATGTTTGGACAGATAGAGGGTCAGAGTACTCAGCCTCACATTGGCGTGAGCCATCCTCTTCGTTTCTGGGAGGAGCGCCCCTCTCATTACTTACCCTGTCGGCCATACAAGCTGCTTCACCAAGTTCGCACATGTTAAGACTTCCACGTGGACAAGATAAACCAAGGACAACTCTTAATACAAGTGAAAAACTGGGAGCTCACCAATTACCAAAGATAACTTTCCTGTCAGTGTAAACAATGTGAGCCAGAGCGGACAATGGAGGTGACAGTCCTGTGAGCTCAGAAGCCAAAACAGAATGCTTCGACTCAAAGTGAACAATATGTGTCCAACTCTGAGGGCAGTCCAGGCGATCGTGCCATGGCGCCTAATGGGGAGCCTAATTGGGCGGTCAGTGGCACAGATCATTGAATTATAAATATCTCAACACTTGTTAAGATACTGTTAAGATCTACATCTCCAAACAGATTTCTATGCATGGAAGACTGCATTATTAATAGTTAATCCCTACGACTCGTAAGGATTCATGGGGCGCAATCACACGAACTAAATACAACTTTCATTTCTTCTCACGCCTCATTTCAAATCAGGGAATCGGTGTCTATAAGAATGCTTCGAATGGGGAGCCTAATTGGGCGGTCAGTGGCACAGATCATTGAATTATAAATATCTCAGCACTTGTTAAGATCTACATCTCCAAACAGATTTATATGCATGGAAGACTGCATTATTAATAGTTAATCCCTACAACTTGTAAAGATTCACGGGGCGCAATCACACGAACTAAATACAACTTTTATTTCTTCTCACGCCTCATTTCAAATCAGGGAATCGGTGTCTATAAGAATGCTTCGACTCATTGAAGTGACTCGGAATGTCTCCAACTCCGAGCCAGATCATTGAATTATAAATATCTTCAACACTTGTTAAGATCTACATCTCCAAACAGATTTCTATGCATGGAAGACTGCATTATTAATAATTAATCCCTACAACTTGTAAAGATTCACGGGGTGCAATCACACGAACTAAATACAACTTTCATTTCTTCTCACGCCTCACTTCAAATCAGGGAATCGGTGTCTATAAGTATGGCAGTTGATAGAACTTGAATGAGGTAGATCGAGCCAGATAGAGGCAAATCACGGCCCCTTATGTCCCTTGATCACCCTTTAAAAAGTGTCGTTTCCCTCGATGGATTATCGAGCAAGATAGAGGGACATAGTACCAAATAGTGGATAAATTATTTCCAACAGAATCAGTTGGTAAATAATGTCACGTGACATGTGGCAATTGTCATTTCGTGGGTGGCGAGCAGTTCACGTTGCATGTATATTGTAAATAGAGTATCCGAAAGATTAATAATGCATATTATATTGCTAATACACCTTATATGTTGGTGCAGATTGATTATGAGAGAAAAATTAAGATTCCAGAATGGGAATTTTGATCTTCAAGCTGGTTATATGGAATTTTCGATACCTCAAGGCCCCAAATAATTACATGCAGTACATATGGCTCCATAGAGTTGACTAAAATGCCATTATAAAGTATTTGAAGTTGGTTGCAAGGTAATAAGAATAACAAGATAGGAAAAATTAGGATGATGATATGAATGCTCCTTTTGGCCATTCAAGCATCTCAAATTTGTTGGACACATCCTAAAAGCTCAGACAGCCTTACCAACATAATAGAGAGTACAAGAAACCTCCAATGAACTATAGATAATAAGAAAACCTGGCCCTATTCTGTAGTTTTGCCTAATTTAGGCCTATGAATTCTAATTAAGGGAAATAAATATTTCCAGGATGTCCATGCTAAATTAATGAGATTGTCAGTCTGAAATTATGTAAGTCCATGCAATATTTTGCAAGTGGCAAAATAGATGGTTTGACATCAAAATGCAATATTTTACCTGATGGAATTTCAGCCTACCTCAAAGAGACCAGCAGATTGGCATTCTTCAAAACTAATGATTCCATTCCATAAGTCATTTCCACGGGCATGTTACATCCTTTCCGCGGTGGGGTTTATCCACGCAGAGGGCAAGAAAAACAAAATGATACCTCTAGGATTCGAACCCTCGGAAGACTTCGAAGAGCTGACACAAACGCAATATTACATTAACCGCTAAGCTACACAGAAATATTTCTATGACCACATTGTTGATATATGCTACACCAAAAAGGTGCGGACCGAAAAGGAAAAGGCGCGGAGGACCGAAAAGGAAATTGTTTGGCATGTCGGATGGGGGAGAACTGGGTCATTTATTATTTCCCTCTATAGTCACTGTATATCACCGAGACACTAACATCTCGGAGACACATTGAGACAAATAAATAAACCAAATTAAACATATAAAAAATGTTACTATTAAGTGGCTGCTCAATCAAAGATATGCTTGGGGCACGCATAACCAGGGGGAAGGTAAGGGCAATAGGAACAACAGGATCACATCCGGGTGTCATGGTTGCAGTAGCAGTAGTACTGCTCGCGTTGACTCCAAACCCATAGAAAAGTGGTCAATTTTTTTTTTTGCGAAGACGAAAGGTAAATTTAAAGGTCGTACAATGGACTAAAGTTCTATAAACACAAAATTAGAACATGTATCATCTACTTAAATGGCAACCTACCAGGATGGGTAAGGCCGGTAATGGGGGGCCGCAGGCGTCAAGGCAGGGGTTACGCTGGGGTGGCCATGAGTGGACGATCACTGTTCAAAATCGTTAGTACTTATGGCGCAATAGGTACCTCGAGGACAGGCAACATTAGAAGCTGCAGGAAATACAAGATAACAAGTCAGACTCATCGATATAGATGCTGGTTCTTGTTTCGATTCTGAGTCTGCTGTTTTTTTTTTTGATGATTTCCCATGCCCGTGACGACCGACATTTTGCTGAGCTGGCCCATTTCGATGTCGTCATCATCAGATTCTTCAGCTTTGACTGTTGCCTTGCCATAAGAATTGTACCAAGAAGAGTAATTGGCTTCATCTGGGGTTTCCTTTCTTGGAATGGACGCGCCTGTGCATGACTTCCGCGTATATAGAGTCTACCATGGTGACAACTTTCCACAGGGGATTTTGCATTTAAGTATTCTGAGTCAATAGTTCCCATCTGTTCCTATTCCAAGTCAATCGTTCCCATCCCAAGCACAAAACAGGAATTTTGAGTTTCCTGGTTGTTACTCATCTTAGCCAAGCTGTGTTTTGACACACCTAATGATTTCCATAAAAGTACAATACTTTAGTCAATATCAGCAGCAATTAACCAAAGAAGATGTCAATGCCCACAGCCATATGGTGCAAAATAGAAGTTGGGTCCTTGATCACCCGGCTATACAGGCAATGGGGGACTTCAGTCAACCCATGCACAGAAAAGTATATAAGGTGTACCCGGGCTAACTCCAGATGCCAGTTCGCAACCCACCCTACCTATCCGTTAAATGGCTACTAGTATTGTTATCTCTGTTTGCTCGAAAGTCTATGCTGCAAGAGCAACTCGGGCCTCTGATCACAAGGTCTTGCAGTACGACACTGACCAGCTCCGTGTATGGGAATGGTGGGCAATAACCACAGCATTACCAGAACAATTATTAAATTGATCAATAACGTTTCCTGAAGGCCATCATCTACAGAAGCACGCGTACATCCCTCTGAACTGAGCGACCACCGCTTACCACATCGTATGCTTGGCCCCTGTTGTCTGTGCCCTCTGGCGGATCAGAATGGGCCTGACTTCACGGAACCCGCGATCTACATGATCATCCCTGGCACTCTGTCGGGAATATGTTGCCAGTTGCGCACTTGAAAGGTGTGGCTACTTTGGTGAGTCGTTAGACCCATGAAAAGCAACTTCTACTGACATTCACTTAATGAATATAAGTGTTCATGGAGCACCTCTACAACACAAGGGGCCTACCTATTGGATGCTATTCTAGTCGAGGTAGTTCAGTATGATCACCACGCGAAGGGTTTTCATTGACCACGAATGTATTACAGACCTTACAGCTGACAATTTAAGTACAAATGCATGCATCAGTGGGATGACTTTGTGTCAGGACACGTCCAGACAGCCTTTACAAGTTTTTACAGAATAGTTGCCATATGCAACGGCACAGTCTTGCCCATATGAGGGTGACTCTAAACCTATTCAAGTAGTAAAATATATAATTTATGGTTAGAAAAGAAGCAGAGTTGTAAAGCTCGGCTAACGTTTTCCTGATGATTATAAGGAATGTTTTACCAAGGAACAGCTAACTTTGACATGTTCAATTCACGACGAGTCACTCAATGCCAAGTTTTCATCATTCACCATGCTACTTACATTGAAATAGACTATCAACAGGTAGAACAATTTATACATAAAATGGATGGATGGGACATGTACATAACGTGCTATTTACGACTTATAACAGGGCGTTTCAGAAATGGTACCTCCGGATTGAATAAATGACTTGCCGTTCAACGAGAAGCATCAAAGGTCTGCATAATGAGGTAGATATTCAAACGATGAGGCCTATAGGCAAACAGGTGAGTGAAGAAAGCTTCTGCGCATACTGTTGATATTACCACGACGGAGATGTATTGGGATATACATCACATTTCTGGTTAATTCAGAGCCCCTGTCACTGATCTCTTCCAGAGCTAGTTTGAAACACTCTGTCAGGTCAACCCTGAACTGTTCAAGTTGCTCAATGGCTATGGTCATGTCGTGCCCTTGCGCTTTGACTCTGTCGGTCAGCGCTTGATACTGTTCTTCAGCGCAAATGATTCGAGTTCTGAATGTGTTGTACATTCTACAGAGGTGGTTCAGTGCATTCTGATCATTCTTGTGCAATGCAGTGAGTTGGTGAGGTACCACCAGAGGTGGACCAAGACGCTTCGCAATAAATTAGCCTAAAAATAATGAACGAAAAAGAATTACATACTTCATTCATGTTTTCTTTGGGCAAGGACTGAACTTCAGATGTAGGTGAAGTGTTTGGAGTGTCAAGGTCTGAGAACTGCAAGCCGCATCAAAGAAAATATCCACAAGCAAGAGATAACTTAAATTACATACTGCTCTCTGATTTCCTACAGGCAAGGATAGAACCTCATATGCAGGTGACATGTCTGGAGACTCAGGCCCAGAGGACTCGGACAAAGGTGACTGAGGACGCTTGGACGCCATCAGAATTGAAGATGTTGGTGAACGAGCGGGAGGCTCATTTGTACCAGCACTAAACTCAGTGTGCATGGCTGGTGTGGCAACAGTGACAAGTTGAAGTTAGTACACGTAAAGAAAAGGTGCTTCGTAAGAACCTGGAACACTCCCAGCAAGCGGTGTTATTTGACCATTATGGTTAGTGCTTGTTTCCTTACTTGCCTGTTATGGTTATCTTGGAAGTTGTCAGTATGCCTCAGATATCCATGCCAAACTTTGTTTCTAGGAAACTTACCGAATAGGGTACCTGACAGCTTTTTGGCATGCCAAAACGGAGCATTGAGAACTTACCAACAATAGTACTGACGTATTTCTAACTACCAACAGAGCGGACACAGAGTGGGCGCTTTGCCCATTTTGGATATTGAGCATGTTCAAGTGAAATCCCTGGTTCTTGGCTATTCTGCATAGATAACACGCAGCAGTGGCCGCGGCTTCACCGTGACGGTGACCTGGAAATGAGAGGTATGTAACACGTATAACACGTACAATATATCCCTACTTACACCTGAACTATCTTAACGCCTACCTCTATCATGTCGGATTTTCAGCCTGATGCTTATCCAAATTGCGACCCTTATGCCAACCTGAACCCTACCTCCTTCTACACGGCTGACTCCAACACTGACTTTGATATTCACCTGGCCTTGACTGGCCGCCAAGATGGTACAAATTACCGAGACGGCAGCGGCTACCAAGATGGCAGCAGCTACCAAGACAGTACTGGCTACCGAGACGATTACCGAGACCGTACAGGTTACGGAGACGGTACAGGTTACCAAGATGGTACTGGCCCAGGGTCTTCTGTTCACCACTCCTTTCCAACAGCAGAATTGTTGCCTATGCATCCAGGGTCGATGCAGCCGGGATCGATGCAACCTATGCAGCCGGGGCCTATGCAGCCTATGGAGCTGGGGCCAATGCATCCGGGGCCAATGCAGCTCATGCGGCCAGGACAGTCGGTGCAGCCGACCACAGTGCAGCAATCTGGATCATCCACTCCAAGCGGGAATGTAAGCATGCGGTTTCATTACAATCACATATATTTATTCCATCTACAGACAGGCTATATCTTGAGTGGTAGGACACCAGCGTTTAGCAATCGGGTAAGCACACTTACATAGTATATATTCTATTTTATTTTATCCGTATTTTAAAGATGGACAGGTCTTTCGGCGCAACAAAATCGCTCCAACACAACCCAATGACGCAGACACCCTCTTCATTCGCAAATCCTGCCCCACTTGGAAGCACTGCCAAAAAGCCAGTGAAATTCAATGTGATTACGGGACCCCCGATTAAAAAGCCACGAAAGCGCAATGCTGCTACTGCCCAGCTCGACCAGGATTGTTACACCCAAGGACTTCTAGGCGATGTGGAAAATCCAGAATGCCTAGCTTACTGGAGGGTATTTTACTCGCTCACAGATGGAGCATTGATGGACAGGTTCTGTCACCAACTACACGAGCATGTGGTGAACACTTGCTGTGGAAGCTTCATCACCACATCCGTTGACCCACAGCTTTTGAAGTTGCTGGAGAACGCAAGAAGCGACTACATCATGGATCTCCCAGGTAAAAAAACCGACAGTGAGTTAACATTTTATTGGCATAAATATTGTTTTTAATGTGTGTTTTTTTGTCTAGAAATAACCGTCGACAGTCTGTTCACTCGCTTCGCCAACTACCATTATGTTCGCCTTCGCGATACCGACAACGCAAAACTCATGTGCATACTCTACCGCCAAGATGATCCCAATCAGCCGTGCTACCAGATGATCGACTTCACGAAAGAGTTGCCCCCATGGGCGATTTATGTCAATATGTTGCGTAATGCTGCACTAAGGTCCCACTCAAGCTTCCTTCATCTCGTTGAGAAGGCAAGTAATTAATTATTTTCGTGGTTAACCATCACTAACCGTACCATAGAATGCTATCGAGTATTTTGGCAATCCAGTCTTCCATTCAGGCCTGCTGGCGATCTGTACTGGATTGTGGCCTGTGGCAGGTGGGTCCATGCTTGTTGGATTAGACAGAGCACATAAAAGGTTGCGTGTCGAAACAGTCGCATACACCGGCACACATGTAAGACTTCAAATGTTCTGTCAAAGACCCGATAGCTTACACCATACATCTTGTGATCCAGTTTTACCATTGCTTCCTCAAAACTAAAGATGGTATCCTCCGTCCCTTCGACATGGCAGAGGAGCCCTATACCGAAGTCTTCAATACTCTTCTCAGCAGGGCCAGATCACTTGAAGATGACCCTAAATTTGTGGCACTTCTGGAGCGACTGTACTTGGTCCTCATTGTGGGTCCTTTGGCTGGAAAAGAAGTATCTGTTGAATCGGCGTAAGTACTTTTCTTCTTTATCTAGTTAGTGTGCTGGCTGACACACGCGCCAGCTTCGAGTGTTTCGTGTTTGAGTAATCATTGAGTAACCACTTCGCAATTATGAATTCATCCTGCTTTTCTCTGCACTTTGTAAAATTCTTTGGAAATAATTGGTATGATGCTATGAAGTAAGCCTGAAAGAATGTGCAAACTATGAATTTCGAGAGAGAATTGAAATGGCATCACTCCGAGTACTAGTAGGAGAAGAAGTTCAACACTGTTGTCCAGACGGCAAGCACACTCCGAGTCTATTGAATGGAATCAATGTAGTCTCCCTAAGGCAGAGTAGACAACGGTTGAACGCTTCGTGCCTCAGGATAGTGTGTCTGACGTCTTCTTTTTAGGAAGGGGGTCTTCAAACCAATAGGTCAACTTGCCGCGTTATCAACTGCCACTTCCTACGCGTCTACAGTGCCCGGACACCCTCCACGCCCTCATACCATCTCATTATACCCTACTACTATATTATATCTTAATGTAAAACGGCCCGAATACAACTGGTACTCCGTCAAGGGTATTGAGAAGCTACGGCGCCTCGTAGGCCCTTCCTTATATACCCCAAATAAGTTTCAGTTCGGGTGCACGGCAAGAATTATGAATGGCCAGGATGTTCTGAGCGCTACAGGGGGATGGTAAATCAGCTCTGATTTACCTTCCATTCCATCCGACATTGTGCGGAAAGGCACGATTACATTGGTCATTCTCTACAAATTTTCTGGAGAGTGCTTTGGTGTGTCTGACTAATATATATTAGAGTGTATTTGCAACTGCGCGTTTTTTCGTTGGATGGAAAAGGAAATTTTCGTTGATTCCAGCATGCTGATTGGCTGATGAGTCGGGCGCCAAAATTTGACGTCGCTTGCAAATACACTCTATTGTCTGACTATTCTCATTTATTGGCGGACTCGGAATCACAGGTCGCAATCCTGCAGAACAAAGGGGTGTCTGCTCTGGCTATCAGTGCAGAAACTCTTGCCGCCGCGGCCCTAACTGGTCATGACATTTGGGCGGAAGCGAAGACGGAATGTAGAGTCAAGTTTTGTTTGTTATTTAGTCCAGAGATGTACCTTTCCAAGGAGAAGTCGTGAACAAATTTCCAATTAGACTGCTCGTTCTACAAGTGGAGGCCACCCTCCTTACTAGCCATTACTTCGGCTTCCTTGCTGACAATTTTCTCAACAAGCCTAACTGCCCACTCTTTGATTTTCCACAGAGCCATTAGTTCCTTGTCTGGACGAAGCACGGCACTAGCAGGGCGAGATGCATTTGACCACGCGGCTTTGGGGACAGAGTCAGGATGATTATAGATAAGATCTACAATTTCTTCTGACTTCGTGCCAGGCCCTTTCCTTTATTTCCTTTGGGTGGATGTCGAAAGAGCTCTTGCAGAAACTCACCGAGTGAGCCTGACACAAGCTGCATGTCCGACAAGATGGAATCCAGGTCGGCCTCGTCTGAAAGGAGGAATCAACACGTAATGGTATTGGGTGGGTTGTAGAGTCAACAAGTTGTGCCATTAGTAGAATAGGGCGACTCAATTCTTCCAGTCGTCAGTCGTCGATTTCAGTGGTCGATTTCAGTGGCTGCCAGAAAATTCGCGTAATCGATGCTAGCGAGCAAGGTCCACGAAAACTCTTTGAAGTACGACTGACGACTATTGATATTTGCTTCGCCCTAATAGAATGCGATAAGATACAGATAATATGCGTAGAACGAAATATATGAGAAAAGGACGCGAGAAAATCGAATTAAGGCGGAGCTATCGTCAAGTAAGGACAAAAAGTAGACTAAGTCAATGTGGCGTAGGAACTTGTAGCGGACTTTTAAGTTCAGGTTCCGAATCCAACTCGAAGGTAGACTCAGACATGCCGCACTTCGTGAACCGTGACTGTAGCACCATCTGCAAGTTGCTTCGCGTCGCACGCTCCTGGCTAGAGATGGCTAGTGAGAAGCGCGTCGCAGAGTATTTGTCTTAAGGTGGCCTTCTCAGTCCTAATTATAGGAAATGCAGTCACCGCCGCTTCAACAGCAACCAACACGCGCGCTCCCTCCGGATCACGGTCCCCACCTCTTCAGCGATGGAGCGCCCACCACTCGGACCGCCAACAATCCACACAAACACTGGAATATTACAAGCCGTCCTAACAACCCATGCCTAATGCTTTCTACCTCAACTCGTGAAGAAGATGGACAAAAGGAATCCACGTGCCAGCATCTCCTATGAGAAAGCCTTGGCATCAAGTGACATCGTCTCAAAGTTAACCGTACAGGTAGCTGTTTTTTGGTAAAGCATTCCTTATAATTTCTACCTATTTACTCTGAATCGTCAGCTGTAAGGTCTGTAATACATTCGTGGTCAACGAAAACCCTTCGCGTGGTGATCATCCCACATCCACACTGAGAGAAGAGCTTTGAAAACTCGGTGTTTGTAATACCAGGTCGCACGTTGGCATTGAGCTGTGCCAGTAGCTTAGACACAGTTTGCTGGTCATAGTGACGTGCGGTTGCCCGGTGCGTTGGAGTGGCCCCTGCAATGATGTCTTCCAGTTAAGATGACTTGAGTCCCGGACAAGATGGTAAAAGTTTGTGAAAAGCATACCAAGCATCGCAAATGTTCTCTTGAGTGGTCTAGATGGACCTGTGCGCAAAAATCGGGGTTGGAGTTGCTCCGAAAGGTGTGTCACTCGCGGAGGAATATTTTCTCCAAACTCTGTGAGTGGTGTAAATCAGTTTATGAGACCAGAACAGTTTAAAATGTGAACTACCTCGACGAGAATAGTGTCTAATAGGTAGGCCCCTTGTGTTGTAGAGGCGCTCCATGAACACTTATATTCATTAAGTGAATGTCAGTAGAAGTTGCTTTTCACGGGCCTAAAGACTCACCAAAGTAGCCACACCTTTCAAGTGCGCAACTGGCAACATATTCTCCCGACAGAGTGCCAGTGGTGACCATGTAGATCGCAGCTTCCACAAAGTCAGGCCCATTCTGATCCGCCAGAGGGCACAGACAACAGGGGCCAAGCATACGATGTGATAAGCGGTGGTCGCGCAGTTCAGAGGGATGTACGCGTGCTTCTGTAGATGATGGCCTTCAGGAAATGTTATTGATTGATATACTAGTAATTGTTCCGGTAATGGTGTGATCATTGCTCACCATTCCCATACACGCAGCCGGTCAGTGTCGCGATTGTACTGCAAGACCGTGTGATCAGTGGCCCTTGCTCTTGCAGCATAGACTTTCAAGCGAACAGAGATAACAATACTAGTAGCCATTTAATGGACAGGTGGGGGTAGGTTGCAAACTAGCACCTGGAGTTAGCCCGGGTACGCCTTATATACTTTTCTGTGCACAGGACCCAAGACCGTGACTATTTTGCATCATATTGCTGTGGGCATTGACATCTTCTCTGGTTAATTGCTGCTGATGTTGGCTAAAGTATTGTACTTACGAATACTTTTATGGAAATCATCGGCGGGCATGCCAAAACACAGCTTGGCTAAGATGAGTCAACCAGGAAACTCAAAATTCCTGTTTTGTGCTTGGGATGGGAACGATTGACTCGGAGTACTTACTTGAATGCAAATTCCCCTGTGGAAAGTTGTCACCATGGTAGATACTAGTACATACGCGGAAGTCATGCACAGGTGAAGCCATTCAGGAAAGTTGCCTTAAACGTCGATTCGTTGAACATCCAAATTTCCACATCAGGAAAAGTCTTATAGCACTTAGATGTCAATTTAAGTAAATTCAAGTGCGTGACCAAGCAGGCTTAGATGTCAAGGGCACTACCTTAGTTGCCAAGTGGGCCAGCTTAGACGTTAAGCAGGCCAGCTTGAATGTTAAGAGGACCTACTTAAGCGACAACTTAGACATTACTACGAAAGCATGTAGATGAAACTGGTCACGGTCACGGTCACGGTCACGGTGCTGACGTGCCGACTTGCTGATGTGCCGACTTGCGAATTCTAACTTAGGCAAATTTGCATCTCCGATTTCACCCTTGATGCAGGACACTCATTGTAATAGGCTCAATAGAAATAAGTCCGCCAACTCTCCATTCACGTTTCTACCCAAGTGTTTTACCTGCCGACAACGATCTAATGGTAGCCTTTGTCGATTTCGAAGTTGGTCTCATTTCACGTTTACAATGTCTACCACCTGACTACAATTTTTTTTTTAGACTGTCGGGTAATTGATATGTCGAATGGATGCGTCTCATTTATTTACAACGCAGAACCGCATCCTATTTTCCCCCAACACTTTAATCAGCCCATAACTCCACATGATATTGGACGAAAACTGGTGAGTCATTGACTCGGATGTGTCATGCCAAAGGACCTTGTCTGATACTTTATTAGAAAGCTTGCGCGGGTATTTTACATCCTGTACTTACACGGGAGCAAACCCACCAGTCTCAACCAAATGTGTTGTATCGCCCTATGGAGCTACAAACTCGTGCTACTTGTGGTAGGGCCCACATTCGTCCTTGAAAGTCTTACAACAAAACCTTCACCTAGATGCATGCATGACTGCACTTTTTTCTGAATCTTGGCTCTGCTCAGCCTGTGGATGGGAAACATGCGGTGATTGCAAGAATGATGGGGTGAATACTTGTTCAAGCTTCTTAATCATGCCCCCCCTCCACGAGTCTCTATTTAGCCAGAGCCAAAGTCCTCATCGGGTGAATGCGAACACTCTCCTCTGGACCTCCTTCCAGTTACACGATTCCGGGACTCGGAGATCCAAGATGCGATACGGTTCATGGAGCCCTTTCTTGATGTACCATTGCGGCCTGAGAGGTTTGTGGTCTTCAATTATTTTTGAAACATATTTAGCTATGTATCGATCATGTCCATCAGAGTGCCGCCGTGCCATGAGAAACCTACCACCATGCCGCCAGAGCCTCCCAAGTTCAGCCGCAGTTTGGAGTCTTCCGAGCTAGAGGAGTATCTCCGTCAGGGTATACCTATCGTGGTAACCGACATTGAGATCCAGGGCGACTATGGTCCCTCCTATTTTCAAGAACGATTTGGAAATAAATCTGTTGTCCTTGAACACTGCGAGTCCGGGCGGCAAATACGCTCAACAGTCTCCAAATTTTTCGAAACGTTTGGCAAACCTTGGTTGAGGGATTCTAGGAACATTTGGAAACTTAAAGTATGCCATGTATTATGTTATCTTCGTCCATCCCGCTCTTTCTAATTTAGCCTGTCAGGACTGGCCACCTCAAAAGGATTTTCGTACTGAATTCCCCGCTCTCTTTGACTTATTCATGTGTCTTGTTGCTTGCCCTGAAGTAGCACGTCTTAATGGTGCTTTGAATTTGGGTGCACATTTTCCAGAAAACGGGATAATGCCTGACGTTGGTAAGAATTTCCCACCTTCCATTCCCCTTATTTTAACACATCTCACTACATATATGAATGGTAGGGCCAAAGATGTACAACGCAGAGGCGACCTTGCAAGATGACGATCATCACGGCTCTACTCGGTTGCACCTGGACCTCACAGACGCCGTTAACATTCTGATCTGGGCAGCAAACCTCGTAGATGGAAACCCAGGCTACGCCATATGGCACATTTTTGCAGCTGCTGATCTGCCATCGCTTCGCCTGTTTTTGATAAAAGAAGGTGTATTCAAGGGGATGGGCGACCCGGTGCATTCCCAGACCATCTGCATGACTCCCGCCTTGCTCCAGCGTCTCTCTGATAAATACGGCATAAGGCCATACATCATACACCAATATGTAGGTCAGGCTGTCTACATTCCTGCCGGTTGTGCCCACCAGGTTCGATTTAGTATCAATTGAATTCTCCCATATGTTGACACCCATCTAGGTCACCAACGTTACGGACGCCATTAAGATAGCCTGTGACTATATCTCAATTACCAATCTGCCAGCAACTCGACAGCTCATATCCTCATTCCGCAAGCATCGTTTGGTTACAAAGTCGGGAGACGATGTCCTTCAATTACTCAATGTTTTGTGGTTCGCCTACATATGGCTTTCGCAACAATTATGGACCCTTCCAACCACAGATGAGGCTGCTGAGGATTTTTTGATGGCCGGGATGGATGCCGAAGATGTACCAATGGCGGTCGTTACAAGCTCCCCCCCCCCCTGTGCTAGTTCTTCCGAGTCGATAGCTCCTCTCCAGGATGCTAATCGCACAAAAGCGCAGCATAGGTCGGAAAAGTATAACCAGAGAAGGAAAGCCAGATTGGCCAAAGGAGGTGGACCAGTAAATCCCAAACACGATATATATTGTCCCCTCTGCCCCCGACAATTCAACAGAAACGGTGTCATTAATCATCTGTGAGTGGGAAATTCTGACGATGATTTATACATCTAACCTTCCGTCTCTCTTAGCAAGTCTACACACCGAAATCGTGTCCGCGTCGAGGACCTGACCGCAGCAGCAAACAACCTTCGCAACACTGAGAAATACAGCCATAAGGAGTTCAACCAGAACATCCTATCATATCTCACGTCAGCCGGGACTATTATTATGTCTGCGAATTTTGATTTGATATGATATTGACGACATGTCATTTACATTGTACCACTAGTACTTATGACTACTCGCCTCCGTGATTCAATGATGATAGCTGCTCTGGTTCCATGTATTTACTAAAACCACATACTAGCCTTGTGCGCCACAGATATCTGCCAGGATTATTAATAATTCTGGTAGCAGTTAGCATGATACGGTCTGCGAGCAATGCTAGTATTGGCTGACTCACCTGTAAATAAATTTACACAAATGTGGAACAAATAGCTAATGCCTCCTGCTAAATGACGCGACGAGTCTGCATGTTACGTGAATGTATGTCAATCCGGTGAGGCAATAAAGTGTTCAGTATATGGAGTTGTGCGGCAGTCAGTGGGCACTCTGGACTCACTTGACATCGCTGAGTCACTGTGGGGTAGTCTGAGGCCTAAATGGATCCTCTGCTGGAAATTCCAGGAGGTTGTTCTCGAGCAAGTGTGGATCATCGTTGACATCCCAGTCAACGCCATAGCCTGCGATGTCCTCCTCTTCAAGCGTTGCAATCAGCTGCTCAGGGAATGATGGGGGATGAGGAATTATCAGGGTCATCAGGAAATCGGATGGAAGGGAAACATCAGGATTTGTCAGGAATCAAAAGGACTCGTCCGAGTCAGGAAGTGAAAGGATCATTGTTCAGGAAATGTAAGGAAACGGCAATATTTAGGTGTTCACTCGTGTTGAAATTTCTATAGATGGCAAGCCAAAGTTACCAAACTAGAGTTGAAAGTCGCGAACCCGTGCCAAGTACTTACTACTAGGCTCGCCGTTACCGCTGCTACTTACGCGTCGTGACCATAGTGCTAGCCTCTGCGTTTGGACTCTTCTACATGTATCTGCAATGGACAGGGATTCTTCTCTTATTTGTGTCTGTGGCAGATCATTTGCTCAGCCTGGAGGATTAGCCTATCACCACCGTAGCTGCAAGAAGGCTAAAGTCAGATTGGCGGAGGCTTTGGATAAAGCAAAAGATGCTTGGACAGACCGTAGGAAAAGGCGTCGATGTGAAGCCACCCAGGCCGAGCGCGAAAATTTATCTGAACAGGATGTCAGCTCAGAAAGTGTCATGGATGCGGAGGTACATATACCTCCCTGGATACCGTTTTAAGACTGACATGAAGCTTCAGGCTATCATACCCGATGAAGGTGGGACAAATGGTCTTGCACCTCAACCTGGCCCAGTCGTTGAAGTATTTTGTTTCCATGTTGATCTAGGTCCCACTATGCTCAATGAAATTTTCAGGAAGCTCCCATGTCTGTTGAAGATAGTGGAATGTCCCTTGCACAACGTCGATCAGGTCGGATGAACCGTCTGCTGCCCAAGCGGTTTAGAGATATCGCGCCACAACCACTGCCTCTTCTACCTCCAGTCTCCCCAGCTCCCTTGAATGACGACGTTATGCCACAAGCGCCATCTCCACCTGCTTCTAATGAGCCCCAATCTGAGGAACGTTCACTTGGCTCTCGCATGCGCCAGATTTTCCAGACGCCCCGAAATATCTTCGGCTTGTTTCGGCGGTATTTTTCGGAGCAGCTGCCAACACATGATCCGGAAGAACATAAAGACCTACTCGACCTTTCCGATGAACCAATTATTTCCACGTCACCTCGTTTTACAGGCAATGGAAATCCTTTTGAGCCCTTTCCCAACAAAAGCTCTTTCCGTCTAGCAGACTGGCATTGGAACCATGGAGTCCAGAAATCTCGTGAAAGCTTTAACCAGCTTTTGGGTATCGTTGGCGATCCAGAGTTTCGACCGGAGGATGTACGGCAAACAAATTGGGCGAAAATTGATTCTAAGTTGGCAGCCAATATTTTTGATGGGAGCGATGACGAAGAAGACGCAGAATGGATGGACGAGGACGCCGGGTGGGTTAGAACTCCAATCACCATCTCTGTCCCCTTCCACCATCGAACCAAGAGACCTGGCCCTCGAGATTACCATGTTGGCGATCTTTACCACCGGCCTTTTGTTTCTGTCATACGTGAAAAACTTGCAAAACCTCAGGATGACCGCCACTTTCATTACGAGCCATTTGAGCTCTATTGGCAGCCCAACAACTCGTGTGCCAAAGAGAGGGTACATGGTGAACTATACACATCGTCGGCTTTTCTGGACGCCCACCGCGAACTGCAGGAGTCTCCTGGAGAACCTGGTTGCAATCTCCCCAGAGTGGTCGTAGCCATGATGTTCTATTCTGATGGCACTCACTTAACATCCTTCGGAAACGCCAAGCTATGGCCCAGCTATCTCTTCTTTGGCAATGAATCGAAGTATCGCCGATGCAAACCCAGTTGCCACTTATGCAACCATGTTGCTTATTTTCAGGCTGTATGTCACTCTTTGACTCGTGCGTCTGATCTTCTCTGATTATGATTTGTAGCTCCCGGATGCCTTTAAAGACTTCGCTTCGGAGAATATGAAGAGACATCCACCCAGTGAAGCTCTCATGACGCACTGTCGGCGTGAGGTATTACATGCTCAATGGGACATACTTCTGGATGAGGAATTTCTGGTGGCTTATAAGCATGGCATAGTGATTGAGTGTTGTGATGGAATCACTCGCCGGTTTTATCCAAGACTTCTTACTTATTCTGCAGATTACAAAGAAAAGTAAGTGGTCTTAGCTATTCTCAACGAGTCAGTCATTTGATTATAAACAGGATTATACTTGCTGGCATCCGTGACCGAGGTCTCTGCCCTTGCCCTCGCTGTCTCATACCCCTCGAACGTGTCCCCAACATGGGAATGGTAAGAGATATGAGGCAGCGAGTAACGCTTGCTCGTGTAGATGACGATGCCAATAGGCACAAAGTGGAAACAGCTCGCGATATTATCTACAAGAAGAATTATGCTGTAGACAATGCTGCAGTGGAGGCTATATTGAAGGAAGAATCACTGGTGCCATCATCTGTGAGTTCAATTTTGTCTTAGCAGAACTTAAAAGCCAAATTATCGATACAGAACGCTTTCTCCAAAAAACTTGGCCCGTTGGGCTTCAACCACTATAGTATGTTTGTGGTTGACCTTTTGCATGAAGTTGAGCTGGGTGTGTGGAAAGCTCTATTCATCCATCTTCTCCGCATCCTGGAGGCTGTTGACAAGACCCTGGTCAACGAGCTGGATCGTCGGTACGTATTTCCATGTTGTAGATCACACAAGACAGTGACCTGATCCTTCGCTCGTAGCTTCAGACAGATCCCTTCTTTTGGTAGGGATGGTGTCAGACGTTTCTCAGCAAATGTCTCTGAGATGAAAAAAATGGCCGCCCGAGATTTTGAGGATCTTCTACAGGTAACGGTCTAGTAATTTTCACATGGCCAAATAACAAATCATCAGTCAGTGCATCATTCCTGTCTTTGATGGCTTGCTTCCCGAACCGCACAACAGCTCTATTCTTCGGCTACTGTTTACCTGTGCACATTGGCATGCCTTGGCCAAACTGCGCATTCACACTGATATCACGCTCCACATTCTGGACCAAACAACTATTAGGATTGGCACTGAATTTCGTGCGTTCACCACTAAAACGTGTGCCAGTTTCGATACACGGGAGCTTAGTCGGGAGATGGAAGCGCGTAAACGTCGCGAGCTGAAGAAAGCAGAAAAATCCAGCTTGAATGACCAGTCGACGTCGGGAGACCAAGCATCATCCAATGACCGGGTTGCAACAAACTATCAGTCTGTGTTGCATGGGACAGTCGCACCTGGCTCCACGCCTCGTGGGTACAGTGGGCCAAGGAGAAGGAAGTTCAACCTTAGGACTTACAAATACCATTGTCTTGGTGATTACGCCAATACCATACGTCATTTTGGTACAACGGATTCTCTCTCAACCGAGCCGGTAAGCAACTACCACGAAGTTCCTTAACCTTGACCTCACATTTGCCCCTCAGGGAGAATTGGAACACCGCACACCCAAAGCCCGATATAAACGCACCGATAAAAAAACATTTGTCAAGCAATTAGCTCGAATGGAGCGTCGTGAAAGCCGCCTGCGTCGCATCCGAGAGAGACTCTTATCAGAGGGTAGACTTGCATGTGAACCAGTGCCCAGGACGCCCGAGGAACACCATCATATTGGTGTTTCCGAAAAGCATCATGAGAACATTGGCCTTTTTCTTCGAACACGAGCGGGTGACCCAGCTGCACAGGTATAAATCATCGCAAGACATGATCGTGCCTTGAGTACTTGAGTACTAACTGTCCACCTTATAGAACTTTCTGCCCAAATTGAAGCAGCATCTTCTCCCCCGGATTCTGCTAAAATTACATAGTCAGCTTGAACAATCGATGGACGACAGTGGTATTCCACTTGTGTCGGGCGACATTGACCCTAACACAGTTCTCTTCAAACATGACCGATTATATCAGCACAGCATAATGAGAATCAACTACACGACATACGATGTACGACGCTCACAAGATGTCATCAGCACATCTACACCACGTCGCGATATAATGGTTTTAGCCGATTCTGGAGACTGTAATTCTGCCCGACCATTTCGGTACGCCCGAGTTTTGGGTATTTTTCACGTCAATGCGATATATGTGGGACCTAGCATGGCGAACTATCAGCCTCACCGACTGGAGTTCCTATGGGTTCGATGGTATCGCAATATGGATGCCATACCCACCGGCTGGCAAGCTCGAAAGCTCGACCGTATTCAATTTCCTTCCATGTCCGAGGACGACGTGTTTGGTTTCCTTGACCCTTCTGATGTCCTCAGAGGGTGCCATATAGTGCCTGCATTCGCGAAAGGGAAGCTTCATTTAGACGGCAAAGGCTTGTCGCATTGCGCTCAAGATTCCTCTGACTGGGTTGAATATTATGTTAACCGGTAAGTTGAATTGGCAACAGGCTTTGAATGATTTTTATCTCATGTATTTACAGCTTCGTTGATCGTGACATGCTAATGCGGTATCACATCGGCCTCGGCATAGGCCATGTACATACTCAGCGTCAAGCTTCCAGTGACGTGGATCAGGAAACTGCAGGCTATATAACCCGGAGTGATGACATGGAAGAAGTGTGTGTTCTCGAGATCCCGGATGACGATGACGACTATCTTTCAGGGGGTGAGCCCCGCAGTGAGCACAGTTCTGACTTTGGCGATGACAAGGAAGACGACGACGACGACGAGGAAATGAGGGACGAAGAATTTCTTGTAGATGAAGAAGATTTGTACTACGGGTATTAATCGCATTCAGAATTCAAGTACACTCCGATGCACGTGATGATACCTCTCTTTAAATTTCTCCTCCAAATGAACGCTATTATCTAAGTTAGCGAATGACTTTGCGTTCAAACTGTAGGGCTAGTCGACGCCTAAGGATAGAGGTAGATTATTATAAAAATTCCCCACGGATAAGATTCATGGAGCTCACTGTTGATCAGATGTTGGAGAGCTGAGACTCCGCATCTCTAGGCCTATATGACGTTGATGTACTCGCTAATGATGTCACATGCTATCCGAGTCTTTACTAGTATCCTGTTATGTACGCTCTGGCAGCTCAGTGCAGAATCGCATGTTTTGTGTGAATGCTGGTAGACGGATATCGATTTATATAATTTTTACGATTAGGTGACTATGCAAACTATGAATTAACTGAAATCAGAATTGAGCCGAGAGAGAATCATCACTCCGAGTCTGAGAGGAAGTTCAACACTCAACAACTCCGAAGCGGCAAGCACACCGTGACTCCGAGTCCGAGTCTATCCGAGTCAATTGAATGGAGTCAATGTGGCGTAGGAACTTGTAGCGGACTTTTAAGTTCAGGTTCCGAATCCAACTCGAAGGTAAACTCGGACATGCACTTCACCGTGACTGTAGCACCATCTGCAAGTTGCTTCGCGTCGCACGCTCGTGGCTAGAGATGGCTAGTGAGAAGCGCGTCGCAGAGTATTTGTCTTAAGGTGGCCTAATGCTTTCTACCTCAACTCATGAAGACGACAAAAGGAATCCGCATGCCAGCATATCCTTCTATGAGAAAGCCTTTCGGCTTTCCCTTTCGGTGGCTCTCAGTTCTCGACAGAATTATCTGCTCTTGATATCCAGAAAAGCAATTAAGTTATGGCCTTGTCGGTGAGTGCGAATTTTGAATTGCAGTGCCCGTTTGGTGGCGTTTATGGCCGGGATTTTAATTTTTTGGAGTTTCCTAGATCAAGCAGCCAAGCCATTATGTGATACATGAGAGACATCCCAACTGCCGTTATGACGCCGTCGCAATGCTGACCCTATTGCTCCCAAATTGGCACTCATTGCCCATCCCCAGTTTCGCCCTCCACTCGACCACCCCCACCCCCTGCATCTCTTCCCTTGATGTCAACACATATTCAGGAACAGCACGATTGCTGCATCAGTGGCAAATGAGAAGTCGGGAAGTGGAGTGGGGGACGGCCTCATCCCTACCCTCCCATATCAGCCTCACGCCCACCATCACCATCCCCCCTCCCAACACACATAACACAGACAGCCACTATATACTCACCTCCTCTTCCGACACTGTTGGGACCTCTACGGTCAGCCTTGTGGGAGCAGGAGCGCCGGCGTCTGGGATGCCCCTTCCACCGTCTCCTCCGCCTCCGCCCGCAAAGCGCTCGAGATATACGACAACGGAACGGTCGCCTTTGGCCTACTATTATCTCGTTTCGCGGTGGCCTCCAGCTTTCGAGGGAATTATCTGTTCGCGATATCCAGAAAAACAAATGTTATCAGCCTTCTCGGTGATTCCATGTTCGGTAGCTCTGGTTTGGCGGGGAATTTATTTATTTTGCCCTAAGCTTCGTAGTCACTGGAGCCTTTCTCTGTTATCAAAAGCTTCCGTACTGCTGCTGACTCGGATGTGCGCCGTATATGTTCACGAATTTTATAGTGCACTTATTATGTACTTACTCCATGCTCCATGCCGCGCCAGTGTACATTATTGTGGCGTTGACTTCCAAATTTGGTATGATTGACTAGTCTGTTTTGGAAGTCATGGTCATGTTCTTCACCGTGACTCTGTAGGACATGTCCTCATACTCAAAAAGTCCAACTCATGCTGTCTTGGTTTACGATATTTGGTAAGTCAATCTTCCCTAATTCAACCGACACCCACTGTTGTGTTGATGCGGCTGTGCTGCCTTTGCACATAAAAAGGGCTGTAAAGACCAACACATTTCACCCTCACCGAAATTCATTGTTGACATACCGTTGATGCCGCAAGACGAAGAAAATTCTGACAATATCCAGACTGGACGTAAAAGGGCAGGAGCCTTACAGATAGGCCCCAGAAAAAAATCGTACGTTCATGGAATGATCTTACCCGGCTAACTGTTGATCTCTTCGGTGTCAGCTGTGGGACAGATCCTTTGATGCACCATGGCAGACACTTCGGACGTACTGTTCATGCATTGTGCACTGTCAGCACTCTCCTAAACAATGGTATTCTCCGTATGGGAGAGCTTGCAGACCGCACAGAGGAGACATTTACTCAAGAGTGCGTCATGATGTCTATGTTTGTTCTGGTTTTCAACATAATTTTGCCATCAACAGAGAGCGACGTGAGCATCGAGTTTTTCGCCTTCTCCTTCAGATGGTACCTGGCATGGAGGACCGCTTGATGGAAGGTTCCGAGGAAGACACTCTTCATATCGCCGAACTGGTCTGTAATTATGGTGTTTCTTCTCATATGCATTTTTCAACACTGGCCATGCTCACAGATCCAGAAGGGCGCTTCAGGTGCAAGATCCGATGATACTAAGAGCCTGAAGAGTGCCGTTCTCGACTGGATTACCCCCCGGGGACAACCCTTGAGTCCGCCATTGGGGCGCAACGTCAAAAGTGATCGTGGATTTCATCACGAGCGTACTGGAGCGTTGTTATGCCCTACAGGCTTGGACTGGGCCAATGCGGAGTGGGTACATTCTTTTATACTATGTGAACCTATTAATGGTACCCAAGGACCAAGGAAAAGCTCCGTAGTGGTGAATTGGCAGTGTCTGGGGACCAATGGCCGGTTTTTCTCTACCATGGATACACCTACGATCCAGATGACCCATGGAATGGTCTGTTCCGCAGTACACTTCTTGTCTCCGTGCGTTTGCGCCGATATATCTTTAGACGCACAACACTGACAATGCTGTCAGGCATACAAACATATTTTCACATCCCCTAGTTCCGTTGAAAAGGAGCCAAAGGCAACTCGATCTGGGAATGCACGCATCCATGGCATGACCCATGTCACAGCCCCATCCATTGCATACATCGCCACTCAGGTTTGAAATCGAGGCACTTTCCTTACTATATTGTTGCTCATTACTCAATTGTATCATGGTGGTTGCAGGTTCGTTTCGCTCTATCATCATCACCTGTTTTTTCTAGGTCGGACACAGTCACGGACTCGGAGAGATTTTACAACACCGTGCTCGATTTGTTTGAAGATGTCGAGGAACAACAGGAGGTAAATGATCTTCTGATGTGGTGGAATCGGTATGTGTTATGTGTCCCTGGCTTTCTGCATTTCCCTGAAACCCGTGTTTGGTGTGCGATAGGCAGGTCTTCCCCAGCTTCTCATCCGCCCGTCGCCCTATATGTAAAAATAGTGCTCTGGCGAGGATAAAGGAGAAGCGTTCCGAGCTGCGGGCCATCTCTGTCAACTCTATCCAGCAGGAAGCAGTGTAGCGTGTTTTCCATATATACATTTGTAATCGAATCTATCTGCTGTTTGAAATAACGTCATCATCGAAATGCTTTCTGGTCGCTCGCAGTTGCCTAACAATCTGATAGCTGCTGCTTATCGGATGCTCTATCAACATTACCAAGGCATGTAAGGTCAGTCACCACTGGCTCATATGCATCTCTCTGATTTTCTTGACCAACTGGTCCCCACTCTGAGAACCCCTCATCATAGAAAATCATTCTGACAGCCATGTTGACATCCATAATTGCCTGGTCATCCAGATAGGCTAGGCTCACAAGCTGCCTGGATGGCTACAGCTGGTCAGAGGACATCTGGTAGTCTCGGGATGTAAGGCATGTCATTGCTGGTCCATATCTGGCTCTCTGATTATCCTGGCCAAGTAGCGTGCGATCACGATACACCGATTTGCCGATGTGGCATCTGTGAGTCCTGGGCAACAAGTATTGTTCTTCCCTGTCCCATGTCAAGCTTTGTCGCTTTTTTAGCATTGTTGTGATTCTGGTGAATCTCATCAAGGCTACAAACCTTTGTAAATGAAGATACTGGTGGCAGCACTGGTCATTTGTCCAATTCTGCCAATGCTTCACAAATGCTGACTTCCTTGTGCACTTGGCAGATTTTGCCAATGCTACCGACATTTATCTACCTTTGCCCAACATGTGCACTTGTTGGATATTATATATATATTTCAAAACCTTATAAGATTGTAAAGGAAGATACTGGTGGCAGCACTGGTCATTTGTCCAATTCCGCCAATGCTTCACAAATGCTGACTTCCTTGTGCACTTGGCAGATTTTGCCAATGCTACCGACATTTATCTACCTTTG
>Ga0137418_10000779_pt1 | contig 29064 bp, 26 predicted proteins | sample CZODoug3_1_2_16f_FD_122242 | JGI IMG/M metagenome (GOLD analysis project Ga0137418, IMG submission 122242) | Vadose zone soil fungal communities from Angelo Coast Range Reserve, California, USA - CZODoug3_1_2_16fungal (Hybrid Assembly) | ecosystem: Environmental > Terrestrial > Soil > Vadose... | reverse complement strand
ATCGCCAACCCCAGCAGAAGAAACCCACCCCAAGACCCAGGTTCCCACCCCGAACCTGGGGCACCCTCCGTCTCTCTGTACTTTCCCGAGACGTATCGCAGTGATATTCTCTCCGCGACTCAAATGTCAACGAACTTCAAATTTTCAATCCGGGCCACCCGCCAGTCGATGGTAGATCAGCGTGCAGCAGATGGCTGGCGGCTGGCGGCCGTCTCGGCCTACTCTCACCCGGCAGGCTCAACGAGTGTTGAGCGCGTCGTGCTAGTCTTTGAGAAGGAATAATCCCGCGAACGGCAGCGGCTTCCGTTTCTAAAGCGACTGGCCGTTCTTTGGCTGACCTCTCTAACGAGGGGAAAAACTGTCCTGAACGGTCTCGAAACTAACATTTCATCGACCTTTCAATGATGGCACCAGACAATTCTCCGCGTAACGAGGGATCGTGAAAGCATACCCGTTTACGTGTCTCGCGGGGCTTTTTCGTCTTACTGGAAGCAGCTATTCCAGCACTCACCGAGGCTCCCTGCGTTCAGAGGCAAAGCTCCCCAAGCCAAGCAGAGGGCCGCAAGGAGGAGATCGGTAATTTGATCGCCATTTTGCGCGACTGTCCCGGGTGACAATCAGATCGGAATTGGAACTACGAAGACCACCTGGAACCTGCAATGAGAGGTGCGGCATTGAGGGCAATCAAAATAGCTGCCGTTACGTCAATCTTATGCCTCGCCGTTCCTTTCCTCGCCCTCGGTCAAGTGCATGAAAAGTACGAGGACTGGTGCTATGGCTTACAAAACGCAAGCTCACCTGATTTGCTCGAATTCCTCAATGCGGTCGTTCCAGACGAATGGAACGCCCGTTGCATAACCTGGGCAATTCACAAACTTGGGAAGGAGCACCACGAGCCAGCGATCCCCAGACTAGTAAAGCTCTTGGACTTCCGCCTTCCACTAACTCCCAAGGAAGAAATGCGTCAAGGTACTTCTCAAGCGCCGTTTCCGGCCGAGGAGGCACTCGCTCAGATCGGCAAAAAGGCGCTGCCCGAAGTCCTGCTCGCAATTGAGGCAGACTCAACCTCAGCGATAGCCCGAGAAAACGCGCTCTCTGTCTGGATGGAAATTTACAGGGAAAGCGATGAACAACCCAAAGGCGTCAGCCTCTTGAAACAGGAAGAAACCCACGCTAGCGACAGCGCGATAAAACAGAAACTCAGATGGGCAGTCCAGAAAGCTTTGACGTACTGTAATCCCCCGGAAAAGAGTGCCTGTCAAGAGGCAGCCAGGACGGGGAATTCCGAGCAAGTCCCTGGAGGCCAGTGACGCGCCCACGTCCGCCTGCAAATCCTTCAATCCACGACGTTTATTTCTCACTTGACAAATAGTTACGGATGCGGTAATCTCCGAATAAGGTTCTGTTGACAGTGTCCCCGTTTCCTCCCTCCTTTCTTCAGCCACCCGCAGTGCACCCCGCAAACCATCGATTTTCAACTCCTCTATTTTCATCATCTTCTGAATCCCTGTTTTCGGAACTCCTTTGTTTTCACATGTATTTGAATCGCCCCCTGTTATTTTCCAACTGTGCCCTTCACGGGTCGCGGATCACGGATCGCGGGGCCCGCCTGTATCCCTTTCTTCACAAGTCACAGAGCCCGAGTTACCAGTCACGTTGCTTCCTTCCCGTGCTACCATCGCCTCAAGTTCGGTCGATTCGGCCAAGTTCGCCCCCTTCCACCAGCGGCACAGGCTTATGCCTCAAGACGGCACACGTCGCAGTGGACGCATTCCCAAGCAGATCGCTATCACTCTCATCGGAAGCGACATGGAAGGGCGCGTCTTTTCCGAGCGCACCAAAACCGTTCTACTCAGCCGTCACGGCGCGGGAATCATCTCCTCCTACAAGCTTTCCCCCGAGCAGGAACTCGTCATTCGCAGCGAAGAGTCGCGCAAGGAAATCGAGGCCCGCGTCGTCGGCCAGATCGCCTCGGACGGGGACACCTTCATCTACGGCATCGCTTTCCTCGACCGCGAAACCAATTTTTGGGGCATCGACTTCCCCGACCTGTCCGAGACGGAAAAGCGCGCCAGCCAAACGCTCCTGGAGTGCAGCAATTGTCACACGCGCGAGACCGCCGATCACAGCGACCTCGCCTCCGATGTCATGGCCATCAACGACAGCATCGTGCGTTACTGCCAAAAATGCGGGTCGTCAACGCTATGGAAGCACGCAGTTCCAGGCAGCCTGCCTGCGGTGGCGGGTTTGCCCGCCGGGGCGAGCCTGCCCGGCGTACCGGAATCGACGGCCGGCGATGCCTATGCAGAGCACGGTGGCCCGTCCGCAGTTAGGCAATCTGGACCTGGGCAATCTGGAGAGGACCCGCTCGATTTACCGGGGCGCGCCGAGCCGCCAGTCGCACCGGCCCCTTGGCGCGACGGCAAACGCCCGAGCGTCACCCTCGAGCAGCCGCCTGCATTCGGGGGCGCTACGTGGACGGAACCAGAAGCGACCGCACGTGCCGGCCGAAACGACCCAATTACCCCGCGCGTTTCAGCGAATCGCAGCGCCGGGACGGCGCCGGCAGGCGAATCGGCCGATATGTCATCAGAAATGCCCAGGGCGGAGTCGTCCCGTTCGGTGCAATCGGCAAGTCGCGTTGCACTGAAGGAGCAAGAAAATCGGCGAAAACATGCGCGCACTCGTGTCAACTTGAAGGCGTGCGTGCGCTGTCCAGGCTCGACCAACGACGTGGTCGCGTGCGAGGACATGTCCCGCGGCGGCCTGCGCTTCAAAAGCAAAAGGAAATATACAGAAAAGATGCTGATCGACGTGGCCGTGCCGTATTCGCCGGGAGATCAGGCCATCTTTGTGCCCGCGCAGATCGCCTACGTGCAAGAGCTGCCGGAACAAAAGATGTATCGCTGTGGCGTAACGTATCTACGCACCGGAAAATGAGCAATAGTGCGAAAAAACGAACGCCCCGAAGGGAGAAACGAGCAACCGCGAAAGGTGGATGTGCCCGCAGGCCAAATCGCTGCGACCGCCAATCTTCACTGTCGGCATTTCGTCGCGCCCAGCGACGACGCCAGCGGGGTGAACATAACCTAAAGTGCTACAGGATCGTGCGCTTATCGGATAATACTTTTTTTACTCAACCATCCGGCGCTCCGCCCCATCTAAACCTGAAGAGCCATGGGTCGACGCCTGGAAATCGACGCAGTCCGCGGACTAATGCTGGTCTGGATGGTGCTCACGCACCTGCCCACATTTTTGCCGGCGTATACGAACCAGCCATTCGGTTTCGTCTCCGCGTCCGAAGGATTCATTTTCCTGTCGGCGCTGTTCACCGGCCGCATCTATTTTCGCCTGGCGGAACGCGAAGGCTATCCGGCAATGCAGCGCAAGATGCTCCTGCGCACGCTGCGCCTGTACGGGTATCACGCGCTGCTGCTCGCATTCGCGTTTTTAGTGGCCGTGCCGATCGCCGCGCGCGGCAATCGCCCGCAGCTCCATAATTTGCTCGATTATTATTTTGCCGTCGGTCCGAAGCAAGCCGTCAGCGAAGCCCTTCTTTTGATTTATCGGCCGCCGCTTCTGGACATTCTCCCGATGTACATTTTGTTTCTCCTGTTCACGCCGCTCGCGCTCACCATTTCGCGACGCGTGGGCTGGAGCCCGATCCTCTCCGGAAGCGCCGCTCTCTGGTTCCTAGCGCACCTGGGCATCCGCCAGGCAGAACATGCATTCGTAAACTCGGTCCTCCGCGTGCCAATTCCGCTGAATGAAATGGGATCTTTTGATTTATGGGCCTGGCAATTTTTGTGGATTTTGGGTTTGTGGTTTGGGGTGCGGTGGGCGCAGGGAAATCTGCCGGTGGAAATTTGGGCGCGGCGCGTGTTAATTCCTGCGGCCCTGATTTGCGCGGTGCTTTTGCCTTTTCGGTACTTGGTGGGGCGCGGTGTGGAATTGGGCGCGTTCGAACCGATGTTCGACAAATGGCATTTCGGCGTTATTCGCCTGATCAATTTCGCGGCTGTGGCGGCGCTGCTGATTCGCTTTCAATCCATACTGAAACCGCTGGCCGTGCGCCCATTGGTGATGCTAGGGCAGGCTTCGCTACAGGTTTTCTGCGTGCATTTGCTTTTCACGTTTGCAGGACTGACGTTGCTGGGAAATGCGACGATGCTGACCGCGTGGCAACAGGTCGCGCTTTTGGCGGCGACCCTGGGCGCAATGCTCCTGACAGCGAAAATATTCTCGAAATCCGAGGCCAAGGTGGAGAAAAAAGGCGATAGCGCACCTGCCGAGGAAATTGTTAATGCGTCTCCATTGGCAACCGCGGCGATGCTGCCGGTTCCTGCGGAATCGCGTATTCAGCGTAGCGATAAAGAAGTAAGCGCGGCGCTCTGGCGGCACAGCGCTTAGTCATCTGAAGCTAACATCCGCGTTAATACGTTCTTTTCAAATATAGAGCATGTCCTTTAGTACCCCCCGTGGGGTACCCCCGGTCTATGGCTAACTCGGAGGTCTGCAGCGACAATGGTCGCAGAAAGTGACCGCTGCAGGGTCTCGTATCGAGGGTCGTCCCGACCTATGCCCGAACATGTGAATGCCGTGGTGGCACCGCAAGTCGCAGCCGCGCAGACGCGAATCGAGCGCCGGAAGATGCGGCGGGCGGGGATTTCCTTGCAGGTGCGAATTCGCACCGCGGATTTCAACGACGGAAACTTCGATGAAGTGCGGATGACGCAAAACGCCTCGCGAAAAGCGATTTATTTTTTCACGGAGCTGAACCGCTATTACAAGGGAATGCGTGTCAGGGTGACATCGCCATACAACTCCGAAGCGAGCGCCGTAAACCTTGAACAAATCGGGGAAGTTGCGCGCGTTCACAGGCGAGCCGACGGATACGGCGTGGCAGTGGTGCTGCTAGCTGGAGCACAAGCCTCGGAAACGCCATCTGCCGGCTCGAGTGCGACGCCGCAGGGCACGAACACGCGAGTAGTGGCGATGACGAACAGCGCAGGGAGCGAGCGGCGCTGCGCGGCCCGATCGCCGTTTATCGCACCGGTCGAGATCGCGGAGATGCGGACGGGGTCTCGTGTTCAGGCGCGCACATCGGATTTGAGTCCGCAGGGCTGTTACGTGGACACGTTGAACCCACTGCCCGTGGGGACGGCGGTGCGACTGCAGATTCACCGCTGCGGTTTGATTCTGGACGTGCTTGCAAACGTTAGTTCGCGGCACATTGGCTCAGGCATGGGGCTGGAGTTTGGGGAGATCACGGCAGCGCAAAAGGCAGTCCTGGAAAATTGGCTTGGCGAACTGGGCTTGCCGCCGAGGGCCGTGTTCGATAATCCATTCCCACCGCTTAATTCAAAATCCTCTTCGATGTCCGCCGACTGTGCATCGCGCCTGGTTCAAGTGCTGTTGCGCAAAGGACTACTGAGCCAATCTGAAGCAACGGAAATTCTGGACGAGAGTACGAACTAGCCGAGCAGCGCTGCTCGAAGTTCAAAGACGGAATTGTAGCCCCGGCCCTAATCGCCGGGGCCTTTCTTTTTCGATGCTCCTTTAGACGTGGCAGTCCGCTTCCAAAAACAACTTGTCGTAGATCACTTAGAAACGAAGCACGATGCCCGCTGAGATGCGCGGCTGGTTTTGCGTTTGGGAATTGAAATGCGTAAGCAAATAGTCGAATTGAATTGGACGCAAAGAAATAAAGGGCAACACTTTCAGGTCGAGCCCGCCGCCGATGGCGGTAGCGAACGCGTTCTGCGTGGGGCCAGTGGTAATCAACGCGCCGGCGCCCGTGCCGATTGACTCATGAGCCGCGCCGACGAGGAAATGAGCGAAGGGAGAAATCGGTCCGGGAAAACGAAGCTGCGGGCCGGCAAGATAAGTTTGCAAATGAGTGTGGGCACCCTGAAATGACCCGAACGTTCCACTGAAGTCCGCAGCGAGAGCAAGCGGGCCTAAGACTTTGAAGGCGCCGCCAGCTTCCCAACCATTTAAGTTTAGATTTTGCGTGTTGGTGAAAACCGGGCAACCGGTAGTGGGACAGGCGCCGGCCATTTGCGTGAAGGTGACGGGCGCGCGCACAAACGAATAGCCGCCAAAGAGCTCAATGCTTTGACCTTGCGAGGGTGTAGCGAACAGGAGTGTTGCGAGAACAAGAGTACAGATTGGCGCGAAAATGCGCATGGACTCCCCCTTTTTTTGAGAATGCCGGCCAGGTTGGAGATAGGATGCGTGGGGTTTCTGGAACGGTTGTGCCGCAGCGCAGAGGCTTGTGCCTTATTCGTAACGCAAGGCGACAATCGGATCGACGCGCATAGCGCGGCGCGCGGGGATGTAACAGGCTAGCAACGCAATAGCGAGCAGCAGAATCACCACACAGGAAAACGTGACCGGATCGGTGGCGCTGACGTCATAGAGGAGGCCGGCCATCAATCGTGTAAGAGCCAATGCGGCTGCCACACCGAATGTAGCGCCCACGCCCGCCAAACGCACTCCGCGTCGCAGAACATGATACAGAACATTCCTTGGCTGCGCCCCCAGCGCCAGCCGGATGCCGATTTCGTGTGTCTGCTGCGTGGTCGCATATGCCATGACGCCATAAATTCCAATCGCCGCGAGGAACAGGGCCACTGCAGCAAAAACGCCCAGAAGAAGCGTGTTGAACCTGGGTCCGGCAACGGAAGAACTGATGACTTGCGCCATCGTGCGGATGTGCACCACAGTCAGATCGGGATCGAGCGAATGAATTTGGCCGATGACTGCGGAAGCCAGCGAAGCCGGATCCGCCTGCGATCGCACGACAATGTTCATCGAGCGCACTTCACCGAATCTGCTGTCTTCGAAGAATAGATCGGCCATTTGCAAATACGGTCTATAGACGTGCAGCTGCACCGGCTGGCCGAGCGGCTGGTCGTTCACATCGCCGGCGATTCCAACAATCGTTTGCCAAGGAGTGTAAACGCCCCAACGTATGCGCTTCCCGATAGGATCCTGGCCCGGCCAGAACTGCCGCGCCGCCGTCTCGCTTACGATTGCGACGGGTTGCGCGTCAATGCGGTCTTGAAGGGTAAAGTGGCGGCCCTTAAGCAGGGAGATGCCGAGCGTCTGAAAATAGTTCCCTACTTGCCATGTCTGACAAATCGCCTGTGGCGTCTCGCCGCCTGCGTTTCTCGCACCTTCGATCTGAATCGCAACCGTGCCGCAACCGTTCAGAGGCAAGTCGCTCGTGAGTCCAACCGCTTTCACGCCGGGTATGTTGCCGGTGCGATCGAGCAATTGCTCGTAGAACTGGCGGACTTTTTGGGCTTGGGGGTATCGCTCAGAGGGAATAGGAATTTTCAGTGTGAGCACATGGTCGGGACGGAACCCAGGATCGGTTTGCAGGAGTTTCGCAAAGCTCCGAATAAGCAGCCCGGACCCGATCAGCAAGACCAGCGCTAAAGCAAATTCAACGGTAACAAAAAAACCTTGGAGGCGAGGACGTAATCTGCCGGTAGTGCCACTGCGCCCGCCCTCCTGAAGGGGGCCATGGAGCGCAACCGCAGACACTTGGAACGCCGGAAACAATCCGAAGAGAACAGTCGTTAGTAAGGAGGTGGCGAGCACAAAAACCATCACGCTGCCGCCCGTGGGGATCTCGCGCGGCAGAGGGACGCTTTCCGGCACGAGCGAGAGCAGGTAGGTCTTGACCCACGAAGCGAACGCGAGCCCTAAGGAACCACCCATGAGCGCGAGCAAAAGGCTTTCAGTCAGCATTTGCCGAAACAACCGGACGCGCGTGGCGCCGAGCGTGGTACGGAGCGCAACCTCTTTCTGGCGCGATGCAGCGCGGGAAACCAAGAGCGTCGCGACGTTGGCGCAGGCAATGAGCAACACCAGGGCCACAGCCGCCATCAGAATAAGAAGCAGCGTCCTCACTGACTTCACGACCTCTTCGTGATAGGAATTGATGCCGACTTTGAGTTCTGCACTCTGGAACGCCTTCGTCAATTCCGGCGGATAATTCGATCCGATGGAGCGTGAAAGCGACTCGGCCTCGGCAGACGCCTGCTCAAACGACAAGCCGGAGCGGAGCCGCGCTAGGGCAACGTTCATGTAATTTGTGCCCCAACCTTCTAATTCCGTGTCGGTAAAAGCCATGGGCACCCAAAGCTCCGCTGGCTCGCTGCCTTGGGGACCACGCAACGGAAAATTGAAAGCTTTCGGCATCACGCCAATGACGGTATAGGATGTCTTATTGAGTTCAAGGCTACGTCCGATAATGCCTGGTTGAGCGCCAAAGCGGCGCTGCCAGAGCCCATAGCTGAGGATTACGACGTTCTGTCCCGGAGCGTCCTCTCCGCTCGTGAACGTGCGGCCTAGCATAGGCTCAGCGCCCAGCATGGGGAAAACTGAAGACGAGACGCGTGCCGCCATCAACCGCTCGGGTTCTCCGTCGCTCGAAATGTTGAAATATTTATTCTGATACACACCGACGCTCTCGAACGATTTCTGCGCGCGCGCAAAGACGGTAAAGTCCGGCGCCGAAAACCCCATCTTCGGAAAACCGAGTTTCGGGATGCCCTCGAAAAGCATCATGAGCCGCGACGGCTCTTTAAAAGGCAGTGGGCGGAGCAGCACGGCGTTCACGACACCGAAGATGGCAGTGTTGGCGCCGATGCCGAGAGCGAGGGTCAGGACGGCGACGAAGGTGAAGCCGGGATTTTTCCGCAGCATGCGGGCGCCATAACGCAAGTCCTGGGTGAATTCTTCAAGCCACCGCCAACCCCATTGATCACGCGTGACCTGCTCGATCAGCGCTACATTGCCGAATTCGCGGCGCGCGGCTTGCTGCGCGTGGTCTGTGGATTCGCCGCGATCCAGGCGATCGCTTGCCGCCATTTGGAGGTGCGACTGGATTTCTTGCTCGAGTTGCATTTGCCGCTGGGATTTTCGCGAGAACGGGAGTCTCATATTCGGCTCCTTATTCGTAACGCAAGGCGACAATCGGATCGACGCGCATGGCGCGGCGCGCGGGAATGTAGCTGGCGGCAAGCGCAACGAACAGCAGGACAGCCGCGACGGCCACGAATGTGATGGGGTCGCTGGCGCTAACCCCATAGAGCATCTTTGCCATCAGGCGAGTGAGCGCGAGAGAGGCGGCGATTCCGATGACCACGCCAAGGACCGCCATCTTCACACTGTGGCGCAGGATGAGCTGCAGCACATCCCAGCGGCGAGCGCCGAGAGCAACGCGAATGCCAATTTCCTGCGTGCGCTGGCCGACGAGATACGAGATCACGCCGTAGATACCCACGCTAGAGAGGATCAGCGCGAGCGCTGCGAACACGCCGAGGAGAATCATCGAGAAGCGGCGAGCGGCCAGGGAATCAGAAATGATGTGATCCATGGTCTGAGCGCCGTAAATAACTTGCTGGCTGCTCATTTGCCGGCTGGTGGCGCGGATAGCGTCGAGAAGACCAGCGGTGGTATTGGTGGCGCGAACGAGGAAGCTGATGCCGCCGGGCACTAGAGAGAAGAACGCGTCGGGCATTTGCATGCAAGGGACATAAAGCTGGGCGCGCAGCTGCTGCGTGTCGTCGGAATCGAGGCCCCATTGGTTGACGTGGCCGACGACACCGACGATTTCGGCGCGCATAGTATTGAGCATGATGCCGCGGCCCAAGGGATCCTGATCGCCGAAGTATTTGCGGGCGAAAACGTCGTCAATCACTACCACGTGCGGCGCGTGTTCGTTGTCTTGCGGCGTGAAAAAGCGGCCGCGTTGCAGCGGAATGCCCATAGTCTGGAGGTAGCCTGGCTCCACGATGTAATCGAGCGCCCAGCTCATCTCGTTTTGGCTCGCGGGCTTTGGCTGACCTTCGAGCCAGAAAAGCTTCTCATCGTCCCAGCTCAGAGGGAGCGCACCCCATGTCTCCGACATCGCCTGGACACCGGGCGTCGCAGCCATTTTGGCGTCGAGGTCGCGAACCGCGGCGCGAACTGCGTCGGGATTGGCGCTCGTCATGGATGGCGGCAACGACATGTTGAAGGTCAAGAGATTTTGCGGATTGAATCCGGGATTCACGGTCCAGAGATGGGCCATGGTTCGAATCATCAGGCCCGCGCCGATGAGCAACACCAACGCCATAGCCATTTCCACCACGACAAAGACTGACTGGGCGCGATGGCGGGTGTTGCTTGTGCCACGGCCACGTTCCTTCAAAGTTTTCTGCAATTCCGGTTCGCGTGTTCTTAGCGCGGGAGCCAGGCCGAAAAGCAGTCCGGCCGCAAGCGATATGACCGCGGTAAAAATCAATACGCGGGCGTCGAGACCAATAGCCGCAGCACGCGGCAAATCAGCGGGAAGGTGCTTCAGCGCGCCTTGCGTCCCCCACCAGGCCAGTGCCAAGCCGAGCGCGCCTCCCGCGAGCGCGAGCAAGATGCTCTCGGTGAGCAGCTGCCGGAGGATTCGTCCCTGCCCTGCTCCTAGTGCGGCGCGTATCGCAAATTCGTGAGTGCGCCCCGTGGAGCGTGCCAAGAGCAGGTTGGCGACGTTTACACACGCGATTAGCAACACAAAAGCGACCGCCGCGAAAAGCACCAGCAAAATCGGCTGGACATCACCGAGCATTTCTTGCCGCAACGGCACTACGCTGGCGCCGATACCCTTGTTGTCTTTGGGAAAGGCCGCGGCGAGGTTACGCGTGATGTCGCCCATGTCGGCGCGTGCTTGGTCGATGCTGACGCCGGCTTTGAGTCTGGCGATGCCGTGAATTCCGAGTCCGGATCCGCGTTCGGGCAGCAGAGGATTTTTCCATTGGCCAATCGGTACGTAGACTTCGGCTAATTCGAAGCTTCGGAGGAACAGATCGAAGTTCGCGGGAACTACGCCGACGACGGTGTAATTCCCGCCATCCAACGTAAGGCTTTTTCCGAGCACGTCTGACGAAGAACCGAACTTACGCTTCCAAAAGCCCGCGCTAATCAACGCGACAGGGGCTGCGCCAATTTCATCTTCGCCGGCAGCAAGACTGCGGCCGAGGAGCGGGTTCACTCCTACGGTCGAGAAAAAATCCGAGGAAATAAACCGGCCAGGCAGCTGCTCGGCTTCGCCGAGTCCGGTCAGGCTGAAGGCAAAACGGCGAGAGATAGCCATCGAGGAAAAGGTGTGATTGTCCTTTCGCCAATCGCGAAAATTAGGAAAGGAGATGGAGCCGAATTCAAAATTGGGTTTGCTTTCGTGCAGGGTGACGAGCTGTTCCGCGTGGGGATAGGGCAGCGGATTTAGCAGCACACTATTCACGACAGAGAATATGGCGGTGTTGGCGCCGATGCCCAGCGCCAGCGTTAGCACAGCGACCAGCGCGAAACCCGGATTGTTGCGAAGCATGCGGGCGGCGTAGCGCAGATCTTGCAGGAATTCTTCGAGCCAGCGCCAGCCCCATTGATCGCGGGTTACTTGCTCGACTAGCGCGACATTGCCGAATTCGCGGCGGGCGGATTGCTGGGCGTGCTCGGCGGTTTCGCCGCGCTCGATATGGTCGCTCGCGGCCATTTGCAAGTGAGATTGCAGCTCATCGTGCAGATGATCTTGTTTGCGATCGCGATCCCGAGGGAATTTCACGCTTGTCCCTCCCGCTTGGATGGGCTGAGGACTCCCGCAATGGCATCCGAGAGTTGCTCCCAACGCGAGCGCTCGGAGAGGAGCTGCTTTTTGCCAGTGGCGGTGAGGCGGTAGACCCGCACGCGCTGCTTGTTTTCGGAAACTTTCCAGTCCGCGGAGATCCATTTTTGACGCTCGAGGCGGTGCAAGGCGGGATAGAGCGAGCCCGTATCCACTTGGAGGATTTCGCCGGAATTCGCGCGGATGTGCTGGCTGATGCCGTAGCCATGCTGCGGTCCCCACTGCAAGGTCTGTAGGATCAGCAGGTCCAACGTTCCTTGGAGGAGTTCGATGCGATTCTGGTAGCGCGGGGCCATTCTCACCTCGGGCCGTAGGAGGTCTACTCCCTGGCATGTAGGACGTCTACAGCCTGGAAAAGTCTGCACGCGAATCGCCGATTTTTGTAGAACATCGAAGCTATTGTGGCGAAAGGGTTTGACTTAAGCAGCGAGCATTTATTACGCGATGGAACTGACCGTTTTTGGGATTAGATTCGCGAAAACGGACTGTCCCAACCCGCAGGCCGACGTCATTTCTCTACTTGGCAGGCTTGAGCCAGACGATGTCGTAGGCGCGGTCGAAGGTCACGAACATCAGGCATTCTTCTTTGGCGGTGCAGGTGAACCAGTGCGGGGCCTTGCTTGGCATCATGGCGAAGCCGCCCGGGCCGAGCACACTATCCTGCATACCTTCCATTCCGGTCGAAACGTTTCCCTTCACGATGATCAGCTGTTCTTCGGCGGTGTGATAGTGCGGCGGAACGACGCAATTGGGCTTGGCTTTCATGATGGCCGTTGACGGGCCGGTTTTCATGTCACCATTTTCGAGGAAGAACTGAAGGCAGTCGGGACCCTCGCCCGCCGGGAAGCGCACTTCCGAAAGTTGACGGACAATGCCAGATTTGCCCTCCGTCCTAGGAGCTTGCGCGGAGAGTGTGAGCGCCAATGCGAGGCACAAGATTGTCAGGCACACATAGACTGCGCGCCACAGATCAATGCTCACATGGAGTCTTGTCATCGTACCTCCTTCATCCGCTCAAACGTGGATGCCAAGCGCTGACATTCTACTGCGTACGGAATGCGAGCAAGGAACACTTATTTCCGAACCATGATGGCGTTGGGAAAATCGCCCGCGCGGGTATAATGCCCTGCGATGATCGCATCCGCGGCCCTCTCCAAGCGCGCGCTGAGCATGTTCGGGCGAGTATTTCCCCGATGCAGCATGATTTCGCAGGCTATCGCTTTCAATCTTTTCCTTGCGTTCTTCCCTACCCTGCTGATTGCCGTGGGCCTGGCCACTAGCCCCATCGGTGGGCGCACAGCGCTGTTCGATTTGATTTCGGACTTGACCAGTTTTCTGCCGCCGGGAAGCCAGCAAATTGTTTCGGAGTTTCTGGTGAAGCGCGGCCCGGAAGCGTGGAAGTGGGCGCTGGTCGGCCTGGGCGGAACGCTGTTTGCCGGCATGCAGGTGATGAGATTGCTCATGGAAGCAATCCAGACGATTTACGGCGATCGCGAGCGCCCGGGCTTTTTTGCGCGGCAACTGCGCGCGCTGGCATTGCTGATTCTGACGTTTGCGCCGCTGCTGCTGGCGGCAATTCTTGGTGTGTTCGGCCGGCCGCTGAGGCGATGGCTGGGCTCGGAATTTGGCAAGGGCACTTCGGTGCAAACGTGGTGGGCGGTTTTTTTCCACGGGACTTCGATTTTGCTGGCCATGATCGCGGTCACTGTCATTTATAGATGGGGGCGTCCACGGCAACATACTCTGCGAAGCGTTCTGCCTGGAGCACTAATCGCGACGCTGCTGTGGTGGGTGGCGGACCTGGGATTTGGATTTTATGTGCGAAAAGTGCCGTATGGGATCATCTACGGTGGACTGGCCGCGGTGATCGGGTTGATGATTTGGATGGAGCTCTCCACGGTGATTATTTTCCTCGGCGCGGCCTGGAACGCGGAACTCGCCGAAAGCCGCAGAAGCGGGCGAGCAATGGGATGAATTATTTGTGCGCGTGGAATGCTATTCCGGATACAAAGGCGACGAGCGTCCGGTAAAGCTGGAGATCGGCGACCAGATGGTGGACATCGCCGAAATCGAAGACCGCTGGTACTCACCCGGCGCGACCTATTTTCGCGTGCTGCTGGCGAACGGCGAGCGCTACGTCCTGCGCCGCGAAGAAGCGCAGGACGTCTGGACTCTCGAAGCGTTCCGCTCGCCCAGGTAGCGGATTCGGTCTGCAATGATCACGAAGCCAGGAATTTCCTTAGCGGCTCCCAATAGTGCTCGTACCATCCCGGATTCAGGTGCCGGAAATTGCCTTCGGGAAAACCTGTGTGGTCCAGGACGATTTTGGTTTGCTGGCCCCACTCTTTCAGTTCAAATCTGACGAGCGTATAGACGCCGGCCTCCCAGTCGGCGGGACGCCAGGCTTGAACGATCCGCTCTTTGGGGACCAACTCCAGGTTTCTTCCCACGATCAAGCCCCCGAAAATAGAGAACGTGCCACCAGGTTCCCGATTGATCTCTGCGGGCGCACCTGTGAAGGCGGCGAACTGTTTGGAATCCAGTAGGGCGTCATAAATGCGTTGGCGGCTCGCTCTGATATCGATCTCCTGATGAAGATAGGTGAGTAGGCCTTCGACTCCTGTGCTCTGCGCTTCCTTTATTTTTTCTTGATCGGCCTGAGTTTGTCCCCAAACAAACGGCCCTGCGGCCAGGCCACCAAGCGCGGCGACCACACCGGCAATCACCTTCCGCCGTGTTGGCGCGGCTATTAGTGCAGGACTATTTTCCTCGTTCATCATTCTCTCCTCCTCGGTAAAAATTCTCAGCGGTTCGCCCGCGGTGCCTGCATACGCACACACAATTAAAATATGTTCAAAGTAATATTTTGCTAGGCAAGGGGGTTGCGCAAGGGGCATACTTCCGCACCACAACACGAGGAGGCCTATGCCCTATCCGGCTGGTCACCGCACGGAAGTACGAAAGAAGATCGTTGATAGCGCGCGAAGGCTTTTCAATCGACACGGCTTTGACAACGTCTCCGTACAGCAAATCATGGCCGGTGCGGGGCTAACGCACGGCGGCTTCTATAGCTATTTCAAAAGTAAGAGCGATCTCTACACCGAAGTTCTAGGATGCTTCCTCACCGACCCGGAATGGAAGAGCTGCTGGGAAGGTGTCCATGTGGATCTTTCGTCGACTGACGTGGGCCCGCAAGTCGTGCGCGCGTATCTGTCTCGCCAGCATTTTGACGATGTGGAGAATTCGTGCCCGATGGTGGCGCTGCCGAGCGATGTCGCGCGCAGCGGAAAGAACGTGAAGCGCGCCTATGAGACCGTGTTCAAGGCGATGGTCAGCGTATTGGAGCGCAGTGTCGCCGAGAAAAATCCGTCGCGTCGCACGAAGGCGCGAGCCATCGCCGCTTTGTGCGTGGGAGGCATGGTGGCCGCCCGCTCGCTTGCCGACGCCGCGCTTGCGGATGAACTGCGCGACGCGTGCATGATCATGGCCCTCAAGCTCGGAAGCTGGGATAAACCGAATCGCAAATCGCACCAGGCTGTCCGTCAATAGAAGTTCGGAGCGAAGACAATGACATCACGTAACGCGGCGATTTCGGCGATTGCTGGACCTCTTTTCTGCATGGCTTCGGCACTTGCCCTCGCGCAGGCCGCGCCGTCCATCCGCGGTATTCCCGGCACGCTGAACTGGCAGAACACTCCCCGCACCTGGAAGCTGGACGGCAAGAATGTGCTCACCATCTCCTCGAACGCGAAGACGGATTGGTTCGTCGATCCGTTCGATGGTGCCGTCGCGAAAACCGCGCCGATCCTCTTGTTCACTCCCGGTTCGGACTACATACTGAGCGCCCGAGTGACCGTGAAATTCGCTACGAAGTGGGATGCTGGGGCGCTGATGCTGTGGGGCGACGATCATCACTGGGCCAAGCTTTCGTTTGAGCTGTCCCCAGAAGGAAAGCCCACGCTGGTCACAGTGGTAACGCGCGGGCTTTCGGACGACTGCAATTCCCTGCCCTTGCCGGGAGATTCGGTTCATCTGCGAATCGCGAAGAGCGGTAACGCATACGTCTTCTACTTCTCCACGGAGGGCGAGAGTTGGCAAATCCTTCGCACCTTTAGCCTGGACACGCAGCTTCCCGTGCGCGTCGGCTTCGAGTCGCAGTCGCCCGCGGGCGCGGGCGTCGTCGCGATGTTCTCGGCCATATCGTACGATCCGCACCGTATCGGAGACATTTACAAATAGCCGATCAGCTGTTTTTTCACTGGGGTGCGAGTCGCGCTGACGCTGCTGCGCATCCTCGGGCGCGATCGAGAAGCAGCTCACGCTCGCGCGCGTTTTGTGTCAGCGAGGCGGCGCGCTCAAACTCTGGCTGTGCCTCGGTGAAGCGGCCCATCTTGAACAGAAAGTCCCCACGCACGCTAGGCAAGAGGTGGTAGGCCTTGAGAGACGGCTCCGACATGAGCTTGTCGATCAGCTCCAGACCCGCCGCCGGACCGAACGCCATCGCGACCGCGACTGCGCGATTCAGCTCGACGATAGGCGACGGCGTAAGCCGGGCAAGAGCATCGTAGAGCGCGGCAATCTGCTCCCAATTCGTTTCGGCAGCGGTACGCGCCCGGGCATGACACGCCGCGATGGCGGCCTGCAACGCGTACGGACCAAGAACGCTTCGAAGTTCTTCGGCACGCTGAAGAGCCGCGAGACCGCGACGGACTAACAGTTGATCCCATCGCCCTCGGTCCTGATCCAGAAGCAAAATGGGCTCGCCCGTCGGCCCGACTCGCGCACGCGAGCGTGACGCCTGAATTTCCATGAGCGCAACGAGGCCGTGCACCTCCGGCTCGTTCGGAACAAGTTCGGCCAGAATTCGGCCGAGACGCAGCGCATCTTCGCACAGCGCAGGGCGCATCCAGTCCTCGCCGGACGTCGCCGAGTAGCCCTCGTTGAAGACAAGGTAGATCACTTCCAGGACCGATGACAAACGCGCGGCCAGGTCGCGCCCACGAGGAACCTCGAATGGAACGCGCGCCTCGCTGAGCGTCCGCTTGGCACGGACAATGCGTTGCGCGATGGTCGGCTCCGGAGCCAGAAAGGCCCGCGCGATTTCCTGCGTGGTCAAGCCACCGAGCAAACGAAGCGTGAGCGCAACGCGTGCTTCGGTCGAGAGCACCGGATGGCAGGAGACGAAAACGAGCCGCAGCAGATCGTCTCCTATGTCGTCATCATTCGCGATGTCGAAATTCGCCATGGCCACGCCTTGCTGCGTCTTAAGCTCGCGACCCAGTTCTTCATGCTTCCGCTCGAGGAGTTTGTTGCGACGAAAATAATCGATGGCGCGATTCTTCGCGGTGGCCATCAGCCAGGCGCCGGGATTATCCGGTACGCCTGACTCCGGCCACCGCTCAAGAGCAGCAACGAGAGCATCCTGCGCGAGTTCTTCAGCCACACCGACGTCGCGAACGATGCGAGCGAGACCGGCGATAAGCCTGGCCGACTCGATCCTCCAGACTGCGTCGATGGCGCGATGGGTAGCGGTAGCCGTCACGGCTACCCATCACACCATCTTCAAATCGTGCGCGCAAGGCGAACCGCCTTGCGCCGTGAAAATTATGCGTCTCCGCGACGCGCGGGACCCTCTACGGCTTGCAGGGGAAATCTTCCGGTCCGAACATCTGGCGAATCTCGGTTTCACCCTCCCAGCCCGGCCAGTGTTGCTTGTGAAGTTCCATGAAGCGCACCGCGCCCTCGATCGCCTCTTGCTTCGAATGCAATTCGAACTGTGCGTAGCCGCCCACGATCTCTTTGGCCTCGGTGAACGGCCCATCGGTGACGGTGATCTTCCCATTGGATAGCCGGACGCGGGCTCCCAACGCGGTCGGACCGAGTCCACCACCACCAATCATCGTGCCGGCTTTGGCTGCATCCTGGCTGAGTTTATCGATGGCTTCCATTAATTCCTTCGGTGGATAGCCTGAGCGCTCCGCCGACTTAACGATCATCATGTATTTCATGTTCACGTCTCCTTTTTTGATCAGAGCCAGGTTTCCGATCCAACCTCGGCCGGACAGGAAAACCTACCTTCGTTAATAGCTTTACTACCTCGAACAAAGTCTTGCGACATCGACACCGCGCAGTTCCTCTGACTCACATCTTTTTTCGGAGTGCACCGTTCGAGGCGGTTAGATCGACACACGGAGGGGACGCCGACTAGCGTCCTGCGGCCGCGCCCGCGCAGGTGTCTTGTCCTGCCTCGTATATCTGGCGAAGCTCACACTCGCCCTCGCCGACTACCTGGAGGAAATCCTTCGCCAACTGGATTGCTTCCTGCTTGGAGTTCGCCCGCAGGATGGCGAAGCCGCCGACCACCTCCTTGGCTTCGGTAAAAGGTCCGTCGGTCACGCTCAGCTTCCCGTCAGACCTACGAACGCGCGCGCCGAGCGCGCTCGGCAGGCAGCCCTCCGTGGCAACCAGCCAACCCGCCTTCATCCCCTCTTCGATCAGCTTGCCCATTTTGTTCATTTCCTCCTGCGTAGGAGGAACACCGCGTTCTTGCGACTTATAGAGGCTCAGAAATTTCATAGGTATCCCCTTGTATTTGCATTTTTCGATTCACTGCCGACTTCCAATATTGACGAACGGGCCTGAATTCCCGCTCTAGATTCACGACGAACGACGCTTCCCAAAATCGACATCACCGGCACATTTTTTTCCGCACCACGTTGCACCATCCGAAATGCATCGCAATCACCGCTTTGCCGATTTTCTCTGCAGCTCGTCCCGCAACGATTGCTCTCGCGCGGCGTCCTCAGGAGGAAAGATCTCGGCGGGGAAATCAGATGCCTCGAACACTTGCCGAATCTCGATCTCGGATTCGCCTTCAAACGGCGCAGGGCTGCGCTTGATCCATTCAATCGCCTCTTCCTTCGATTTCACTTGAAGCAGCCAGAACCCGCCGATCAACTCCTTTGTCTCGGCGAAAGGCCCATCAATCACGGTGCGCTTCGTTCCAGAGAACTTGACGCGCGCTCCCTTGGAACTCGCCTGCAGTCCCTCCGCCGCGAGCAGCACCCCAGCCTTCACCATCTCTTCAGTGAACTTCCCCATCGCGGCCAGCAACTCCTTGCTGGGAAGAACGCCGGCCTCTGAGTCCTTATTCGCCTTGACTATCGCCATGAATCGCATGGTGTTTCTCCTTTAGTGTTCGATCTGAGCTGGGCTTTCTTCCACACCGTACTCCGGTTGAATCTGGGCTTCATTGATACGACGAAGGAAGGTCGGCTATATCGACAGCCCGCTATACTTTTTTTTCACTGCCTAGCCAGCCATGCCAGAGAGCAACGACCCGACGGACGCCACAATCTGTGGCAACTGTTGCAAACACCCTGAATTATCAGAGACATACGCCTGCACCGTCTGCCAGCCAAACAGCAGGACCGGGCGCAGTATTCGCAATACAATCCAAGCCGCCCCTTTTAGCACGTCGCAACCTTGTGCCGCTCCGCCATCGAGCTTATAAAACAAAGCCGCCGTTGCAAACCCCACAATCGCGACTATCGCGATCCGTTTCAGGTTCCCAAAGTGTGTAGACTGCCTTTCCATGTCAGCCTCCCGAATTACGCCATTTCCTGGCTCTACCTATATGTCGAACGAGGAGCCGCCAAATCGACAAGCTTCGGCCGAGCAAAACTAAATACTTGACGGGTATTTCCGGGTGTTATTTCGGGTCAACTTTCGGAGGATTACTGGAGGAATAGCGCCACTTCGCTACTTCGAACGCCAACAGTTCTTCCCTTCAAGCGATGCTCTGAAAATAGTACAGCCCTCTCGAACTCATGGAGAGGGCCGTACAAAGTGCGTCGATCGCAATAGACGCCGAAGTAGCGGCGTTAGAAGTTGACCTTCAATCCGAGCTGCATAATCCGGGGATCGCGAGTCGAAGTCACCTTGTCAAACAGAGTCGAGGTGAAGCTCGTCGACGCGCAGCAAATCGGATTTGTATGGTTGAAGGTGTTGAATGTTTCCCAGCGCAACTGACCGCTCACGCGCTCGCCAAATTTCATGTTCTTGAATAGCGAGAGGTCGGTCCGCCAGAAGCCGGGCCCACGAATGGCTCCGGGGCGCTCGGTGGTTTCCGTCGTTTGAGTTGCAGCAGGCGCCGCAAAAGCGCCCGCGTTGAACCAACTCTGGTATGTATGAGAACCGGCGTTGGGATCACCAACCTGATTTGGGCGGCATCCGAGGGGCGAGGCGCCCAGCAAACATCCCGAGCCGGTGGGATCGTTGCAGGTAGCGCCCGTGCCAGAAGTGCAACCTCCGTTGCCCAAGACTGCGGTTAGCGGGAGTCCCGTCTGAAATGTCTGGACGCCAGAAACCTGCCAGCCGCCCAGAACGTGACCCACAACACCGTGCCCATTCTTCAACCAGGGCAATTCCCAAATGAAATTGGCAGTCAGAACGTGGCGCCGGTCGGCAATCGTGGGTCCGTAATTTCCGCGAAAGTCGCCGGTAACCTGAGGAAGCGCCGCTCCGCCCGTGCTGCGGTCGGCGGGATCGGTCGTCAAACCGTGCGACCAGGTGTAGGAAACATTGACCATCGAGTTGCCCGAGAACCGTTTCTGCAATTGCGTCTGCAGCGAATTGTAGTTGGACGTAAACAAGTTTAGGAAGAATAGACCCGGGCCGTAGCCGGTATAAGGACGAAGCACTGCGAGTTTGTTCGAGTTGGTGTTGCCGTTGATCGGACCCGTGATTCGAAGAACGGATCATTGTCCATGGCGGGGAGAAAACCCCAGGCAGGAGCGTATGTTGCTCACCGGCTAGCACAAAGTGTCCGGTCACGATCCTGTTTACACTCAAATCACGGGCGACCTTGCGTAGGTCCACGGCTCCATCGCAAACGGGCGCCCCTACGAGCCCGCCACCCTGAAAAGCAGCCCTTGCTGGTCCTTGGTGAGCTTGACCGTGGCGATCCAAGTGGTCTCTCCAACCCAGGGCATCACCGGACAAGCGCGAAGTTTCACTGTGACCGCGGTCGATTGGCCGCTGGTTACGAGCGGAGCCAATGCTCTTTACGCGTTCCTGGATCAGGGCGCGCGCGATCTGGCATCCAAGCAAGCCGCTGACGCAAAAAAGCGCGGCGGCGATGTGAAGTATTAGAACGGAAGCGTTCCCATCACTCCGCCCGGACAAGATGCAGTCCGTCCACCAAGCACAGGATCACCCGTCTCTATTTTTCTCATTGCTGTTGCGGTTCATCCACATACGCGCGGAGATCTAGGCTCCTTTGGCCTTAACAACGTGGTGCGCTGATGCTGCGGATGAGAACAGTGGTATCAGACCTTCGGCCAATGTCGGGTGCGTCAGGACCGCATCGCGCAGCGCCGTGTACGGCAGCCCTGCGATCATCACCATCTGCACGGCGGCCAGAATCTCCCCCGCACCGACACCGAAGGCCGTAAACCCGAGGATGCGATCGCTATCACCCTCCACGAGGGCCTTCACGAACCCGCGTGTCTCCGAAAGCGTGCGTGCACGCAGGTTGGCTTCCATTGGGACTTTAAACAGGCGATACGCTATCCGTTGAGCCGCCGCTTCTGTTTCACTCAAGCCGATACGAGCAAGTTCGGGGTCGGTAAAAAGACAATATGGGACCTGCCTGCCCGTCGTCACACGGTTGCCACCGGTTAAATTGGCATGGACCACGCGGAAATCGTCGACGCTGATGTGCGTGAACTGCGGACTACCTGCGACCTCGCCGATCGCCCAGACGCCGGGCGCTGTGGTCTCCAGCCGCTCGTTGACCTTGATGTATCCCCGGTCGGTGACCTCCACTCCGGCCAGCTCCAGGCCGAGTCCTTCGGTGATCGGATTGCGGCCTGTGGCGACCAACACATGACTGCCCTTTAGGACTTTCTCAATTCCATTCTGCTCGACGACGACACTCACCGAGTCGCCAGATTTGCCCGACACTTCCTTGATCCGTGCATTCAGGAGAATGTCGATGCCTTCCTCTGCGAGCAGGCCGCCAAGAGCCTCGCATACGTCCGGGTCTTCTTTGGACATCAGCCGCCCGTTGCGATCGACAATCGTCACCTTGCTGCCGAAGCGGCGCATCGCCTGAGACAGCTCCACTCCGACATAGCCGCCACCGAAAACCAGCAAGTGTTCGGGAATTTCATCGAGTTCCAGAGCCTCGATATGCGTAAGCGGCTGCGCTTCCGCAAGGCCGGGGATTGTCTCCACCGCGGCACGCGTGCCCGTACTGACGATCACATTCGCGCCCCGCAGTTGCCGTGTGGTCCCGCCGGCCAGGGCGACTTCCACGGTTCTCGGGGCTATGAACCGGCCCGTTCCCAAAATGAACTCGGCTCCAGTGTTCTTGTAGTTTTCCATGTACATATCGTTCAGGCCATGCACCATCCTGCGTTTGCGCTCGCGCACGCCCGCCATGTCGATCTCGAAGCCATCGTGGGTGATGCCGAATTCCTGGCTTCGGCGAAAGTACGATGCGACTTTCGCGCTGTGGATGATGTTCTTGCTCGGCAAGCACGCGATGTTCGGGCATGACCCGCCGATGTATTTGCGCTCGACGACTGCGACTCGCTTTCCTTCTCCGGCAAAGGTCCATGCAGCGATGGTTGAGCCCGTGCCACCACCGAGAATCACCAGATCAAATTCTTCCGGCTGCATCTTCTTACGTGCCTGGGCGGGCGAAGCTTTCCTAGTGCTCTTCATGCGGATCTTCCTTTCCGAGCGACAGGTTCGCTCTTGGCTTGCATTGATTTGACAAGATCGGCCGCCGACGCGCCTTCGAGCGCCAGCCCGTAGCCAACTTCTCGCACGATGCGCTCTTTCAACGGCTGCATGAAGTGCACGCGTGTGTTGCGGCGCGTCACTTCCGGAGCCTTCAAGTACAGCTCAGCCAATTCCCGCGCCCGCGCCAGCGCTTTGCCGTTCGGCACAACTTCGGCCACCACTCCCCATTCGTGTGCGGTACGCGACGTCAGCGGCTGTGGGTTCAGCAGAAAGGCCTCCGCCCGTGCGGCTCCGGCACGATAGCTCCACATGGTGAAGATTCCATCACCCGGCACAATGCCACCGGCGAAGTGCGGCACATCGTGGAAGGTCGCGCCCTCGGCCGCCACAATCACACTGGCAAGGAGCGCATACTCCGAGTGCACATGGGCGCGTCCCTCGATAGCCGCGATCACCGGCACGCGTATGTTGGCTATGTTTTCCAGAAGCTGAACGCCTTCGTCGTGAACCTGGCTCCAAACGCCGGGATCGGCCACGTTGCCAAAGGATGAGAAATCGATTTCGGGGATGAACTCTCCGCCTGCCCCCGTCAGAATCACAATCTTGTTCTTTCGATCTTGCGCGATCCGGTAAAAGGCATCGACAAACTCGGTATGATCTTGCGCCGAGAAAGTGAGCGGTCCGCCGTTACTGTGAAATTCCGCAACCAGGACACCATTGGCATCTCGCGTCAGTCTCAGACTGCGATAGGCCGCAAAGTAGTCATCTTGAAGTGGCATCGGATTCTCCTCTCTGTGTTGTCCTGACTCCGTTCACCCGAATTTCTTGTTGCGAGGTCAGCATATTGCGCTCAGGTGGCTACAACGAGCCCGCCGGCGGCCCGAATGACCTCCCCGGTAATCCACGCTGATTCGTCTGATGCTAGGAACACTGCCAACGGCGCGATATCCGTGACGCGACCCAGCCGCCCGAGCGGCGTCTTCTCAGCCAGAACTCTGCTGGCGCCACCCTCAAAGGTCCCCGCCACTACATTGCCTTCGGTTTCTGTATGACCCGGAGCGATGGCGTTGACCCGGATCTTTCGCGGCGCAAGTTCCAGCGCCAATCCCTTTGTCAGCGTTTCGATGGCGCCTTTCGTGGAAGCGTACAGCAGGGCTCCTCCCACCGGATGCGAGCCCACAATAGAGCTGAGGTTGATGATGCTACCGCCGTCGGCCCCGAACCGCTGGATCGCCTCCTGCACCGTGAGAATCGTCCCGAGAACATTGATGTTGTAGTGGAGGTGAGAGCTCGCTTCGGTGATCTCCGCGAAGGCACCGAAACGGAACACCCCGGCGTTGTTGACCAAAACGCTTAGTTTTCCAAACGTGGAATCCACTTCTTTGAATAACCGCGCGACATCTGCGGCCCTGGACACGTCGGCCCCAACTGCGATCGCCGCCGTTTTTGGTGATTGCCTGAGCGACGCGTTCGGCTCCTTCCCGGTCGGAGGAATAGTTCACGCCCACGCGCGCGCCCGCAGCTCCCAAGGCCATTGCAATCCCAGCGCCTATCCCTTTGGAGGCACCCGTCACTATCGCCACTTTCTCAGACAGTTTGCTCATAACTCACCTTTGTTCGTCATACGGCTTCCCGTACCCCCGAGGTCTATCGCTGTAAATTGCGCATCGCACGCATGAAAATCTCGATTCATGCTCTTGCCCTCGACACGTTTTGAACAGCGCCCCCATCATTCGATTTTGCATCCTGGTCGAATTGTGGGCAAATCGAGACCGCCCAGGTCCCGCGGTTCGTTGACACTAAAATTAACCGGGGCGTATAGTCGAGCTACCGGCCGGTGTCGAGTGACTCTCCTGGGTGTGCGCTTTCGCGCGAAGGTAAGAGGAGAATGCAAAGAAGGGAAGGATGGAGCACCCATTGCGATTCCCGCTCGCTCGACGCACGTCTCTCGCTATATTGAATCTTCTGCTGGCCCTGGCTTCGGCCGCTTGTCAGGTGTGTGCGCAGGAACCGCCGCCCAAAAGCGAAGCGCAGCGTCCATCGGCAACCCAACAGGCTCCTGCCGCGCAGGCTCCTGCCAACGACGCCTCCGAAGTTACCACGCGGGATACTCCGCCGACATTTCGAGTACGCGTCAACTTGGTCTTGGTTCGTGCTGTCGTCCGCGATGCCACGGGAAAAGTCGTCACCAATCTCAAAAAAGAAGATTTCCAGCTTTCCGATAATCGCAAACCGCAGGTTATTTCCACCTTCAGCATCGAAACGCCGGAATCGCACAAGCTGGCCTCCACTACGAAGCCGGCCGAGCCAAGCGCGGAAGCAAACCCTTCAGGAGATTCCGCCGCCATCGCGGCCCTGCCTCAACGGTTTGTCGCCGTCGTGTTCGACGATACGGACATGCTGAGCGAAGACGTTGTCTGGGTGCGCAGCGCGGCGACCCGCTTGTTTACTTCCCTCGCGCCCTCCGACCGCGTCGGAATTTATTCCACTTCCGGCCAGGTCACGCAGGAGTTCACCCAGGAACACGAATCACTTCAAAAATCCCTGCTGGGCATCGTTCCGCGTCCGGTGGGCGGCACTGGATTTCATGAATGCCCCGATATCAGCTACTACCAGGCGGACCGAATCCAGAATTTTCAGGATTCGCAGGCACTTGCAGTTGCCACGGAAGACGCGCTGCAATGCGCCTTCGGCGGCGATCCGCGATTTACCGCGCAAGCACAGGCATTGGCGGCGGCGGCGAGCCAGCGTGCAGTGAGCAGCGGAGACGCCCAGACCGAGTACGTGTATCGCCATCTCGAGCAGGTCATGCGACGCCTGGCAGGAATGCCCGGACAGCGTGTGATGGTGTTCGTGTCGCCGGGTTTTGTGATTACCACGATGTTGAACCTGGAATCTTCCTCGCTGGTGGATCAAGCGAATCGCTCCAACATCGTGATTAACACCATCGACGCTCGCGGCCTGTATACGCCGGACCTGATGGGTGACATCAGCGATCCCCCGCAGGGGTCGCAACGGACTGTGGGCATCAAAAGCTCATACCGCGTCGCATCCCAGGCAGCACAATCCGACATTTTGGCGCAACTCGCCGACGGCACCGGCGGAACCTTCTTTCACAATCGCAACGACATCGATGAAGGACTCCGGGAGGCTACGGCGGCCCCCGCCATGTCGTACTTGCTTGGATTTTCTCCACAGAATCTGAAGATCAACGGCGCGTACCACACGTTAAAGGTTTCGTTGACCGGCAAGCAAAAGCTCACCATCCAGGCGCGCCACGGATACTATGCGCCGCGCACGATCGCTGATCCGGCGGAGGCCGCGAAGGAAGAAATTCAGGAAGCCTTGTTCTCGCAGGACGAGATCCACGATCTGCCCGTCGAGCTGCAAACACAATTTTTCAAGAAAGACCCATCCCAGGCGCGGTTGGCGGTGCTCACCCACGTGGATCTTAAAGGGATTCGCTTCCGCAAGTTGGAAGGGCGCAACCGCGACGACCTCACCGTGGCAACCGCGATTTTTGATGAGAACGGCAATTTTGTAACTGGCGGCGAAAAAATTGTCCAAATGAAATTGTTTGATAAGACCGTCGATCGCCTCAGCCGCTCGGGATTCACTTTGAAATCCAGCTTCGACGTCAAACCGGGAACGTACCTGGTCCGGCTCGTCGTACGCGATGCGGAAGGCGCGCAGATGGCCGCCCGCAATGGCGCGGTAAGCATTCCGTTTTAGTTTGAATTGGGGGAAAACATGAACACACATCGGATGCGCAGGGTGACGTGGTTAGGATTCAGCGCTACGTTGCTGGCCTTTGCTGGAGGCGCACAGCCTTTGGTGGCACAAGCGCCGGCGCAAGAGCAGCCGGCGCCGGCGGCGCCCCCGCCGGCAACAGCAGCGGAGCCGCAGACCTCGCCCGTAACCATCAAAAAGGAATCGCGATTGGTGCTGGTCGACGCCGTGGTCACCGACAAAAAAGGAAATTACGTCAAGGATCTCAGCGACAAGGATTTCAAGATTTACGAAGACAATAAAGAGCAGCAAGTCGCGAGCTTTTCTTCTGGCGCCGATGTTGCCGTCCAGGCGAAAGGGCAAAAGCATTATTTGATTCTGTTTTTCGATAATTCGTCGATGGCGGCGCCGGACCAGATTCAGGCGCGCGGCGCGGCGGCAAAATTCGTCCAGGCCAATGCCGCACCGGACCGCATGATGGCCGTCGTGGATTTTGGCGGCAAACTCCGCGTCGTCCAGAATTTCACGGCCAATTCGGACATGCTCACCGCGGCCGTAAAGGGCGTTAAATATTCGTCGGTCGATTCGAACCCCACGGACGCATCGAATTCCCTCGCACCGGTAACAGTCGCCTCGACTGGACTTTCCTCGCTCAGCAATGCCGAGGCCGATTTTGGCGCGCGCACAATGTTGCTCGCGGTTCGCAGCGTGGCCAAGAATCTGCGCGCGGTGCCCGGGCGAAAAATGCTCGTCCTTTTTTCCGCGGGATTCGCGCTCACAGCCGAGACCGAATCGGAATTGACGGCCACCATTGACGCCTGCAACAAAGCGAACGTAGCGATCTATTCGCTCGATGTGCGCGGGCTCGTGGCTACAACTCCCGGCGGGCGTTCGAAGAACGAAGTGGACACTCACGGGCGCGAGCTGGCTCGACACGCCGCCCCCGCCGACGGGCGCGTGATGGGCGTGGCGGACGTGGACGACGGCTGGGTGGGACGGGCGGTACGGGTGTCCATATTCCTGTCGCCCCTCGACGTGCACGTCAACCGCTCGCCCGTGGCGGGGCTGGTGCGGGATGTCCAGTACGCGCGGGGGCGCTTCCTGGCCGCGTACCGGGACGAGGCCTCGGAGCTGAACGAGCGCTGCACGGTGGCGCTGGAAGGGGACAGCGCGCGCGTGGCGGTGAGGCAGATCGCGGGGGTGCTCGCCCGGCGCATCGTGTGCCGGGCGCGGCCGGGTGACAAGCTCCAGGCGGGTGAGCGGTACGGGCTGATCCGGTTCGGCTCGCGGACGGACCTCATCGTTCCGCGAGGCGCTGTGCTGAGAGTACGGGTGGGGGACAGGGTGCGGGGCGGAGAGACCATCATGGGAGTGCTACGGTGAGGCGGAGGCAGCATCAGAGCGGGGACGGCGCGCGGCATCTGCGGCGCCGGCGCTGGCAGGAGTTCCGCGAGCATCCGCGGCGGGGCATCTTCCTGCTTCCCAGCCTCCTCACCACCGGCAACCTCTTCTGCGGCTTCCTCGCCATCGTGCTTTCCGCGCAAGCCCGCTTCGTCGAGGCGGCGGTGGCCGTTTTCGTGGGGATGATCCTCGACATCCTCGACGGCAAAGTCGCGCGGCTGACCAGGACCACCACCCAGTTCGGCGTGGAGTTCGACTCCCTCGCGGACGTGGTGTCCTTCTGCGTCGCCCCCGCCTTCATGCTCTACGCCCTCGCCCTCCAGCAGTTCGGACGCGTGGCCTGGCTCGGGGCCTTCCTCTTCGTCATCTGCGGCGCCCTCCGGCTTGCGCGCTTCAACGTCTACCAGGGAGTGACGGACCGCCGCTACTTCGTGGGCCTGCCCACCCCAGCCGCGGCGGGCATCGTCGCCGCCACCGCGCTGCTCCTGGAAGGGACGGAGATCGGGCGCTGGCAGGCCGCCGCCATCAGCGTGGGCACGGTGGTGGTCGCCCTCCTCATGGTCTCGACCTTCCGCTACTACAGCTTCAAGGAAGTGGACTTCGCGCGCCGCCGCCCCGCCCAGGTGCTCGTCCTCGTGGTCCTGGGCGTGCTCATCGTGGCCACGCATCCGCAGTGGTTCCTGTTCATCCTGTTCTCGCTGTACCTGCTGAGCGGTCCCACGCGCCCCGTGTGGGTGCGCCGCCGCTTGGATCAGCCGATGGTCAACGAGAAGGGAACCAGGGACGCGCACTAGCGCGATGGAGGATAGGTAATGGACCGGATCATCATCTTCGACACGTCGCTCCGGGACGGCGAGCAGGCCCCCGGGTTTTCCATGAACACGCAGGAGAAGCTCGAGATGGCGCGGCAGCTCGCCCGCCTGAACGTCGACGTCATCGAGGCAGGCTTCCCCATCTCCTCGGACGAGGATTTCGAGGCGGTGCGCGAAGTGGCCAAGCAGGTGGGCACCCTGGAGGGGGCGCCCATCATCTGCGGGCTCAGCCGGGTGGGGCTCGGCGACATCGATCGGGCCTGGGAGGCGGTCAAGTACGCGAAGCGCTCCCGCATCCACACCTTCGTGGCCACCTCGGACATCCACCTCAAGTACAAGCTCAGGAAGAGCCGGGCCGAGGTCCTGAAGGCGGCCGTCGACGCGGTCAAGCACGCGAGGGCGTACTGCGAGGACGTGGAGTTCTCGCCCGAGGACGCCTCGCGCACGGACTTCGACTACATGTGCGAGGTGCTGGAGGCGGTCATCGATGCGGGGGCCCGCACCATCAACATCCCGGACACCGTGGGCTACGCGATTCCCGAGGAGTGGTTCAACCGCATCATGAAGATCCGGGAGCACGTCAAGAACAGCAGCAAGGCCGTGCTCTCCGTGCACTGCCACAACGACCTGGGCCAGGCCGTGGCCAACTCGCTCGCGGCCATCCGGGCGGGGGCGCGGCAGATCGAGTGCACCATCAAC
>Ga0137418_10000778_pt1 | contig 29066 bp, 28 predicted proteins | sample CZODoug3_1_2_16f_FD_122242 | JGI IMG/M metagenome (GOLD analysis project Ga0137418, IMG submission 122242) | Vadose zone soil fungal communities from Angelo Coast Range Reserve, California, USA - CZODoug3_1_2_16fungal (Hybrid Assembly) | ecosystem: Environmental > Terrestrial > Soil > Vadose... | reverse complement strand
CCATCCCAGAGAGATGACCATCTGCTCGCACCAGCGAGTAAACAGAACTCGGCTTATGGCCCCACCGCTTCCCTCCCTGTGACGAGCAAGCCCTACCCCGCCCATTGGGAGGCCGTGGCGGACCTGCGCGTGTTCCGCACCACGGCCGAGGAGTGGCAGAAGCTCCTCGGCTGGCGGGCCGACATGCGCAAGCGCGGCTGGAGGCTGCTGCGCGTGTCGAGCGACGGGCCCGAGATGGTCGCGATCTTCGGGCGCACGAAAACCGATCGTCCCGACAGCCCCGTAGGGACCCCCTGACCGTGAGGATTCCGCGACCGATGCGCTTCCGCTTGCTGTCTGCCGCCGCCATTTGCGCGGTAACCGGGTGCGCACCGCGCAGCGGAGGCGCCCCCCCCCCCCTCCCGTCGCCCGGCGTGGTGACACTGCCCGCTCCTGTCCCGCCACCGGCCAACAACACGCCCGTCACGCGGCCGTCGGACCTCATTCGACTCGGTCCGAGCGCGCTACGGTATGTCGTGCACCAACTGATCCATGTCGAGCAGCAGTTCCAAGGGCAGACGCAGGTGATCGACCGGGGCTTCCGGCTCTTCCTCGCGGCGACGATCGCCGGCCCGGCCGACAGCGCCGGCTACCCGCTCAGCTTCACGTTGGACTCCATCGTCCCGGACTCCGGATCGGCGATCCCGCCCACCGTGAATCTCGCCTCCGCGCGCGGCCTGAGATACAGCGGCCGCCTCACGCCCGCCGGGGAGTTTCGCCAGACGGCGACGTCGGACTCGGCGCTCGCGCAGACCTTCACGCAAATCGTCGGTGGGTTCCGGAACTTCTACCCACGCCTGCCGCCGGGCGGCTTGGCGCTGGGCGCCGAGTGGACCGACACGGTTACGACGAGTGACCGCGCCGGAGTCGACGTCACCATCAAGTCCGTCGGTCACTCCCGCGCCCCGGCGTGGGAGCAGCGCACGGGCACCCGCTGCTTGCGTCTCGAAGTCAGCTCCGCCTACACGGTGGTCGGGGCGGGCGAGCAAGGCGGCCAGCCGCTCGAGATCTCGGGAACCGGGACGCGCACTGGTGTCTACTTCCTTGCCGTCGACGGGCGCTACCTGGGCGGCGAGGTCAGCGACACGTCGGCGATCGTGGTCGGGCTGCCGGTGCAGGGCATGACGGTTCCGGTGCGCCAGGTTTCCCACGCGACCATCGCGGTCCTGCCGTAGTGCGGCGCGTCACGGCCCTCGCCGTCTTCGTCATCGTGCCGGTTCTTGCCGCGGCTCAGGAAGTCGCCGCGAACCGCAGCACCGCCTACTTGCATCCGACCGACGTGCGCGACTCCCGGGCGCTGTGGGTGAACCCCGCCGGGTTGGGCGTGCTGCGAGAAGCGTCGGTGTACGCGGAGATCGCCGTCCAGGACCCCGGCCGCGGGTCCGGCCGCTTGCGACAGCTCAGCGCCGGATTCAACTCGCGCGGACTGTCGTTCGGCTACCAGCGGGACGTTTTCGACGGCGGCCGGCGCGGCCACACGTACCGCGTGGGGCTGGCGGGCGGATCGAAGGGGCTCGCCGGCGGAGCCGCCATGGCGCTGTACCGCGGCGATACCAAAGGGACAGGATGGGACATCGGTGCCCTGTACACCGCGGAGGGGACCACCGCTCTCACGGTGGGGGGCGTGATCGCCAACATCGGCCAGCCGGTGGTGCGCGGGCTGCAGCAGCGCCTCACGTTCATCCCCGGCGCGACCTGGCGCCCGCTCGGCCCGGCGGCGGCGCTATCGCTGCACGCGCGGATCACACCTGATTCTGTGATAGGCTATGCATTCGGATTGACGTGGCAGGGCTCCGGCGCCCGGTTGCCGATCGCCGTGCTGGCGCGGCTCGACACCGATGGTGGTTTGCGGCGCGGCGCCTTCGCCGTCGGGATCAGCATCGGCGGCCCTGACCGCGTGGGGATGGTGGTCTCGGCGCCGGGTAATCTTTCCGGTGTGGACGCGGCCAGCCTGTGGGGCCTGTCGACGCGCGAAGCGGGAGCGCGACGCCGCTAGGAGCGCCGGCGGACGCGAACGCCGCCGCGGTCGCGGCGCACGCGGACTCCGCCCCGCATTTCTTCGATTTTTTCGAGCCGCGGCCCCAGCGTGAGGAAGTCCCGGAAGGACAGGGCGCGGTACACGGTGTCGGGGACCGCGCCGCGCCGCGCCACCAGACGGAAGAAGAACCCGCCTCGAAAATCCAGGTCGAGCCGCACGCGCACACTGTCACGCGGATAGGACCGCACCTGACGCGGCGTCAGGACCACCAAACGCCGCCGCGTCACGAGCAGCAGGGTCGTATCTTCCTGGCCCCCCGGTTGGAACGCATACTCGGCGATTTCGCCGGCAGCCAGCGCCCGCCGCTCACGCAGGGCCCGCGCGAGGCTGTCCGGGATCGGCTCGGTGGCGATGATCTTCGGTTTCTTGCTGAAGACGGTGTAGGCTACGACGGCCGCGCCGGCCACGAACGCGACGAACGCCAGGCAACCGGCCACGCCCAGGCCGACCAGCGACTTGAACGCCATGGCGCGGAGGCGGCGGCGCAGCGGCACCCGCACACGGTCGCGCGCGGCAGTGGGGAGCGCGTCCACCAGCGCGCGGCTCAGCTCCGCAGCGGTCTGAAGCCGGCGTGCGGGATTCTTCTGGAGCATGCGCTCGAGCACGAACGCCAACTCCTCGGGCACATCGGAGCGACTGCGGCGGATCGGGGCTGGAGCCTGGGTGATCTGTTTGGCGAGGATCGAGGCGGAGGAGTCGCCATCGAAGGGCGGTTCCCCCGACAACATCTGGTACAGCACGATGCCGAGCGAGTAGATGTCGGAGCGCCCGTCCACCTTGTCTCCGGCCGCCTGCTCGGGGCTCATGTACTGCGGGGTGCCGATGATCATCCCTTCGGTGGTGAGCTGCGCCGCGGTCGCCGCCTGCGCCGCCTTGGCAATGCCGAAATCGGTGACCAGGACGTGGCCGGATTTGTCGAGCAGAACGTTGTCGGGCTTGATGTCGCGGTGGACGATGTCGTGACTGTGCGCGTAGGCGAGCGCGTCCGCCACCTGGCGCGCAATGCGCGCCGCGTCGCCCACCGAGAGCCGCTTGTGCGTGCCGAGCAGCTGGCGCAGCGACGGTCCGTCGATGCACCGCATGATGATGTAGAGCACTTCCTCGTGCCGCCCTACTTTGTAAATCGGCACGATGTGGGGGTGCTCGAGCCGGGCGATGGTCTGCGCCTCGCGCAGGAACCGCTCCGCGAGGGTCGGCGAGGGCGCGAGCTCGAGATCGAGGACCTTCACGGCGACGTCGCGGTTGAGCGTCGTGTCGCGCACCCGGAAGACGGCCGCGAAGCCGCCCTCCCCGAGGAGCGGGCCGACGGTAAATTCCTGACCCAGGGCCTGTTGCAGGCGTTTCTGGAGAGCTGCGAGATCCATGGCGGTCGCGAAAGCTAGGATTGCCCGACGGGTTGTGCTAGGGACGGCGGCGTTTGCCGCGGTCTGGCTGTTCGCCGTGTGGCCGCCGCCGCTGTGGTGGCGCGATCACGCGCCGCGCTGCAGCGCGATGATGCGACGCCGCGAGTCGCTGTGTCCGCGCGTCACCTGGTCCCCACTCAATGCCATCGCGCCGGTGCTGCCGCGCATGGTGATCGTGGGCGAGGATTGGCGTTTCAGCATGCATCATGGCGGCGACTTCACCGAGATCGCCGACGCCCTCGGTGTGAGTCAAGGCCGCGGTACGTGGGCGACGCTGCGCGCCGCCTGGCGGCACCGCGATCAGCTGCGCGGCGCCAGCACCATCACGCAGCAGCTCGCGAAGAACCTCTACCTTTCACCGTCACGCAATCCGTTGCGCAAGGTGAAGGAGGCGGTGACCGCGTGGCGGCTCGAGCTCGCCTTGTCCAAGGATCGCATTCTCGAGCTGTACTTGAACGTCGTCGAGTGGGGGCCGGGTGTGTGGGGGGTGACGGCGGCCAGCGAGGCGTATTTCGGGGAACGGCCAGCGCAACTGACGGAGCAACAAGCCGCGGCCCTCGCGGCGACCCTGCCGTTCCCACTCAGCTCCAACCCCGTGCTGCGGCCGGCGCGCATGCTGGCGCGGCGCGATCTGATCCTGGCCCGCTACCACGGGGCCGACGTCTACATTCCGCCGGTCGAGGAGATCGACATCCCGCTGCCGCTGATTCCGCCGATCGAGGTCCCGGTAGTTCCGCCGGCGCTCGATTCGCTGCTGGATTCGATCAAGGTGAAGCCGGAGAGCTCGTCAGTCCACCAACCGTAGGGGCATGACGAGCGCCATATACGACGCGGGGTCGTTCCAGCCCACGGGCTCCACGGTCGAGGCGCGCTCGGGAGCCTTGAACGTCAGGCGCACTTCGTCGGTCGGCATGTACTTGAGGATCTCGAGCAGATACATCGCGTTGAAGCCGATCTCGAGCGGCTCGCCTTCATAGGTCACCGACAACTCGTCCTGCGCCTCGCCCAAGTCGGGCGTCTGGACCGAGAACTTCACGGCGCCGCCCGAGAAGGCCAGGCGAATGCGGTGGGTCTGATCGCTCGCCACGACGCTCATGCGCCGCAGCGCCGCGGCCAGCGCCGCCTTGTCCACCGTCGCCGCCTTGTCGTTCTCGCGCGGGATGACCTGCTCGTAGTTCGGGTAGGGCCCTTCGATCAACCGTGAGAAGACGTGGGTGCCGCCCGCGCGGAACCCAATGTGGTTATCGCTCTTGGCGATCTCGATCTCGGCATCGGCGGCGTAGAGCCTGCGGATCTGCTCCAGGGCCTTGGGAGGCACGATGAGATCGGCCGCGAGACCGCCCGTCGCCGGAACGTCCATCTTGGCGAGCCGGTGGCCGTTCGTGGCCACCATCCGCATCCGGTCGGGCCGTAGCTCCCACAGCACGCCGTTCAGGATCGGACGGCTCTCTTCCGTGGACGCCGCGAACGCCACATGGCCCACCAGTTTGTGGACCACTCCCGCTGCTGCCTTCCACGCCTTGTCGAACTTCACCGTCGGGAACGAGGGAAACTCCTCCCGCGGCAGGCCGAGCAGCTTGAACTTGGAGCGGCCCGACTCGATCGAGACGCGCGCTTCGCCCGCCGCCGTGACCCGCACCGGTCCTGCAGGGAGCTCGCGGGCGATGTCCACGAGCTTCTTGGCCGGTAGTGTCACGGCACCGTCGGCGTCCACATCGGCTGGGACCGTCGTACTGACCGCGATGTCCAGGTCCGTGCCTGACAGCCGCAGCCCTTGCTTGGTGGCTTCGACGAGCACGTTGGCGAGCACGGGCAAGGTCGTCTTGGCAGGAATGGCTGCCGCCACTGCTGCCAAGCCTTCCTGGAGTTGTTCCCGCGTGATCGTGAACTTCATGCGCCTGAATTCATCTCCCGAGTGGGGGAAAGTCTTACTGCTTCTACTCTATATCTAATACTAGTAGTAGTAGTAGAGACCGGGGATATGTGGGTAGTGTGTGCTAACTCGCATCGCCCACGGGGTCTCTCGTCGGTCACCTCATGTTGGCGCGCTGTATGGCGTGTTGGCTCGTTGCGGATAAGCAACACGGTTTCCCCATAGCCCACACGCTGCGCCGTTATCCCCAAACAACAAATGTTGGTTAAAGCGCGGACAATTCCTGGCGCGCCATTTCCACGCGCTCTTTGAACGTCCGGTCGCGCATCATCTGACGCTCGACCTTGTCCACGCTGTGGATCACTGTGGAATGGTCCCGGCCGCCGAACGCCTGCCCGATCTCCACCAGCTGCATCCCCAGCATGTCCCGGGCGAGGTACATCGCCACCTGGCGCGGGATCGTGAGGGTCTTGGTGCGCGCCTTGGAGCGCAGTCCCTCCGGTGTGACCCCCCACCGCCGCGCCACGACTTCCTGCACCCGGTCGATGCTGGGCGTGGACTGGCTGCCGTAGCCGGTGCCCTCTTCGCCCTGGCGGATCTTGTCCGACAGCGCCTCGCGCGCCAGCTCGATCGTGACCTCCCGATTCTTGAGGGAGGCGTACAGCAGGAGTTTGATGATGCATCCCTCGAGCTCGCGCACGCTCGACCGGATATGCTCGGCGATGAACCGCAGCACGTCGTCGGGGATCGTGAGCTCGAGGTGATCCTGCTCCGCCTTCTTGCGCAGGATGGCGATGCGATGCTCGAGGTCGGGATGCCCGATGTCGGCGACCATCCCCCACTCGAAGCGCGAAATCAGCCGGTCTTCGAGGCCGGGGATCTCCTTGGGCGGCCGGTCTGACGTCAACACGATCTGTTTGTGTGCTTCGAACAGCGCGTTGAACGTGTGGAAGAATTCCTCCTGCGTCATTTCCTTGCCTTCTAGGAAATGCACGTCGTCCACCAGCAGGAGGTCCACGTCGTTGCGGTAGCGCCGCCGGAACTCGGACATCGTGCGCGCGTGAATCGACTCGATGACGTCGTTGATGAACTGTTCGGCGCCGAAGTACTGCAGCCGCGTGCCCGGATTCTTCTGGAGCACCGCGTGCGCGATCGCCTGCATCAGGTGCGTTTTGCCGAGCCCCGTCGCGCCGTAGATGAACAGCGGGTTGTACGTCTTGCCCGGGGCCTCAGCGACGGCGTGCGCCGCCGCGGCCGCGAGCTCGTTCGACTTCCCGATGACGAACGTCTGGAAGGTGTAGCGCTCGTTGAGCGGGGTCGTCCCCACCGCCGCCGCTATCGCGGTCGCCGCGCCGCCCTGTGGGGCGACGAAGAAGTCCATTTGCGGCCGCTGCTGGCGATCTTCGGTCACGCGGAACACCACGGCGGTCGGGCGGCCCAGCACGCGCTCCGCGACACGCGCGAGGAGCCCGGCGTGCTTCGACTCGTTCCACTCCACGGCGAACTGGTCGGGCGCGCCGAGAATCAGGCGGCCGTCGTCCAGCGCGATCGGTTCGGCTGGCTCGAGCCAGGTCCGCACCGTCGCCTCTGGAAGTTCACGCCGCGCCTCGTCGAGGAGACGCTTCCACGCTTCTTTGGCTGACTGCTCCATTGCGATTCGAAATTAGGAAGGACGTGTTGCAAGGGCGGCCCGAAAGTACGGGCCCTATGTGGAAAAGTCAACCTTGACCACCACGCCGGCGCCGGGGTAAGTTTCCCGGCCTTACACTGAGGAATGTATGGGTCCGACGTATCGGCCGCGCAACCGGCGGCGCATCAATAAGCACGGGTTCCGCGCGCGGATGAAAACGGTGTGGGGGCGTGCCACATTGTCTCGCCGGCGCAAGAAGGGGCGCAAGCGCCTCACCGTGCGCCTGCCGTCCAAACACCGGAGCCGGTAACGCGCGAGCGGTTCCCGCGCCGCGCCCGGCTGACGCGTGGCTCGGACCTTACCTCCTGCTGGGAAGCGGGGCGCCGCCGGCGCACTCCGCATCTCGATCTGGCCTGGCGGCCGAATCCTGCGGGCCACGCGCGGACGGGGATCATCGTGCCCCGCTTCCAATCCTCCGCGGTGGCCCGCAATCGTTTGCGCCGCCGGCTGAGAGAGATCCTCAGACGTGACGTACTCCCCCAGCTGCCGCCGATCGACCTGGTCATCCGTGCGAAACGCGCGGCCTACGCCGCCACGTTTGCCATCCTCCGCGCTGAACTGACGGATGTTGTGAGCGGGCTCACGTGACACTCGGTCAGGTCCCGCGTCGTATCGTGATGGCGCTCATTCGCGGCTACCAGCTCACGCTGTCGCATCTGGTCTTCACGCAGTGCCGCTTCGTGCCGTCGTGCTCGCGCTACACGTATGACGCCGTCGAGCGCTACGGCGCACTGAAAGGCAGCTGGCTCGGCCTGCGGCGTATCCTGCGGTGTCACCCGTTTCACCCGGGCGGCTACGACCCGGTGCCCTAACCCAAGGACCGATAGTGGAACGACGTGTCATTCTGGCGATCGTGCTGATGCTCATCGTCGCGGTCGCCCCCAGTCTCATCTGGCCGCCGAAAAAGACGGCCGGGCCGAGCGGGGGACGGGCGGATAGCGGCGCTGTCGCTCGCGAGAGTGTCACGGCGCCTCCGGCGGCCGCCGTCCCGACCGACCGCCAGCCCGCCCGCCCGTCCGCCGAACCTGCGGAAACCGTGTGGGTCACCTCGCCGCTCTACCGGCTCGGTTTCAGCACACGGGGTGGTTCGCTCGTCTCCGCTCAACTCCTGAAGTATCAGTCATTTGCCCCGGGAGACTCGGCGCAGCGCGTGCAGCTCGTCCCCGCCGGTCAGCCGTTCCTCGGGCACCGCCTCGTGCCGACGGCCGGTGGCGATACCGTGTCCCTCGCCGATTGGACCTTTCAGCCCAGCGCGCCGGCGCTCGCGGTGCGGGGACCGGCGACGCTGCGGTTCGAGGCCGAGCAGCGCAGCGGGGCCCGCGTGACCCTCGAGTATCGCTTCGTTCCCGACGAATACCATTTCGATGTGCACGGCAGCGTCATCGGCTTGGGCGGCAGCGGCGCCGTGCTCGTGATCGGATTGTCGGACGGGCTGCGATCGGTCGAGGCGGACTCGCTCGACGACTATCGCCACTACGCGCTGGTCACGAGGGCCTCGAAGGCGAACCGCACCGATTTCTCCTCGCTCGACCCAGGCGAACGCGCCGTACTGGACGGGCCGTTCGAGTGGGCGGGCGTCAAGTCGAAGTATTTCTTCGCCGCGGCGCTCGCGCTGGAGGAGAACCAGCCGAAGTTCGGCGGCGCGATTGCCGTGGGGGCTCCGCGTACCAGCAAGAAAACCGCCCGCGCCGCGGTGGCACTCACGCTGCCGGTGCCGCCTGCCGGCGACTTCCGCTATGGGCTGTATCTCGGACCGCTCGACCATCGCCGGCTCGCGGCCCTGGACCACGGGCTCGACGATGCGAACCCCTACGGGGGATTCCTCCGACCGATAATCCATCCGGTGTCGATCTTCGTGGTCAACGTGCTCGTGTGGATCCACGAGCATCTGTCGCTCGCCTACGGCTGGGTGTTGATCCTGTTCGGCGTCGTGGTGCGCATCCTGCTCTGGCCGCTCAATCAGAAGGCGATGGAGTCGGGCATCCGGATGCAGGCAGTGGCGCCACTGATCAAGGAGATCCAGGAGCGCTACAAGAACGATCCCGAGCGGCTGCAGCGGGAGATGTTGCGCATCTACAAGGAGCACAAGGTCAACCCCTTTGGCGGTTGCCTTCCCATGCTCCTCCCGATGCCCGTGCTGCTCGCGCTCTTCTTCGTGTTCGCGAACACGATCGAGTTCCGCGGCGTGCCGTTCCTCTGGCTCCCCGACCTCTCACGCCACGACCCGCTCTTCATCATTCCAGTCGCGATGGGCCTGTCGATGTTCGGGCTGTCGAAGGTGGGCCAGATCGGGGTGCCGCCGAATCCGCAGACCAAGATGATGGTCTACTTTATGCCCGTCATGATGACGGTGCTGTTCCTGAATTTCGCCTCAGGGCTGAACCTCTACTACGCGGCGCAGAATCTCTTCAGCATCCCGCAGCAGTACATGATCGCGAAGCGCCGCCTGCGGGAGGCAGGCGCTCGCGCGCCCGCGAAAACCTAGGCTGCTCTCCGACCCCATCGTCGCGCTGGCGACGCCCCCGGGGCGCGCCGCCCTGGCGCTGATCCGCCTCTCGGGCGCCGGCGCTTTCCCCCTCGCTGCCCGGTGCCTCCAACCCTTCCATGCCGAGCCGCCGCGTACGGCGTTTCGCGCTCGGCTCGCGCATCCCGCAAGCGGCGAGCCCATCGACGAGGTGCTGGCGGCATGCTTTCCGGCGCCGCGCTCCTACACCGGCGAGGACCTGGTGGAGATCTCGACCCACGGTGGGCTCGTGGTGCCCGCGGCCGCGGTGGCGGCGTTCGTCGCGGCCGGCGCCCGACCCGCCCAGCCGGGGGAGTTCACGCGCCGGGCCGTCCTGAACGGCAAGATGGATCTACTGCAGGCGGAGGCGACTGCCGATCTCATCGACGCCGGCTCACCGGCGCAGCGCCGGCGCGCGCTGCACCAGCTCGAGCGCGGCCTCTCGGGCCGGCTCAGCGCGCTGCGACAGGAAGTGCTCGACCTCGAAGGGCTGATCGCGTACGACATCGACTTCCCCGAGGAAGACGAGGGACCGGTGAGCGAACCGCGCGTGCGTCGTGCGTGGTCCGTGGTACGTGGGCGCGTAGCCGACCTGCTCAGCACCGCACCCGAGGGCGAGCGGCTCCGGGAGGGCGCCCTCCTCGTGATCGCGGGCCGGCCCAACGCGGGCAAGTCGTCCCTGTTCAACGCGCTGCTCGGGACGGAGCGGGCCATCGTGACGGAGATCCCCGGCACCACGCGCGACGCCATCGAGGCCCACGCGGTGATCGAGGGGTTTCCGTTCCGGCTCGTGGACACGGCGGGCCTGCGCGACAGCGACGATCGGGTCGAGAAGCTCGGGATCGAGGTGAGTCGCAAGTATCTCGCGGCGGCCGACCTGGTGCTGTTCTGCGAAGAAACCGACGATCCGTCGCGTGCGCCGTTTCTCGCTCAGGTGCAGGCGCCGGTGATAACGGTCCGCACCAAAGTGGATCTGTCCGGCGGCGACGGCGTGTCGGTGGTGACGGGCGTCGGGCTCGCGGCGCTGCGCCAGCATCTCGCCGAGCTGGCATTCGGACAGTTGCTTGCGCTCGGGGATGTGGAGCCGGTGGTCACGCGGGCACGCCACCGCGCGGCGCTCGAGCGGGCCCTTGCCGAGCTGGACGCATTCGCGGCGGCGCGGACGGCGGGCGTGGACGCGGCGGCCGCCGCGACGCACCTGCGGGCCGCGGTCGCCGCGCTCGATGATCTGATCGGGGTGGTTACGCCGGACGACGTGCTCGACCGCGTGTTCGCGACGTTTTGTGTGGGGAAGTGAGCGCGTCGATCAACGCTCGCGCCTTGGCGAGCGTTTCGTCGTACTCGGCCGCCGGGTCCGAGTCCCACACGATCCCCGCTCCCGCGTGGAATCCTGCGACATCATCCCGCAACACGACCGTACGGATCGGAATGTTCACGTCCATGGCGCCCGTGGCCGAGATGTAGCCGATCGCGCCGCAGTAGACTCCCCGCGGCGCGCGCTCCAGCTCCGCGATGATCTGCATCGCCCGGATCTTCGGCGCACCCGTGACGGAGCCTCCGGGGAACGCGGCCCGCAAGAGGTCGAACGCGTCGGTCCCGTCCGCCAGCGTGCCCCTCACGGTCGATACCAGGTGGTGCACCGTGGCATGCGACTCGAGCGCATACAGCTCGGGGACGTGCACAGACCCCGGGCGGCACACCTTGCCCAGGTCGTTTCGCAGCAGGTCCACAATCATCACGTTTTCCGCGCGGTCCTTGTCGCTCGCCGCGAGTGCCTGCGCGAGTGCGGCGTCTTCGGCCGGCGTGGCGCCGCGCGGACGCGTCCCTTTGATGGGCCGCGCCTCCGCCGCGCGGGTCGCCGCGTCCAGCCGCAGAAATCGCTCGGGAGAGATACTCGCGATCGTCACGTCGCCCAGCGCGAGGTACGCTCCGAAGGGCGCCGGACTGCGCGCTCGCAGGCGGCGATACAGCTCGAGCGGCGCCCCGGTGAACGGCGTCCGGAACCGCTGCGCCAGGTTCACCTGGTACACGTCGCCGGCAGCGATATAGTCGCGGATCTTCGCGACGCCGGCCTCGTAGTCACGGCGCGTGAAGTTTGAGGTGACCGACGACGGCGGGGGAAGGGGCGTAACGGCGCGGTGGGTGTCGGCGGGTGCGCTCAGGCGCTCACGCACCCACGCCAGGCGTTCAGGCCCCCACGCGACGATCCACGCCCGTCCCCCCCGCCCCCCCCGCTCGAGGTGATCCCACGCGATCACCCAGTCGTACAGGCCGAGGGCAGCGTCGGGGATCTCCCGGTCGGTGCTGGCCGGCCGGCGCACCCGCTCCTGTTCGGCGCCCCAGTCGTAACCCACGTATCCCGCGATCCCGCCTTGAAATGGGGGCAGGTCTGGGAGCGGAGCACGCGCATAGGGCGCGAGGAGCGTCCGAGCACCTGTGAGGGGGTCGGTGTCATTGCCCACGAGCGCGACCGGATCAGCCGTGAGAAAGGAATACCGCCCCAGCGCGCCGCGCGCCGAGCTGTCGAGAAAGACGAGCTGTGGGAGGCCGGTGAAGCGGGCGCAGGCGGCGAGCGGGTCGGGTGCCGGAGCCAGCTCGACGGCCACCGTCACGAGACGAATTTCTTGGGCGTGCCGCGGAACGCGCTGCCCGCGGGGGGCCGCCACAGCGCCGTCTGCTCGATCAGGCGCGCCAACTCGACGTCGCTCGCCGTCACGCCGCCGGCGCTGTGCGTCCACAGCTTCACGCCCACCTTGCCCCAGCTCACGGCGAGATCGGGGTGGTGATCAGCTGCCTCGGCGAAGAAGCCGATGGCATTGACCAACATCAGCGTGGTCGGCCAGCCGTCGGTTTGGTATTCTCGCACCAGGGCCCCCGCGTCGAGCCGCCAGCCGGGCAGCGTTTTGAGCCGGTCGGCGATTTCGGCGGGCGACAGCGGCGTGGGCTTGGTCATCGGAGGGGAGTCCTTAGTCGAGAGTTTCGCGGTAGCTCGCCGACTGCCCGAAGTTCTCCTCCACCTCGATTTCGATCGCCGTCAGGTGCACGGCGCCACCGCCAGTGACCGCCGCGAGCTCGGTGCGCACCCGACCGGCCAGGTACTGCGCCAGCATCTCGACGGTGGTGTTGGGGATGGGGAGAATCACGCAGTCGCGCGCGGGAAAGACGTAGCGCGGCCGGCCGTCGAAGGCCACGCGCACCGTATCGCCGTCAGCAGCGATCGCGAGTTTGGGGTTGTCGCGCGGCAGGAGCACGCGGTGATCCAGCTCGTCGGTGAGGCGCCTCATCACGCGCTTCAACGCGGCGAAGTCGAGGACGAACCAGCTTTCAGGCTCGAGGCCGCCCTCCACCACGGCTCCCGCACGGTAGTTGTGCCCGTGCAGCGTCTCGCATCGGTGGCCCGCGAACGTGATGAAGTGGGCGGATGCGAAGACGAGGTCTTCCTTCGTGACCGTTACTTTGAACGCGCCGCGGGTGCTCATACAACCGGTAATCTACTCGGGCGGCGCGGTCTCGCCGGTTGCGACCCGCCACACCTCGTCGGCCAGCCATTCCAGCCGCTGTTGAGCGTAATCGAGCTCCGCCGGGGTCATCGCCTTCGCGCGGCGGGCGATCTCGCGCGTATGCGTCAGCAGGTCGTCCAGCACCTCCCGCAGAGGGCGGTTGTAGCGGCGTTCCGGCGGCTTCTTCGGGCGCGGGCTCATGCCGTCTGGATCCCCTGGGCCCGGTCGTCCGCCTGCTTCAGCTCCTCGATGGACGCGCGCACGGTCGATGCGGCACCGTGCTCGGCGAGATAGTTCTCCACCAGACGCAGGCCGAGGTAGTACCCGGACCGCTCCGGCAGGACCTTGCCGCTCACGAGGCGCGCGGTGGGGCTCATCCCGCCCGACAGATACTTGAGGCGCAGGCCGAGCCCCCGGCCGCCGAGGTCGCTCAGCGCGGCGCGTCGCAGGAACGCATCAAGCTCGCGCAGGCGCCGGTACTGGCGGCGGTTGTAGCCCAGGTACTCCCAGGGCTCGAAGCCCGGGGCGACCGCTTGCGCGGCCGCGACCGCGGTGCCCTCGTTCGCGAGCAGCTCGCGTAGAATGGCTCGCGAGCCGGTCTCCCAGTAGTCGTAGTAGCCGCCCAGGTCTCCCACGAGCCGGCGCATATCGGCGCGGCTCGTGGGGGCCGTGTAGCGGATGACATGTGCAACCTCGTGCGCGATCCACAGCGGCAGCAGGTGGGGCGCGAGACCCATCCCATAGGTCTGCGCGTTCGGACGCCCGGTGAAGTGCTCGAGGCACACGAACGCGATTCCCCGGCCGCCCACCACCAGCTCTCCGGCATTCGCGGCGCCGACGCCCACCGTCAGGTAGAGATCCACCGGGCAATCCGCTTCGAGCAGTTCGGTGGCGCGCCGCAACGCGTCCTCGGCGATCGCGACGACGTCCACGTCCTCCAGCAGCCGGGTCAGATCGGTGCGCTCGGCGCGCAGTGCCGCCGCGATGATTTGCTCGGCGTGCGGCGACTCGGGGTCCAGAACGTAATTGTGCCAGTAGGCGGCGAGAACGGGACGGTGACGATCGAGGTACTCGTGGTATGCCGCGGTGCGATCGGGCGCGGCGAGGACAGCGAGGAATTCAGGAACGAGATTGACGAGCATGGAGCCGTTGGCCGTCCCAATCTGGGAAGGCGCGGGCTCCGTGACAAGCATGCCTCAGCGAATCGTTACGTCGAGCGCAGCCGACTCCGACTTGACATTTCGCTGCAGGTCGGTCACGAGCACCGTGACGCGGTAGCGGCCGGCGGGCAACCTGTCCGGGTCGATGACCAAGCGTTCGGCGGTGGCGCTCGCGAAGGCGTCGCGATCGAATTCGAACACGACGGGCCGGGTGCCGCCGAGCAGACGCCGCCAGGCAGAGCGGACAGGGACGAAGCTGTAGCGCACGCGGTAGTGTGACCGACCCTCGCGGTCGGTGGTCAGACCGTAGACCTCCAGATAGGCCGCCAACGGTGTGCCGGCCGGATAGACGAGATCGGTGGGCATCAGCCGCAGCGTCGAGTCCCGGTCCAGCAGGGCTGCGGCCGGTGCGAGCGCGAGGCTCGACAGGCCCAGGTCCACGACGGAGAAGCGCGGCACCACCACCGGCCTGCGGACGCGACCGAGTTTTCCCGCCGAGTCCACGTCGAACCCGAGCTCGTACTGCCCTGGCGGCACGCTCAGCTCCAGCAGGCCGGCGCCGCTGGCGCGGATCGGCGTGCCGGCCTCATCCCACAGCACCGCAGCGGCGGAGTCGCCCCCGGCCTTGTAATAGGCATCGGTAAGGCCCAGCTCCCGGCTTTTGAAGAAGGCGCTCCAGTTCGGGGTGACGAGCGGCGCCGGCAGCACGGACCGGTCGGTCTCGAGGGCTACGCGCGTGCTCACGGCCTGGCGCCGGTTGGTGGGAAGGAAGATGAAATCGCCGCCTCCCATCTCGGCGATGAGGCTGCCGCTGGCCCGGCGGAAGCCGATGCTCAGTGTCCCCTCCGGCGTGTGGTAAACCCAGCCCTCCATGTCGAGCGGGCTTTCGGGCGCCCCGAGAGGATTGAGGGGGTCGAGGTGGCCTTTGAGCAGCGCGTCCGGTGGGCCGTGCCGGATGTAGATCAGACCGCGCGCGTCGAGGCCCGCCATCGCCGAGGCGGTCGCGTTGCCGGAGCTCACGTCTGGGAGTTGCCGGCTGGCGGCGAGCAGTCGGTCGGTCTCGGCCCCAGGATAGGGATCCGCCTGCTGCCGCGCTCGCGCCTCGAGGAAATCGCGCTGCGTCGCTGCGATCAGCGCACGGTAGCGGTATGAGCGCTGATACAGGTTCAGCGGGTGCAGCAGGCGGAAGTAGCGTCGCGCGTAGGCGAAGCGTCGGAAATGCTCCGCGATGCGCTCGTTGCCGGTGGTGAGGAGGTTGGGGTCGCGCATCGCCCAGAAGTGCTCGAAGAAGCCGCGCCGCTCGCCAGGCGGTATCGAGTCCTGCGCGCGGATCTCCTCCGGCGTCGCGATCATCCAGACGGCATCCCACATCGCCCCCGTGGAATCGGCGTCCGCATGGACCATCGCGGAGTCGTACCAGCGGTAGCCGGCGCTGTCGCGGTTCGCGAGGAAGTTCGCCTCGGCGCGACGCAACAGGACGGCGACAGCGGGCGCGGCGCCCCGCGCGACCTCGCTCAACAGCGAGTCGGCGCGCAGCGGCTCGTCGAGCGCAATCGCCAGCTCGGCGCGCCGCTCCAACGCGACCACGTCGTGCGGATGGCGGGCGAGCGCGCGGTCGGCCCGCCGCCAGATCTTGGGATTGCGGTACAGCGTCCCGAACCGCTCCCACACGTCCTGGTAATCGGGGTCGAGCGCCAAGATCCCGAGGATCGCTTCCCGCGCGATCACGTCCCCCTCGTCGCTCCCCAGGTAGAAGCCCACCTTCATCTGCCAGTACAGGGGCGCGGGGTTGGCGGGGGCGAGGCGGGCGGCGGCGCGGAAGGCGGCGAGCGCGGCGTAGCGGCCGATCACGGGTCGAGCGAAATGGGCGCGACCGACGGCCATCAGCGATTCCGCACGGGCGGTCGCGGTGTCCTGCAGTGCTCCGGCCCCTGCCAAGGCCACCAGCAGCAGGGCGAGCATCGTCGCTAGTGTTTGGTCCGCATCCGGCGGCTCATTTCGGTGAGGAACTTCCGTTCCGCGGGCGTCAGGCTCTCGATCCCGGTCGCGGAAATCTTGTCGAGCACGCGGTCGATCTCGGCGTGCGCCCGATCGTCCGAGGCCGGCCGCGCTTTGGGCTGCGGCGCGCTGGCTCCGCCCCCCCGTGCAACGCCTCCCCGGGCCCGCGGCGCGGGCGTCACCAACACGCTCGGCTCCGACACCCGGCGCAGGTGCCGCTCCGCCCGTCCCAGGCGCATGTCCTGGGCTTTGAGGTACAGGAACCCAGCCGCGGCGCCGCCCAGGTGGGCGAGGTGCGCCACGCCGTCACCGCCGTTGAATGGCGGCAGCGCGAGTACCAACGAGATCGCGACCGCGAACGTCACGAGCCATTTCGCCGAGATCGGAACGGGGAAGGGAAACACGTAGATCGGGGCATCGGGCCAGTTCCACGCGAACGCCACCAGCACACCGTAAACCGCGCCCGAGGCGCCCACGATCGGCGCGCGCATCGGGACGAACTGCATGAGGAGGAACGACAGCGCGGCCCCACCCATCCCGCACAGCAGGTAGAACCAGATGAAGGCACGGCTGCCGAAGCGATCCTCGACGGGCCCGCCGAACATGAAGAGGGCCAGCAGGTTGAACGCGAGGTGCAGCGCACTCCCGTGGAGGAACATGTAGGTGAGGAACGTCCACGGATGTTTCGCGGCGAGCAGCGGAATGAACCCGAACGTGTTTGCGGAGCTCTGCAGGGTGAACAGCGTCACCTGAAACAGGAAGACGATCAGGTTCGCGACGAGCAGCCGTCGCACCCAGGGGGTGAAACCGTACATCCGCGGCGGGCCCATCAGGTCTTCGTTCATCTCGGCGACGGTGCGTTTCCTAGTTATGCCCTCGCGCGGCTCCGTTGTTCCGGGCCAGCTTGCAGATCCGCTCGCACATCTCCGGAAAGTCGATTCCCGCTGCCAGCGCGGCCTGAGGATACAAGCTCGTCCGCGTCATCCCGGGGAGGGAATTCGCTTCCAAACAGAAGATGTCGTCGTCCGGGCTCACGCGGAAGTCGACGCGTGAGTAACCGCCCAGCTTGAGCGCACGGTGCGCCGTGAGGGCGTACTCCTGCAGCTGCCGCGCCAACCGCGTCGCGATCTTGGCGGGGAACGTCTCCTCCGACATGCCGGGCGTGTACTTCGATTCGTAGTCGAACAACTCATGCTTGGGAACGATCTCCCCGACGGGCAGCGGTACCTCGCCCAGCACGCCCACGGTGAGCTCCCGTCCGGGAATGAACTGCTCGACCATCACTTCGTCGTCGTAGCGCGCCGCCAGCTGGACGGCCGCGGCCAGATCCGGCGGTTTCCGGACGAGCGTCAACCCCACCGACGATCCCTGCTTCGACGGTTTCACGATGACCGGCCACCCTAGGCCGGTCTTGACGTCTTCCGGCGTCACGGGCGCCATGAACCAGGCGGGCACGGGGACGCCCGCGGCGCGGAACAGGCGCTTGGACAAGTCTTTGTCCATGGCGAGGGCGCTCGCGAGCTGGCCGCTCCCGGTGTAAGGCACGCCGATGACGTCGAGGATCGCCTGGAGCGTGCCCCCCTCTCCCGCGCCGCCGTGCAGCGCGAGAAACAGCACGTCCGAGCCCCGCACGACCGCCAGCTCGGCGAGCCCCTCCGAGAGCATCTTGCGCTCCTGCTCGTCGAGCTCCGCCACCGACGGCGGCGTCGTGCCCACGGCGCCGCCCAGCGCTTGCGCTTCTTCAGAGTCATCGAGGAGGCCGGCGCAGGTGTCCACGACGTGGACATCGTGGTCACGGCTCCTGAGCGCCGCCACGATCTGGGCGGCGCTGGCGAATGCGACGGCGCGTTCGGCGGTGGCGCCGCCCGTGAGGACGGTGACGCGCATCAGCGGATTCCCGCGAGCTGATGCAATAGATCGTAGCGCGTGACGATGCCGACCACTGCTCCGTCGCGCCGCACCAACGCGGCCGGCGTGGTGCGCGACAGCAGCGTCGCGAGCTGCGCCACGGGCGACTGGCTGTCCACCACGGGGAAGGGAGGGTCCATCATTTCGCGCACGGGACTGTCGAGGATCTTCGGTTGTCCGATGGCCCGTGCCATCAGCGCTTGCTCCGACACCGCGCCCACACCGTCGGCGCCGTCCAGCACCGGCAGCTGTGACACGTTGTAGGTACTCATCAGGTTGAGCGCCTGCCGCACCGACGCCTCCGGCGTCACGTGAATCAGCGGCGGCGCATCGTTATTCTTCGCCGCCACCAGCCGTCCCACAGTGGGTCGCTCGTCGTCGACGAGCTCGTTCTCACGCAACCATTCTTCGTTGTAGACCTTGGAGAGGTAGCGCTCGCCCGTGTCCGCCAGGACCGTCACCACGAACGCCTTGGGGTCGTCGAGCCGGCGCGCCACCTCGAGCGCCGAGACGACGTTGACGCCGGTCGAGCCGCCGACGAACAGACCTTCTTCCTTGGCGAGCCGCCGTGCCATCATCATCGCGTCCTTATCGGTCACGAACACCCACTCGTCGATGACGTCGAAGTGCAGCGACGTCGGGATCTTGTCGCCACCGATCCCTTCCACCTTGTAGGGCTGGCCTTCGCCCTTCGTGTGGGTGCGCGCGTACTCGGTGTAGATCGAGCCCACGGGGTCGCCGGCCACTACGCGAATCTTGGGATTCTTCTCTTTGAGGTAGCGGCCTGCGCCGCTCACCGTGCCCCCCGTCCCCGGCGCGCACACGAAATGCGTGACCTGACCGCCGGTCTGCTCCCAGATCTCCGGCCCCGTCGTGCGATAGTGGACCTCGGGGTTGACGGGGTTGTAGTGCTGGTCCGCGAAGATCGCGTTGTCGTGCGCCGCCGCGATGGCGCGGCCCTTCACGATATAGTTGTCAGGGTGATCGGGGGGGACGGCGGTCGGGGTGATGATCACCTCGGCGCCCAGCGCGCGCAGCAGGCGCGCCTTCTCCTGCGACATCTTGTCGGGCATCGTGAAGATGCAGCGGTAGCCCTTCACCGCCGCCGCGATCGCGAGGCCCACGCCGGTGTTGCCCGACGTCGCCTCGACGATCAGCCCGCCCGGCTTGAGGCGCCCTTCCCGCTCCGCCGCCTCGATCATCGCAATGCCGATCCGGTCTTTCACCGATCCGCCCGGATTGAAGAACTCGGCCTTCGCATATACCGGCGTGCGCAACCCCCGCGTCACCTTGTTGAGGCGGATCAGCGGCGTCCAGCCGATCGTCTCGAGGACGTCGGCGTATGGCTTAGTGTGCTGGGCCACGGGCCTCCGCCCCAGGGATTGTGTCCCTCGGGGGACGGGTCGTATCCGCCGCCGGGCGGGTCGTGTCCCGCGCGGGGCGCGTCGTGTCCCTCGGAGGGCGGAGGGTGTCGGGTCGCGGGCGGACCACGGGAGGAGGCGTTGGCGTTTGCACCCTGGGCGCTGCCGGTTGCGGAGCCGGTGGCTGGGTCGGTTGTGGAGTGGGGACGGTGACGCTGGGGGCGGGGACCGCGGCGCGCCCCCCTTTGCCTGTCGTCTCGACTCGCTGGAATTCCACCGGCTGAAGGAACGTGGTGGCGACGGCGATCCCCTGCCGCTTGGCAGGCGCGAAGCGCAGCTTGGCGGACCCGGCCAGCGCCGCGGAATCGAGCGCGGGGTAGTTACTCGACTCCGCCACCCGCGTGGATTCGGGAATCAGGCGTCCGGTCGAGTCGGTGAACAGGCGCAAGACGACCTCTCCCTCGATGTTCTGCTCGAACAGCGCTGGTGGGTAGGCGATCGGCACATCGGCGTTCAGCGCCACCGGCGCTTCCGACTCGGGCGGCTCCGGGGCCTGCGCTCCCCCGGTGACTGGGGGGGGCGCGGAGCCGCCGCAGGCGAGCGTCGCGGCGGCGAGGGTCGCGGCGAATCTGCGCACTAGGTCTCCTCCAGCCGTTTCTTCCAGGCGGCCAAGCGGTTGAGCGCGTCGATCGGCGAGAGGGTGTCGAGGTCGAGGCGGTCCAGCTCCGTGAGGAGCGGATGTGGCGGCGCGCCCGCGAACAGCGCGAGCTGCGCGGCATCCGGAGGCCGCGGCGGCGCCTGGTGCGCCACGTGGTGACCCGCTTCGAGCAGTTTCAGCACCTCCCATGCCCGCGCCACGACCGGCGCCGGCAGGCCCGCCAGCCTACCGACGTGGATGCCGTAGGAGCGGTCCGCGCCCCCCGGTTCCAATCGGTGCAGGAACACGATCTCGTCGCCCACCTCCCGCACCGCCACGTTGAAGTTCCGCGCGTGCGCCAGCTCTTCGGTGAGCTGCGTCAGCTCGTGATAGTGCGTCGCGAAGATCGTCTTGCATCCCACCGTATTGTGCAGGCATTCGGTGACCGCCCACGCGATCGCCACGCCATCGTAGGTCGAGGTGCCGCGACCGATCTCGTCGAGCAGGACCAGGCTGCGAGCCGTGGCGCCGTGCAGAATGGCGCTGGTCTCGCTCATCTCCACCATGAATGTCGACTGGCCGCGCACCAGGTTATCCGACGCGCCCACGCGTGTGAACAACCGGTCCACCACGCCCACCACCGCGCGCCGGCACGGCACGAAGGCGCCCATCTGGGCGAGCAGCACGCACAGGCCCACCTGCCGCAGCAGCGTGGACTTGCCCGCCATGTTGGGGCCCGTGAGCAGGATGATGCGGCCCGCGTCGTCGAGCCGGACGTCGTTGGGGATGAACGCTTCCCGGGGCATCATTCGCTCGACGACCGGATGACGGCTGCCCTCGAGGTGGAGGGTGAGGTCGCCGGTCACGTCGGGCCGCACGTAGCGCTCGCGCTCGGCAACCTCGGCGAGGCTCGCCCACACGTCGAGCTGCGCGAGCAGGGTCGCCGTGGCCTGTACCCGGCTGATCGCGTCACCCACCAGGCGGCGCAGTGCGTCCACCAGCTCCGCCTCCCGCGTCCCGATCCGCTCTTCGGCGCCGAGCACCTTCGCCTCGTACTCCTTGAGCTGCGGCGTGACGTAGCGCTCGGCGCCCGTGAGCGTCTGGCGACGCTCGTAGTCGGGCGGAATGCGCTCGCGGTGCACGTGCGTCACTTCGATGTAGTAGCCGAACACCTTGTTGAACCCGACCTTGAGCGACGCAATGCCGGTGCGCTGGCGCTCCGTCGCCTGCAGCGATGCGATGTACTGCTTGCCGCCGTCCCGCGCGCTCTTCAAGTCGTCCAGCTCGCGGTCGTAGCCTGCGCGCATCGCATCGCCGTCGGCGAGCTGCGCCGGCGGCCGGTCTACCAGCGCGCGCGCCAGCTCCTCGCCCAGATCCGTGAGCAGATCGCAGCGGTCGGCGGCCGCCTCGAGCGGAGCGGCACGCTCCCGGCCTTCGAGCCCGCCTAGCGCTCCCGCGGCGTCGGGGAGCCGGAGGATCGAGTCGCGCAGCGCGCCCAGCTCGCGCGGCGTGGCCCGGCCCAGCGCCGCGCGGCCCGCCAACCGCTCGAGGTCGCGCACGCCATCCAGCGCTTCGCGCAGTCGCTCGCGCCCGCGCCCGTCGCGGACCAAGACCTCCACGGCGTCGAGACGGGCGTTGATCGCCGCCGTGTCGACGAGTGGCGCCAGCATCCAGCGCCGCAGCAATCGCCCCCCCATCGGCGTGAGCGTCCGGTCGAGGACCTCGAGCAGCGTGGCGCCCTGGGCACCGGCGCGCAACGGCTCGACCAGCTCGAGATTGCGGCGGGTCATCTCGTCGAGGGGGAGCACATCGCCGCGGCGCACAAGCGTCGGGCGCGCGAGGTGCGGCAACCCGCCCGGCTTGAGCTCGCGGGCGTAACGCAGCAGCGCACCGGCCGCGCCGACCGCTGGCGCGTCCTCCGCCGCGATGCCCAGTCCGTCGAGCGAGGCGAGGCCGTAGCTGCGGGCCAGATCCTCCCGCGCCAGCTCGGGATCGAACTCCCATGCCTCGCGCTCGGTGACCGTCACACCTCGCGCGCCGGAGGGGATAGCGACCTTGGCGCCGGTGGGGACCACCAACTCGACGGCCTCGTAACGCGCCAGCGACGCTTCGAGCTCGGTTGGCGCGACGACCTCGAGCACCAGCTCTCCTGTCGTCACGTCGAGGGCGGCCATGCCCCCGGCTCCCACCGCGACGAGATAATTGTTGCGGCTCTGCACGAGCCAGTCATCGGTGAGCACAGTGCCCGGCGTGATCGTCTCGACGACCTCGCGCCGCACCAGCCCCTTGGCGAGTTTCGGGTCCTCGACCTGCTCGCAAATCGCGACGCGGTGCCCCTTCGCCACGAGACGGCGCAGGTACTCCGTGGCGGCCTTCACGGGCACGCCCGCGAGCGGCACCTCGGCGGCGCCGCCGTTGTTGCGCGACGTGAGCGTGAGCCCGAGCTCGCGCGCGCCCAAGCGGGCGTCGTCCTCGAACATTTCGTAGAAGTCGCCCATCCGGAAAAACAGAATCGTGTGTGGATACCGCGATTTGATCTCGCGGTACTGCTGCATGAGGGGGGTGTCGGGCCCTCCCCCGCTCACCACACGCTCCGTCACGGCTCCTCCACCACGAATGGCTGGCCGCCGAGGCGGGTGCGCAGCCGCTGCTGCGTGGCCTGCGCCTCTTCCCGCGTCGCGTACCGGCCAACCCGTACCTTGAAGAACCCGCTGGTGTCGCGCACCACCCGCGCATCGAAACCCATGACGCGGAGGCGCGTGAGCATGTCGTCCACCTGAGCGGCACTCTTCACGGCGAGCACCTGGACGGCGTACGTCTTGGGGACGGCCGCGACGCTATCGCCGACCGGAGAGGGAGGTGGGGGCGTGGTGGCACCGGAGCAGCGTGCGGCGTAGAAGCTCACCTGGTTCGTGAATTCCACTTCGCCGGCGGCGCCCGCCCCGGCGAGCGCTTCCTGGATGAGCTCACAGCCCCGCCCCTCGTTCTTGAGCTCGAAGTAGGCGCGGGCGGCGGGGAAAGCGACCCGATAGCGGAGTGGCGAGTCGGGGTAATCGTGGCGCAGCCGCTCGGCCGCCTGGATCGTCTGCGCCGGGTCGCGCTGTGCGAAGTACAGCTGTGTGAGCAGCAGCAGCGCGTCGTCCGCCCATGGCGACGCGCCATACTCGAGTACGATGCGATTCAGGTTCGTCGCGACGGTCGGCGCATCGGGGGCGATCTTGGCAGCGGCGAGCAGCGCTTGGGGATACACGGAGTCCTGCGGGGGGAGCGTGGCGAGCAGCCGGCGTACCACCGCGCGTGCCGAGTCCACCTGACCGTTCTGGGCGAGCCTGAAGGCGTCGACGAGTCGGGCGTCGGTTTGGGCGGAAAGACGGAACGTTGGAATGATGGAAAGAAGAACGACCAACGTTCCCACGTTCCATCGTTCCATCGTTCCGACTCTCACGCGGCCTCCCGCCGCGGCGCCGCGAACCCCAGCACCAGCTGCATCACGATCCCCCGATCGTCGCTCACGGTCGTCCCCTTGAGCGCCCGGTCGGCGCCGAGCGCGGCACGCAGCGCGGCAGACAGTTCGGCCGCGGTCCACAGCGCGCTCCACCGCACCCATCGCGCCGCTTCGTCCTTGTAACCCCGCAGCCCGTATGGTCGCGCCGCGAGCAGGTGTCGGAACACCACATCCTCGAGGCGCCCACTGCCGCCCTCCCGCTCGGCGCGGGCCAGCGCCGTACCCACGAGGTGCGTGCCCAGCAGCGTCACGATTCTCACTCCGCTCATCCCCGCCTGTTCCAGCACCGGCTCGACCAGCTGCGCGGCGCGCGCGGCCCGCCGCTCGAGTGCGGCCTCCACAAGGTCGTGCACCGTCTCTCCATGGCGCACGCCCACGAGTGCCGTGACGTCTGCGGCCGTCGCGGGCCGATCGCCCGCCAGCGACGCGAGCTTCTCGAGCTCCCGGGCGAGGCCGCTCAAGTCGTTCCCCACGGCCGCGACAAGGAGATCCACCGCGTCCGGCGCGAGGGTGAGCTTGAGCTTCCCGGCGTGGTGGGTCACCCAGCGAGGCACCCGCTCCGGCTCCAGGGCTGCGAGCGCAAGCGTCGTCGCCTGCCGCGCCAGCTCGGCGTCGGGGTCTTCGCCGGCCCCGGCCACCAGAATCAGCACTGTCGAGGGGTTGGGGGCTGCCAGGTAGCGCACCAATTCGTCCCGCAGCTTGGACTTCCGCTTGCCGAGCTGGTCCACGCCGCGCAGCACGACCGCCCGCCGTTCCGCCAGCATGGGCGGCGTGTTTACCAGGGCGTTGAACGTTTCGGCGTCCAGGTCCGCGGCGAAGCGGCTGTCGAGGTTGAAGTCGCGGGCGGCTGGGTCCACGGCGGCGTCGAGCAGGGCCCGGACGGCCTCGTCCTTCAGGACGTCTTCGTCACCGTGCAGCAGATAAACGGGGTCGGGCGCGCCATTCTTGAGGCCGCGAAGCAGCGCATCGAGGGTGAGCGAGGCCATACCCTGCGGAAGTTACCCCCAGGGGCGGGGGAGGGGCTAGCGGCCCGCGGACGCGGGCTCGATCTGTGTGACTGCGGGCTGTACCAGCGCCGTGCCGTACGGGTACGGGTTCCCGTCCACGACACTGGCGCGCGGATCCTGGAAGGAGACAAACGGCAGACCGGCGTTGGCGACAGGCTTGGGGAACGCCGCGGGCGGCAAAGTCGGAGCCTGCGCCAACTGCGGGCGGCGCCCCACCTCGAGCACGAGCAACGACAGGGCCACGAGCACCAGCATCGCTGCCACCAGTCCGGCGCGCGCCGGGACGGCCGCACCCGCGCGCTCGCGGGCGAGCCGCGCATCGAGGCGGCGCCGGAAGTCGATGGACGGCTCGATGGTCTCGACGCCCTGCAGCGCCGCGACGCCGCGACGTAAGGCCGCATCGTAGCGGCGGCACGCCTGGCACTGGATCAAGTGACGCTGAAAACGCCGCAACTCCCGCGGGGCGGCCACAAGGCCGTCGCGGAACTCGGTATACCGATTGAGGAATTCCTGACAGATCATAACGGCTGAATGGTACCACCCGGGCCGCGGGGAGTTCCCGGCCCCGGGGAGCGGTCGCCAAGCACTATTCGAGCAGCGGGCCGATCAACTGGGCGAAGCTGTTCCGCGCCCGGTTGAGGCGGCTCTTCACGGTTCCCAGGTTGCACCCCGTGATCTCGGCGATTTCCTGATAACTCTTGCCCTCGAGCTCACGCAGCACAAACACCTCGCGGTGGTGCTCGGGGAGCCCGTGCACGCAGCGGTCCACGGCGTCCTTCAGGAAGCGCTTGCGGTAGAGGTCGTCCGGGCGCGCCGTCGTGTCCTCGAATTGTAGCGGCCGATGGTCCGCATCCCAGTTCTTCTTGATCGTCTGGAACAGGACCAGGGGGTTCCGGCTGCGGTTGCGCAGCTCGTTCTTGGCCAGGTTCGAGGCGATCGTGTAGATCCAGGTCGAGAACTTCTTGGTCTGATCGAAGCGATGCAGGTGCCGGAACACCCGGATGAACACCTCTTGCACCAGGTCTTCGGCCCGCTCGCGGTCGCCGATCGTGCGGTTCACGAAATTGAGCAGCCGCGTCTGATAGCGGTCGACCAGCGACCCGAACGCCTGGGAGTCACCGGCGAGGTGCCGCATCACGACGTGGCCATCATCGAGCTCGTGCAGGGCCTCGCGCTGCAGCGCGCGCGGCGACTCGACGACCGGAGTTGTGTTTTTCAGGACTGCCCGCATGGTCACTCTCACTGTTCGGACGAAACAGGAACGCTAGGCGAGACCCTCCTGACTACATTCGCAGACATATGGCACGAAGCATGCCTCTGGACGTCCGAACGCCAAATCATTTGTCTACAACGCATTACCAGTGTCGGCGGTGACGGCGTCCGGCCAATATCGTCTCACCTGGGAGACACCGCAAGTGTACATCCGATCTAGATCCCCAGAATGAATCCGGCCACATAAAGGATAGCCACCACGGTCTTTCCGTCGCAGATCGCCCCGCTCCGCACCATCCCCAGCACGTCCGATAGCGGTTTCGGCACCACCTCGATGAACTCGTCCGGCTCGCGGGCGTGTGCGCCGGCGGCCAGGTCTGCCGCCCAATACAGATGGATCCGCTCGTCGGTGAAGCCGGGCGTCGTCCAGATAGTAGTAAGACGCTCGAGCCGCCCGGCGGTCACACCGACCTCCTCTTGCAGTTCGCGACGGGCACAGGCGGCGGGCTCCTCACCGGGGTTGAGCCGGCCCGCCGGGATCTCGAGCAGAGTGCCCCCGGTGGCATAGCGGTACTGCTGGATCAGGAGCACGGTGGGATCGGCGCCTCGAGGGTCGGAGGCGAACGGCAGAACAGCTGCCGCGCCGGGGTGGCGCAGCATCTCCATCTCCCCAGTCGACCCGTCTGGGTAGCGCACCGTATCCACGTCCAGATGGACCACCCGGCCGGTGTAGATCCGCCGGTGAGCAAGCTGCATCGACGCCTCCTAGTGCTGGAATAGCCAGGTGAGTGGAACCTTGAAGCCCTCGGCCAGGTGGTACGCGGTGTTGCGGCGCAGGCTGGCGCGGATCGGAGAGCCGGGCGCCGGGGAGGTGAGGGGCGTGAGGCCAAGCCGCGCGGCGATGATCCGGAGGCGCAGCATGTGGAAGCCATCGCTGACGAGGAGCACCCGGCGGCTCCCCCGTCCTTCGAACCAGCGCTGCACTTGGGTGAGGGACGCGTAGGTGTCGTCGCTGGCGGGGAGCGGGATGAGCGCGTCGCCGGGGAGGCCGAGACGCGCCAGGTAGTCGCGCCCCACATTTGCCTCGCTCAGCACTTCGCCGGTCCCGATCCCGCCGGTCACGAGCACGACCGGCGCGAGACCACGCTGGTAGAGGGTGGCCGCGTGATCGAGCCGGGCGCGGAATACGGGAGAGGGACGGCCATTGTACTGCGCGGCGCCGAGCACGACGATGGCGTCCGCAGTCGTGGCCTGGTCGCGGGCGCCCTGCACGGCGACAGCGATCACGACCGCTGCCCAACCGACGAGCAGCACGACAAATGTCAGGGCGGCGGTCGTGAAGACGCGCCGGGCGGTCCAGAAGGGCATGCGACAAGATACAAAGGCTCAGCCCTTCAGGGTTTCGTGAGGAGCTCCTCGAACAGCGCCAGGGCGCGCGGGTCGTCCGACTGCCCCAGCCAGAATATCGCCTTGCGGCGCAGCTCCGGATCGGGGTTGCCTCTGACAACGCGGATGAGCGCCGGCACACCTTCGTCCCGCGGCCGCTGAGAGAGGGCGAAGACCGCGCTCTCCTTCACATCTCGGTCCCCGCCGCGCTCGTCGATCAGATCGGTCAGCCCGCGGGTCGCCGCGTCCCCGGCGGCCTGGCCCAGCCAGAACACGGCCGACCGGCGCACGCGCCTGGAGATCCGGGTCTCGCGCGAGATGCGCAGCAAGTCGGGCCAAATCGTCGCGCTATCGGCGAGCGTGGCGGGAAGGATGGCCCGCTCCGAGACGCGCCCGGAATCGCGTTCCGCGACCTTGAGGAGATAGGCCGCCGCCTCGCGCGCGCTGACCGTGCCGATGTCGGTAACGCCCGTGCCGGCGCGCGTCCGCCACTCGCCGCCGACGTAGGTCCGCAGGTCGATGACGGCGCCGCCGCTCTTGAGGAGGGTGACGCGCACCGGGCCTGAGTCGCAGGCCGACGACCATTCGTCGCCGTCCCAGCCCGTGTAGTTGCCGTTTTCATTGATCTGCTGGCTGTGGCAGCGGCCGTTGCGGCAGTCCCAGTTGATGATGTTGCGGCCGTTGCCGTACACACCGGGCCGGGCCGCGAAGCTGAATCGCACCGTGCCGTCCGGCGCCGCGGCGATGCGCCGGTCCAGCGGTTGCTGGAGCAGCGCGAGCGCCAGGAGGAGCGCGGTCATTGGTTGATGAGCTCCTGGAGGAACTGGGCCGCCCGCGGGGAACGCGACTGGCCGATCCAGAAGATCGCTTTCTTGCGCAGTTCGCGGTCGGGGTCGTTCTTCCCGATGTCGAACAGCTTGTCGAGCGCGGCATCTTCGCGCCGCTGCGAGTAGAGCCAGATCAGCTGCTCTCTCATTTCGCGGTCCTTCATGCTGTCGTACAACCGCACCAGGTCGGCGACGTCGACGCTGTGCCCTTGACCGGCCCAGAACAGGGCTTTCTTACGGATCTCGATGCCCTCGTTCTGATTCAGCGCGATGTCCATCAGCCAGCGGTAGTTGTCGGCACCGCCCATCTGGGAGAGCGAGAAAAGCACCTTCTCCTTCAGGTCGTCGTTCTCCAGCTTCCCATACAGATCCTTGAGGAACTGCGCGTTTTCGGCCGAGCGATTCTGCCCCAGCCAGAAGATGGCTCTCTCGCGCAGCTCGCTCGGTGCATCGCGCCGTTCGGCGAAGGCGCGCAGAATCGCTCCCGCGCGCGCACTGCGGTGCTGGGACAGGGCGAAGATCGCCTTATCCTGGATTTCCGGATCGGTCTTGGGATCGCGCAGGATGGAATCGAGCGCCGCGACCGTCTCTTCGCCGGGCACCTGCGACAGCCAGAACACAGCCTGCTCGCGGACTTCCTGGTCAGGATCGGAGCGGACGGCGTTGAGCAGAATCGCCGACGTCTCGGGGCTGCGTTTCTGTGATACCAACCACACGGCCTTACGGCGCAAGCACGCGGACCCCTCGTCGCGCCGCGCCAACACCGCCTTGAGGATCGGCACGGCGCGTTCGGCGTCCATGTTGAGCAGACCCTGCAGCGCCGCGACCCGGATGTCGTCGTCGTCATCGCAGCTCGAACCGCGGCTCGGGCGCGGAGGGCGGTCCGGCCGGGGCGGGCGGGGAGGGCGCTCGCGCCGGGGCCGCGCCTCAGGGGGCTCGGCGGGCTCAACGGGCTCGGCAGGCTCGGCAGGCTCGGCAGGCTCGGCAGGCTCGGCAGGCTCGACGGGCTCGGCGGGCTC
>Ga0137418_10000776_pt1 | contig 29084 bp, 24 predicted proteins | sample CZODoug3_1_2_16f_FD_122242 | JGI IMG/M metagenome (GOLD analysis project Ga0137418, IMG submission 122242) | Vadose zone soil fungal communities from Angelo Coast Range Reserve, California, USA - CZODoug3_1_2_16fungal (Hybrid Assembly) | ecosystem: Environmental > Terrestrial > Soil > Vadose... | reverse complement strand
GGACAGGTGGCCGAGTGGTTGAAGGCACCGGTCTCGAAAACCGGCATACCGGTGAACCCGGTATCGAGAGTTCGAATCTCTCCCTGTCCGTTTAGTATCTCTCGGAACGCTACACGGAGCCGAGTTGTCCGCAGTTCGCAGTTTGTCAGCAGTCTTCGCTGGTAAGCCTTGCGGAATTACCGTGGTTAGCGCCGTACAACGATGTTGGGACGGGTGGCCGAGTGGTTTAAGGCGCACGCCTGGAAAGTGTGTGTACGTTAATAGCGTACCGTGGGTTCGAATCCCACCCCGTCCGTGGGAGTCTTTGGAAACACAATCGGTCGCGTGATTGCTCCAACACCGAGCTCCTGGAGCCACCTTGAACAGAGGCCTTTATGTCGTGATGGGGGTCTCGGGCTCGGGCAAGAGTCTTATCGGCGCGGCCTTCGCAGGCGCGCTCGGCGTCGAATTCATTGAGGGTGATGATTACCACACCGCCGCGAACGTGGCGCGCATGTCGTCGGGAATTCCACTCACCGACGCTGATCGCGCGGAATGGCTTCGCTCGCTTGCGGCGCGAATACGGAAGGCGAAGGACTCAGGCACCGGGCTGGTAGTATCTTGCTCCGCGCTCAAGCGATCGTATCGGGACATCCTTCGCGGCGCAGCGAGTGAGCTGCGGTTCGTTTTTCTCAAGGGTCCGCAGTCTTTGCTCGCCGAACGTCTTGCAAGCCGCCGCGGACACTACATGCCTCCATCTCTCCTGAAAAGCCAGCTAGCTATTCTCGAGGAACCATCGCCAGACGAGCAGGCGTGGGTGTGTGACATCAGGGAATCACCAGAGGATATCGTCGCCGCTCTCATGGCCCGCGCATCAGCATGAACCCTGACACTCGTCTGCTGCTCTACGCCCTCGTCGCGGTGGTCGCGCTCATCGTGCTCATCGCAACCTTCAAGTTGCATCCCTTCGTGGCGTTGATATCCGTGTCGCTTGGGCTCGGAGTGGCGGCCGGAATGCCTCCCGCCGCCGCGGTCAAGGCGTTTCAGGACGGCGTGGGGAACACACTCGGTTTCATCGCCATCGTCGTCGGGCTCGGCACTATGCTCGGAAAGATGATGGCGGAGTCTGGCGCTGCCGCACGCATCGCGACGACGCTCATCGATGCGTTCGGCGAACGCTATGTGCACTGGGCTGTCATGGTCGTCGCTTTTATCGTCGGGATTCCTGTTTTCTTCCAGGTCGGTTTCGTTCTCCTGGTTCCGCTCGTGTTCACCATTGCGCGCCGAACGGGAATGTCGCTCATCAAGATCGGGATCCCGCTGGTGGCCGGTCTCTCGGTCGTGCACGGAATGTTGCCACCCCATCCCGCAGCTATGCTCGCCGTGATCGCGTACAACGCAGATGTAGGACGCACGATTCTGTATGGCCTGCTGGTCGGGCTTCCGACAGCGTCGCTCGCGGGTCCCATCTTCGCTACGTGGGTTGCGCCACGCATCGTACTCCCGCCGGATAATCCGATCGCGAGGCAACTCGAAGGGAGTTCGGATATTTCCGATGGCTCGGGCGCGGTGCAACAGACTCCGGGTTTCGGAATCTCACTCTTCACGGTGTTGGTCCCCGTAATTCTGATGCTCCTCGCCAGTGTGGGCGATGCCGCCCTCGACTCGACGAGCTCTGTGCGTTCGGCCTTGCATTTCGTCGGGAATCCGATCGTAGCGCTCCTTCTCGCGCTCCTCTTCTCGTTCTGGTCTCTGGGCCGGCCGCGACATTTCACACGAGAACAGCTGATGAAGTTCTGCAACGACTGCCTGGCCCCGACGGCGACGATTCTGTTGGTGATCGGCGCGGGCGGTGGCTTCAATCAGGTTCTCGTGCAGAGCGGAGTGGGGCGGGCGATCGCCAACATGGCCCTTGGATCACACGCCTCGCCGCTCCTTCTTGCGTGGGGAGTTGCGGCGCTGATTCGTGTGGCCACCGGATCTGCGACCGTGGCGATGACGACCGCCGCGGGAATCGTGGCACCGATTGCGGCGGCGATGCCCGGAACACATGCCGAGCTATTGGTTCTCGCGACTGGTGCCGGGTCGCTGGTTCTCTCGCACGTGAACGACGCGGGCTTTTGGCTGATAAAGGAATTCTTCAACATGACCGTCCCACAGACGCTGAAGACGTGGACGGTAACCGAGACGATCATCGGTGTCGCGGGACTTGGATTCACCCTGCTTCTAAGTCTTGTGCTCTAACTCGGGAGCTCGCACAGTACGCGGCCGATTTCCGGTCAGGCGAAATTGCTCTCAACACAACGTGAACAGTGAAAGAGGAGGTTACATGGGGACGGAGAGAAGCAGCGTCTGGCGCGGTCTGATCATCACCGCTGTGACAGCACTGGGAGCGGGAGCACTGGCGTGCGCCCCCCAGCAGCCGCCTTCGCGCCCGGTGCGCCTTTATACATATGACATCCCAGCGTCGAGCGAGTGGATAGATGCGACAGCCACGCTCGATCCAGCGACTACACCCATATACGCCGGCGACGCCCCGTTGAAGTTCGAGTTCCTCAAGGACATGCGCAAAGGCGACGGCTTCACCCTCTCGGCGTATTCGATGGGCGCGCACAGCGGGACGCACATCGACGCGCCGATGCACTTCGTGCGCGATGGCGCATCCATCGAACAACTGTCGCTCGCGTCCCTGATCGGCCCGGCGCGAGTGATTGATATCCCCGACGATGTACAATCCATCGACGCAGTTGAGTTAAACCGCCACGACTGGCGGGGCGCGCCGCGAGTGATCTTCCGCACCCGGAGCTCGCTGCGTGGCTGGATGGCATCCTCCACATTTCATCGCGACTTCGCCTACATCGCACCTGACGCCGCGCAGCTGCTCGCCGACGCGGGAGTGCAGCTGGTCGGGGTAGACTACATCTCAGCCGAGCAGTTCGGCGCGCTGGCGCCGAGGACGCATCAGATTCTACTCGGCGAGGGAATTCCGATCGTCGAGGGATTGGCGCTTGGAACTGTGCGTGCCGGGGACTACGATTTGATTGTGCTGCCAATCAAAGTGGCCGGCCACGAGGGTGCGCCTGCACGGGCAATCTTGCGACCGCGAGCTCCGTGAACGCCAAAACGGTTGGTTCGCATGCTAGCCCTGCGTCGGAACATCCGGTCTCGAAATTGCTTCAAAACAATCAAGGATCTCCGGCGCGATTCTCGTTACGCTGACGAGTTCCGGAGCGTCTCATTTATGACGCGGATTGCATACCCAGCCGCGTGTGGCACGCTAAGTTTCATGGTTCACCAGCAGTACGCTGCCCAGAGTAAAGCCGTCGAAAGACGGTGGCACAGAGCCACGGGGCTGTAGCGGGATAACCCGCCATGCCAGCCGAGCCGCCAGCGAATCCGACTATGGTCGGTGCCGCGGCGGCTTTTTTGTTGCCCGGGCCGGCTGACACGTTGCCTGGCACTCAATCGATCTTACGGGGGACAAGCGCCCATGTCATACATATTCGCAACCGTCGGCAAAATCGCACGTCGCTGGGGATGGCTCGTTGTGTGTCCCGTGCTCGTTGTTTGTGCCGGCGACAATACGTCCGGTCCACTCGTGGCGGGCCACCCGGGAGCAGTCTCGGATCTGACGGTCGGAGGGACGACCGACGTGTCGGTCCAGCTTTCGTTCACTCAGGTCGATGACGGCATGGGTCATCCCGCCCAGTACGATGTCCGCTACTCTGTTGGCCCCATGGCATGGGGTTCGGGTACTTCCACTTCGAACGGCACCTGCTCGGCACCCCTGGCCGGCACTGCAATAGGCAGCGCGCTCGCGTGCACCGTTCTTGGTCTGTCGCCATCGACGAGCTACAACTTCCAGCTCGTCGCATTTCGCGGAAACATGACCGCGAACGCGGTGTTCGGTGACCTTTCGAACGTCGTTGCCGCTTCCACCTCGTCGAATACGCCACCGCCTCCCGTCGTGACGACGGTGACAGTTTCGCCGACATCGGCATCAGTTGCCGTAGGCGCGACCGCTACCCTCCAGGCGACGGTCAAAGATCAGAACGGCAATTCGATGACCGGACAGACCGTGACATGGTCTACTAACAACGCCGCCGCGGCGACCGTGAGTTCTACCGGCGTCGTGACAGGCGTTGCGGCCGGTTCGGCGACGATCACCGCCACTAGTTCCGGCGTTGCTGGTACCTCGGCTATCACCGTGACAGCTGGGCCGCCTCCTCCGCCGGTGGTGACGACAGTCACAGTCGCCCCGACCTCGGCATCAGTAGTTGCCGGCTCGACGACGACTCTGCAAGCGACGGTCAAGGATCAGAATGGCAATGTCATGACCGGACAGACCGTTACTTGGTCGACCAATAATGCTGCCGCGGCGACGGTGAATTCGAGCGGCGTGGTAACCGGTGTCGCAGCTGGTTCGGCGACTATCACCGCGACGAGCTCGGGCAAGACGGGCACGTCGATCATTACCGTGACCACTGTTCCTCCCGTGGTCACGACAGTCACAGTCGCCCCAACATCTGGTTCTGTAGTCGCAGGTGCGACGACCACGCTGGTGGCAACGGTCAAGGATCAGAATGGCAATGTCATGACGGGACAGACCGTTACGTGGACCACCAATAACGCTGCCGCGGCGACGGTGAGTTCGAGCGGCGTTGTCACCGGTATTGCAGCTGGTTCGGCAACGATCACCGCGACGAGCTCAGGCAAGACGGGCACTTCGAGCATTACCGTGACCGCTGTTCCTCCCGTGGTCACGACAGTCACGGTCGCCCCAGCATCTGCTTCTGTAGTCGCAGGTGCGACGACCACGCTGGTGGCAACGGTCAAGGATCAGAATGGCAATGTCATGACCGGACAGACCGTTACATGGACCACCAACAACGCAGCCGCCGCGACTGTGAACTCCGCCGGCGTCGTCACGGGTGTTGCGGCAGGCTCCGCGACGATCACCGCGACGAGCTCGGGCAAGACTGGCACTTCGAGCATCACAGTGACCGCTCCCCCCGTCGTGACAACAGTCACGGTTGCTCCGACGTCGGCATCTGTCGTTGCAGGTGCGACAACCACTCTGGTTGCAACGGTCAGGGATCAGAACGGAGTTGTTATGACCGGGCAAACGGTTACCTGGACAACCAATAACGCCGCCGCAGCTACTGTGAATTCCAGCGGTGTCGTGGCGGGCGTTGCGGCAGGATCGGCGACGATCACTGCGACGAGCTCAGGGAAGACCGGAACGTCGAGCATTACCGTGACGGCCGTATCCGGGGGCGGAACGCTCCTTTTCCAGGAGAACTTCGAAGACGCCAACATTGGATCGCGGGGCTGGTACGATAACACCAGCGCTCAGCTCTCAACGGTGGAACACATCGCCGGCAGCAACAGCTCGTCGCAATACCATTTCCTTAAGGGCGCAACCGGCCCGAGCAGCGGCGGCGCACAACGCCACAAGTTCGCGGCGACGAACACGCTCTACGTCAGCTTTTACGTGAAGTACAGCACGAACTGGATTGGATCGGGCCAGGACTACCATCCGCACGAGTTCTACACCTTGAGCACGTTGGATGGAGATTACGACGGTCCATCCCAGAATTACCTGGACGTCTACATCGAGGACAATTACCTCAATGGCGGAAGGCCGCGCGTGGCAATCCAGGACAACATGTCAGTCAACTATAACAACGGGCCGCTTCCAAACAATTTGATTGCTGTTACTGAAAACCGCTCTGTTGCCGGTTGCAACGGTATCGTAGAACCCAACATGGTGTCGGAGTGTTTCGACTTCGGGACATACTGGTACAACGACAAGACGCTCACCGGGCCGGTCGAGTTCCAGCCGAATCCGGGTCCGGGTTACAAGAACGACTGGAATTTTGTCGAGGTCTATTTCCAGTTGAACACCATCGTAGGTGGAATCGGACTGGCGGACGGTGTCGTGCAATACTGGTTCAACGGCACGTTGATCCTCGACCGCCACGACATACTTTTCCGCACCGGCGCGCATCCCACGCTGCAGTTCAACCAGTTCCTGATCGCACCCTACATCGGCGACGGCTCTCCAGCCGACCAGTACATGTGGGTGGACAACCTGCGGCTCGCGACATCCCGCATTCCCTGACTAGGCGCCCAATCGCCTATCCCGCCTCTACTTAACCGAGTAGAGGCGGGTTTTTTTTGAGCCGCGGCAAGCTTACCTGGTTCGAATGGATCTTCCAGGCGTGCCGGTGAGACAGGCACTGCAAAAAAAGCGTGACGGCACTCGGCTGATTGCAGTCCTTTAAGCAATGGACAAGATCCTGGATGCGGCAACAAAAAGAGCGCAGTGGCTAAAACACACGGCAAAGCTTGTCGCCGTCGGCGCATCCTCTGGCGCCGCACTCGTTTCGATCTTTACCGCGCTCTATTCTTACGGCGCCATCGGTCATGCCGAATCACACCAATCGATCGGGAATATGGGCGCGGCCTGGGTTGGGCTTCGGCCAGCCATCGACACCGCTACAGCGCTTGGGGATACCGTACACTTCGCGGCAACGGTCACGGACCAAAACGGTAGCGTCCTGGTGGGGGCGCGCCCGACGTGGACGACAGGTGACCCGAGCATCGCGACCATTCTGCAAGATGGTTCGGTAATCGCTCGTGGCCCGGGCCGAACGAGGGTGAGCGTGGTAGTCGGCAAGCTCGTAACGCATTCCACCGTGGTCGTATCACAACGCGTGGCAAACGTCGACGTGGGGAGAGCCGCCGGCGACAGTACGATCGTTCTGCCCGAGGGCTCTCAGTTACAGCTTCGCGCTCGGGCAATGGACGCACGCGGTTATCCGATTGCTGGACTCGAGCCGATCTGGCACATCGACGATAGCAGCGTTGCCCTCCTGGACAGCTCCGGGTTGTTGACCGGGCGGTCGGCTGGGCGCACGATGATAAGCGCAAAAGTAGACGGTGTCTCGGACCGCACGAGTGTTTCCGTAGTCACGCCAGCGTCGGCGATTTCGCTCGTCGCCGGCATCAATCAGCGAGCCCTGGCCGGCAAGACACTTCCGCAGGCGCTGGTGGTTCGGGCGACGAATCGTCATAACGCGCCCGCATCTGGCAAACGAGTCACTTTTCGTCTCAGGGACGGTGAGGGGTCTGTAGATCCCGCCAGCGCCCTAACTGATGCCGACGGGCGTGCCCGTGCTACGTGGACACTTGGCGCCGACCCTGGGCGCCAGACGCTGTTGGCGAGCGTCGAGAACGTGGACAGCGCTCTCGCCGTTGTTGCCGAGGCTGATCCGGTCGCGAGCAACACGCGGGTGACGTCGTTGGTCGAGCATTTGAGCGGGACGGCGGGTGAGGAGCTTTCCGATTCAGTGGCGGTTCGTATCACAGACTCCACCGGCCGAGCTCTTCCCGACATTCCTGTTCGCTGGACCCCGGTCGATGGAGGATCTGTCGAAGTCGCTTCAGCGCGGACGGACTCGCTTGGTGTAGCGAGCGCCCGTTGGACTCTTGCGCGGAAGACGGGGACTCAGCGTCTCAGAGCACAGGTGGGAGTCGGCCCGGGACTTGGGATTCCGCCCGTCACCATCACTGCTATTGCGTTGGCTGGGGCAGCGGCCTCTGTGGTGGTTTCCGCTGGCGACAACCAGCGAGCAGCAGCCGGGGCAGAACTTCGAAAAGCGCTCGTCTTTCGGGTTCTGGACGTAAATGGAAGCGGGGTAGGAGAAGCGGCGCTGGCACTATCGCCCTCCGGCGGCAGTCTCTCCGATGCGGCCCTTACGACCGATTCCCTGGGCTTCGCGAGAACGCGGTGGACCATGGGTCACTCGGCCGGGGATTACTCGCTGGCCGTCTCTGTCGAGGGAGTAAAGCAGTTGCTCAAGATCGCTGCCCACGCCACCCCGGCGCCGGCGGCGAATCTGGCCTTTGACGATGTTCCGGGGGACAAGCGCTCGCGCGAAACACCCAAGAGCAAGCGGCTGTACGCGTTGGTGACCGATGTCTACGGCAACCCCGTGCCTGACGCGAAGGTCAGCTTTTCAGTGAAGTCTGGAACGGTTACCCCAACGCGCGCCGTAAGCGACGCCAAGGGCAGGGCAGCCCTGACCTGGAAGCTTGGCTCAAAAGCTGGCGAGCAGACACTCAAGGGAGTGGTAAGGGGCAGTGACGTGGCGGGTGAATACGTAACCCAGGTTGGTCCCCGCGAGCCTTTGGCGAAGGCTCCGTCGACGAAGGTGCCGTTGGCGAAGGCAGCCTCACTGAGATCGGCGACCAAGTAGTTCCTCGAAGCAAGCCGACACCCTACGCCATTTGTTTCTTGGCGGTCCGTGATGCACAGTACCGGACTGCGGGAATTGACTTCCGGCCTTCGATCCACGGAAGAGTAGTCAATTGAGATCAGAAAGGGTAATAGGCTGTCAGGCATAGCTTTATATTGTTCGCCTAGAGTGATGTCTCACAGTAACTCCAACTCAACTGTTACACTCTTCCCGCCCCAATAGTCATTTTATTGTTAGCGCCCAGCTCAACTGTACGGGCGCATTAATTGTTGCGCCCAATGAGCAGTCTGGGCGCCTCCGATAACCGCAAAGCCGCCGAAAGACGGTGACGCAAAGCCCCGAGACTAAAGCGACGTTCACGCGACGCCAAGTCAGTCGAGCTACCGAAGAGGAGCCTTAATGACCGAAGTTCGCCTCAGATTCAGCTTGGCCGTAACGACCTTCTTTACCCTTACGGCGATCATCCCGCCGACCCCTGCGAGCGCGCAGCTCTACTCGCACGGCAGTCGGTCTGGCTCGAATGCTGTAGCGAATCACGCCGACTCGATCTCCGCTTCGGTCGCGTCATCGGGCGGCACCGCATCCGCCGACAGTGCCGTCACGGCCCCCGCCGCCAAGGTCACCTTCACTCCCGCCGGGGAGAAGGGTACCGGCTTAAGCGGCAAGGTCTTCGCCCGCTTCGTCATGCCCGAGGACTGGATAGCACTCGCTTCATTTCCCGGAGCCTCCGTCGCCAGCGCCTCAGTCCAATCGAACCCCAGCCCTGGCGTCGAAACCGTATTTACAATGCGCTCGTTCGGGCAAAAGGTTAGAGCGTGGCTAAACGGCTACCGACTCGGCTACTGGCCACAGGAGAAGGGGCGCGTCAGATCGGAAGCCTACAAGAATCCAGACGGGTTCATCGAAGTCACAGCCGAGAACGAAGACACACGGGTCTCTGAGCATTTCCGGCTGAGGGACTTCGTCTCCCACGACCAGAAAGACGTCTGGCCGAAGTACGTCGTTCTCCGCGAGCCGCTGCTGGACAAGCTCGAGCTGGTGATCGACGACCTCAACGACCACGGCGTGAACGCAGAGGGTATGCGGATTCGCTCGGGGTTCAGAACCCCTGCCCACAACTTCGCCGTCCGCGGCGAGGGAAGCGCCCGCGATAGCCGGCACCAGTTCGGCGATGCCGCCGATGTCTATATCGACCAGGAAGGGAACGGCAAGATGTCGGACCTGAATGGCGACGGGAAGGTAAACTTCGCGGACGTCAAGATGATGCTGGATGCAGTCGAGCGGGTCGAGGCACGCTATCCTGAGCTGGTAGGCGGCACCGGCCTCTATGCGTACGCCGGTCGCAGTGGGCCGTTCGTCCACATCGATGTGCGCGGTGTCCGTGCTCGGTGGGTTCGTGGCGTCTACAAGGGCCGCTCGCGCCGCACTGTGAGAACTCGCAAAGCGACCGCCAAGACGTCGACCGCCTTGCCGGCCAGCAACGTTGCCAAGGCTCGGACTAGCGTCCGATCCAGTACGTCCCCTTGATCTGAAAGATGTTCGTCGGCCGATCCCGGAAGAGCAGGGAGCGGTCGCGGCCGAAGTTGAAATCGCCGAACTGGTCGAATCCGTCGCGCTCCTGCGTCCAGACGAAATAGAGCGTCGAGCCCGGTCGATATTCCCACCTTAGAACTCCGGTGCCGCGGAGCGCGCGCAGATTGAAGTCCGGGTTGCTGAATGTGAAGGGCGCTGCGGGTCCCGGCCCGTCGGGATCGATCGTGTACCCGGTGATAGCTCCCGACTGCGCATCTCTGTTCGTGGCCACGGTACTGCCATTGTCCCGCCCGAAGAAATTCATATGGCGAGACTTCACCTCGGCGAACTCCTTGAAGCTCGTGTACTTGCCGCTCGCCAGAAAAGGTTGCGCGAACATCTCGAGCGTCAGGTTCGGGGTGAACGTCACGTTTGCGCGGGTATCCATGGAAAGTGTCTTCTGATGGATGCGGCCAAACACGTATCGAGTCCCGGCGAATTGGGGGGACACTGTCGCATCACTCACTGCGGTGACGTATTGCTGCGCCGTGTTGTCGATATCGAGCGACGGCGAGAGGCTTAGCAGAAGTCGCGACGACGGCTTCAGCGTCACCGACGGGAAGTAGGCGACCCTTCCACCCTCCGTGTTGTCGACCGGTCTGATGTATTGGACCTGAAAATTTCCGACTATGCGAGCCCGTGAATCCGTTCCAAAGTTCGTGTTGAGCATGTTGTAGCCGTAGTGGATCACTGTCGGTCCGCCTCGGGTCAGCCTCTCGTCGTACGTGCTTGGATGAAGAAGCACGAACGCGCTCATGTTCATGTAATTCTTGAACGTGGTCTGAGCCCAGGCGTGGTAGTCGATGTCATTCCGGTCCCCGTCGTAATTCAGCTGTTGCTGCGCTCCCCAGATTGTGTACAGCTGCCGGTACCACGATCCCGGTGTGGTCCACTGACGGAAGATGTTGGCGTTCATCCATTTGTAGTCAGCTCGGCCGAGCACTCCGAGGTCGTTGGCCTCGAACCCGGGGCTGCGCCAGTTTTGCGATGTTTCCCACAACCAGTTTCCAGTTTCCTTTGCCAACCGGGCGTAGAAACCATAGCCAAACAGATTTCGTCGCAGCGGATCATAGGCGGTCGAAAAGAGTCCGTCGGTTGTTTCGGTCCGTCCGGGGCGCTGGTAGTAACGCGCGCTCGAGAATTGAGCTCGCCGAATGGCTGACGTATCGCCGCCGATATGAGTGAGCGCGCTTTGAATGTTGAGCGAATACTCGCGGCTCGCCCAGTGATGATCGAGATCAAGGCCGAATGCCTGGGCGTTCGATCTAAGTAGCGCTACCTCGTCGGGGTTGGTGAGATCCCGATTGACCAGGGTCGCGATGGTGCCCACACGGGTCGAGCCGCCCCGAAAGTCCTTACGCAGCCGGCCGATGAAATAGTTCGCGAGCGGCTCTATTTCCAGCGTCGAATCGTTGGCGCTTCCGACCGGGAGAAAACGCGCGCTTTCCCGGTTCGTAAGCGCGTCCATTACACCGACCGTGATCCCATTGCTTGTACGTCCGGTCACCTTTCCCGCACCGAGGATCGTGGTCGCATCCGTCGCATCCATGAAGTCGGACCTTCCTGAAAGAAGTCCGGCGAGCTGGGGGGAGCGACCGATGCGTCTCGTGTAGATAAGGCTGAGGCTCGAGACGTTGCTGCAGAAGTAGCAGCTGAAGCCACCGCTCGAGAAATACTGCGAGTTCGAGACGAAGAATGGTCGCTTTTCGGAGAATGTTGTTTCGAACACCGACAGGTTGACCACCGCGGGATCGACCTCGACTTGCCCGAAATCGGGGTTCACTGTTGCGTCGAGTGTCAGATTGGAGGTGAGATTGACCTTCAGGTCGCCCCCTGCGCGATACGTCATCTCCGTATTGGAATGAAACGGATCGCCTGGCCGCGCGCGTTCCAGCTTGCTTCGAGTAGTAGCGTAAGGGACGATCTCCATCTGGCGCGGTTGAGAGCTGACCTTAATGCCCTCGAGAGTCCCAAAGTACGCCGGTCCACCGTACTCGTTGTTGCGCCAGAACGCCCACATGTCCTGCTCGTTGCGACGATCTATCGTGCGCCAGACCTGCATTCCCCAAATCTGCTCCGAAGCGCGGGAGAAACGCAGTTGCGAAAGGGGGATTCGGAACTCGGCGGTCCAGCCGAGTGAATCGATCCTTGACGCTCCCTCCCACACCGGATCAAAGGAATCGTCGCCGTTCTGATGGTCTCCCTTGACGCCCGCCGGATTCAGCTCGAACCACGTACGGCTGTTTTTGTCACGAAACGTATCGAAGACCAGGGCGATCTTGTCCGAAGTGAGATTATTGTTGTTCATCAGCTGGTCCCTGCGCGCCAGGACGGAACGTACGCCTTTGGCGCCGAGGGAATCGTACATCCGGGCTCCGATATAGATCGCGCTCGCGTCGTAAAGAATGCGCAGCTCTGTCTTCTGGCTTGGCGGCTTGCCTTCGTCGGGGAACGATTGGATCAACTCGGTAATGGGAGTAGCCGCCGCCCACGCTGCTTCATCGAGCCGCCCATCGATCGTTATTTCACCCTGTCGGAGAGTCGCATGCGCAACGGGTCTTGGATCACTCTGAGACTTGGTTGTCTGCTGTGCCGCGACGGCGGAGGGGAAGGGGAAGGAAAAACTGAGAAGTGAGCAAAGAAGCGGGAGGCGGAGGACTGCAATCGACCGACGAGCGGGCATATCAGGCTCCTACGGGTGAATACATTTTTGCAGGGCAGACTCCAGGAGCCGGCCACCGCCGCGTTCGTACCTTAGACCGCGGAAACTCAGAAAGGGTTGGAATCGTGTCAGTCAATTTCTCGACGGAGTCGTGGTTGCCGCGTAGTATCTCTCGTCACTCTACGACGCCACGGAGCTTCAAGTGTCAGCGTTGCAGATCAACCCCGAAGACGGAGGAGATTTTGAGGTTTGGCATTACCTGTGGGGCACTGTTGGCGATTGCGGGGTCACTTCCGGCGCAAATCGCATTCAAGCCAGTAGTGCTCCCGTCCGAGGCGGGAGAGACTCATCTCCACAATATCCGCCAGCTCACAAACGGCGGCGAGAACGCCGAAGCCTACTTCAGCCACGACGGCAAGCGTCTGATCTTTCAGAGCACTCGCGACGGAAGAACGTGCGATCAACAATACGTGATGAACATTGACGGCTCGCACATCCAGCGGGTTTCCAATGGTCTCGGCAAAACGACCTGCGGCTACTTCATGAACGGTGACCGTCGCATCCTCTTCGCGTCGAGCCAGGCGCTCGAGAAGGAATGTCCTCCGCGTCCCGATCCGTCCAAGGGGTACGTCTGGCGTCTCGATCCTTATGATATTTACACGGCGCGCGCCGACGGCTCCCACCTCAAGCGCCTGACGAGATTCGGGGTCTATACCGCTGAAGGAGTGCTGTCGAGCGATGGAAGAAAGCTCGTATTCACGTCACTCAAGGACGGCGACCTCGACATTTACGTAATGAACGTCGACGGATCGGGCCTGAAGCAGCTGACGCACGAATTGGGGTATGACGGAGGGCCCTGGTGGTCTCCCGACGGAAAGAGGATCGTATACCGCGCCTACCATCCCCAGACCGCGGAGGAGATCGCGACCTACAAGGATCTTCTCGCGCAACGGCTGGTCCGACCCAACAAAATGGACCTGTGGATCATGAACGCGGACGGCAGCGACAAGCGGCAAATTACCCACCTCGCCGCGGCGAGCTTCGGCCCCTCGTGGACTGCGGATGGCAGGAAGATCATCTTCTCGTCGAATCACCACACCGATCCCAAGCTCGGAAACTTCGATCTCTTTCTGATCAATCCCGACGGATCCGGATTGGAGCAGGTGACCACCGCGCCGACGTTCGATGGGTTCCCGATGTTCAGTCCGGATGGGAAGAAGCTGGTCTGGGCGTCGAACCGTCACGATGCCAATCCGCACGAGACCAACGTCTTCATTGCGGACTGGGTGAACTAGGCTGGCCAGATCCCGATTTGGGCGAGATGGTGCTTGAGATGCGCCACGTAATCGCTCATGAAGTAGTCGAGTGTCGCCGGCTCATCGCGAGGGACCGGCTTCCACGCGAGCTCGTCGAGATTGTGGCGTGGCCGCAAGCGAACACGTTCGTCTATAGTGACGAAGTCCATGATTCGCGCGATGTGCAGATTGAAGCTGCGCCACAGCACGATCAGGTCTTCCCAGGGTGCGTCCCGATATCTCTGCAGCGATACCCACGCATCCTGCTCGTACCCCGAAAAAACAAGGTCGTCCTGAAATTGTGCCCGCACGAATCGCTGGTGGTTGTTGGATGCTGAATCGATCAGGTGTCCAATCACCTCTCGGGGACACCATTTGCCCGGCTGGGGGCGAAGGCGCGACCTCTCCTCACTCATTCCCCGAAGAAGGGGTGTGGCCTGTTCGATTGCCTGGCGAAGCTCTGCGACGTACTCGGGCATCTGGGTTACCTCAAGAAAATGACATGGCGCGGGAATTGAATATTTCGTCCGGCGATCCTTCTAGCTATCGTGGGGTACTGTCCACGACGCGTCACTCGAGCTGCTGAGCTCCTTTTCCGATCTTTACGATGAAACGCATTGCACTTTTGCTGGTTCTGGTGATTGGGCTCGCCGTGACTTCCGCGGCGCGCTCACAGCAGCCAGCGACGAAGGCACCGCCGGCCGGATCGAAGGCTCAGGCACGCGATTCGGTTCTGTTCAAGCCATCGCCGGAGCTCCAGAAGGCGCTCGACGATCTTGCCGCAGCCATGCAGGCGCTCGCTGCCAGGATTGCGTCGGATCCCGAGATCAAAGCGGCTGCGATGCAGGTGGCTTCAGGAGTCGTGACGACAGCGCAACAGGTCGTCGCCGAGCAGTCGGTCGCAATTGAGGGGGCGCTCAAGACGGCCGCAGAGCGCATCTCGGCTTCTCAATCGAATCCGCGCCCACACTCGAAGAAGCCATAGGCAATTCGCCCGATCGCGCAGTCGCGTCTCGCTGGTCGGCGCGGCTAAATTTGCGCGGTGCAGGAAGCCAGTGAATCCAACGCCGTAGCGCGTCAGGCCCTTGCGGGAGCAATCCTCGGCACCCTCTGCGCTGTGTCCGCACATGTTCTCGGTGTGCAGCAACTCCTTCGACGGCCAGAACTCGTTCTCTACATTCCCGCGGCGCTCGTTGGGGCGATTCTTGGAGCCACGCGTCTTCGTCCAGTGCTCTGGATAGGCGCGGGTGTAATCGCGCTGCTCTGCGTCGTGATTGCCTATACTCCGATAGTATCGTCGCTGGCCCAACCGCTCATCAGGCGCGATTCCGTTCCGTCTCGCGTCGACGCAATTGTAGTTCTGTCAGCTGGATTCACTCCGGATGGCTTGATGCGCAATGCCACACTCGACCGGTTGTTGAGCGGACTCGGACTCGCGAAGCACGGTCTCGCGCCGGTGGTGCTCGTATCCAGGGAGCGGAAGGATTTTGGCGGAGTGCCGATCTCGGACTCGGCGGACCTCGCGCGCGTGACTGCTCTGGCAGGTGTGACGACGTCAACGATGTTTGTCGATTCGGTCACTATCACACGCACTGAGGCGCTGAGGATGTGGGCGATCGCGCGCACCAAGGGCTGGAAAACGGTTGCGGTCGTCACGTCTCCGCTGCACACGAGAAGAGCCTGTGCTACTTTCGAAGCTGTCGGTTTCCAAGTCGTGTGCGTCCCGGCGACCGGTCGCGAATCCGGATTGTACCCCGGGAGCATTGTCGAGGACCGCCTGCGCGCATTCCGATCGTGGCTCTATGAGATGTTTGCCACGGACTCATATCGAAGGCGTGGCTGGATTCCGCAATAATTCACAGTGAGAACACCGAGGACCATTCGCCCATGAATTCTGCCGTGCCGAATTCCAGCGCGTCCACCAGCGTAGCTGCTCAAGCATCTGGCGACACTCGCGGCATCTGGAAGGTGATCACCGCGTCCTCGGTCGGCACGATGATCGAGTGGTACGACTTCTACATCTTCGGAAGTCTGGCCGCGATCATCGCGACCCAGTTTTTCCCAGGCGGAAATCCCACCGCGAGCTTTCTGAAGACGCTGGCGACCTTTGCGGTCGGCTTCGCCGTACGTCCATTCGGTGCGCTCGTTTTTGGACGGATCGGCGATCTGACCGGCAGGAAGTTCGCGTTCCTCACGACGCTTCTGATCATGGGCGGATCGACGGCGGCGATTGGATTCCTGCCCGGCTACGAGCGCATCGGCATCGCCGCTCCGATCGTGCTCGTGATTCTTCGCCTGTTGCAGGGGCTAGCTCTTGGCGGAGAATACGGCGGCGCCGCGGTCTACGTTGCCGAGCATGCGCCGGACGGCCGACGTGGGTACTACACGAGCTTTATCCAGACAACGGCAACGCTGGGCCTTTTCCTCTCGCTAGCAGTGATTCTGATCGTCCGAGGCATCGTCGGTGAAGATGCGTTCAAGGTCTGGGGCTGGCGTGTCCCGTTCATCCTGTCGTTGTTGCTCGTCGCAATTTCGTACTACATCAGGATCAGGCTTCGCGAGTCGCCTCTCTTCGCAATCCTCAAGGAAACCGGGAAGACCTCGCGCGCCCCCATTCAGGAAAGCTTCGGCACCTGGTCCCGCTGGCGGGTCTTTTTCGTCGTTCTGTTCGGAGCGACCGCGGGACAGGCAGTCGTCTGGTACACGGGACAATTTTACGCGCTGCTCTTCATGCAGACGGTTCTGAAGGTCCCGCTGGTCACGTCTTACGTGTGCGTGGCAATCGCCCTCGTGCTCGGCGCGCCACTGTTCGTTTTCTTCGGCAGCCTCTCCGACCGAATCGGGCGGAAGAAGATCATGATGGCCGGCAACCTGCTCGCGGCACTGCTCTACGTGCCGATCTACCACGCAATGAAGCTCTACTCGAATCCGGTAAACGCCGTCGCTCTGACGGCGCTGGTGTTCGTCCAGGTCGTATTCGTGACGATGGTCTACGGCCCGATCGCGGCGTTTCTGGTCGAAGCTTTTCCGGCCCGGATTCGGTACACGTCAATGTCGCTTCCATATCATTTCGGCAACGGCTGGTTCGGCGGGTTCCTTCCCATCATCGCGACCAGCCTGGTCGCGCGCACGGGAAACATCTACGCCGGGTTGGCGTTCCCGATTGTGGTTGCGCTGATCACCGTTGTTGTCGGTTCGCTCTTTCTCAAGGATCAGCACAACGAGAGCATCTGGGCGGAGGTCCGGCCTGGGGGAAATCCTGCCGTTAGCCCGGCGATAGGAATCTGATGGAGAGATGCTCGAGATGATGACGCTCGTGGCAGCCGGTCTCATGGCCATTGCGCAGAGCACGGATTCTGTGCTCGAGCGGATTCGGACACGTATCGCCGAGGAGCCTGGCGCTAAGGTTGCCCTCGCCTACGTCGATCTTGCGTCCGGAGACACGCTCTTCCTGAACGCGGATACGAGCTTTCACGCCGCGAGCACAATGAAAGTACCAGTGATGATCGAGCTTTTCCGGCGCGCGAACACGGGCTCGTTCAGGATGAATCAGGGATTGCTGATGGTAAATCAGTTCACGTCGATTGTGGATGGGTCTCTGTACTCGCTCGACTCCAGCTCAGACAGCGATACGACGCTCTATCGTCGCATCGGTGAGCGGGTACGCGTCGACACCCTGCTGCGATTGATGATCACGCGATCGAGCAACCTGGCGACGAACACGCTCATCACGCTCGTTGGCGCTGACGCTGTGACGAGAACAATGCGCTCGCTTGGCGCACAACGGATTCAGGTCCTCCGGGGTGTCGAGGATGGAAAGGCATTCGACAAGGGTCTCAACAACACCACGACGGCGCGGGATCTGGCGCTCATTCTCCGGGCGATCGAAGAGGGCAGAGCCGCTTCTCCGGCTGCGACGCGCGAGATGCTCGGGATTCTTCTGGCCCAGGAGTTCAATGAGAAGATTCCCGCCGGACTTCCGGCTGGAACCCGGGTCGCGCACAAGACGGGCGAAATCACGGCCGTCTCCCACGACGCGGCCATCGTTTATCCGATGGGCAGAAAACCGTACGTGCTGGTGGTGCTGACACGCGGCATTTCGGATGGCAACAGGGCGAGCAAGTTGATCGCCGACATTTCCGCGCTCGTGTATGGGCAAAGCAGCAGAGCCGCGGCCGCTGCTGCGTCAAAGCGGCTGGTGTCCAGCTGATGAAAGTTGCCTTCATCGGGCTCGGCGACATCGGTGCACTAATGGCTTCGCACCTGGCGCGCGATCCATTCGACCTCGTTGTGTGGAACAGAACGGCTTCCAAGGCGGAGGAGTTCGCTCGTAATCACAAGGCTCGCGTGGCAGCGACGCCCGCCGACGCGGCGCACGACGCCGACGTCGTCATAACGTGTCTCCCATCGTCGGTCGAGGTTGAGGCGGTCCTCCACGGCGAGAATGGATTGCTCGAGGCGCTGCGGAAGGGAGCAGTGCTCATCGACTGCACTTCTGGTGATCCGCCAACATCGCGGTCGATCGCGGCGGAGCTGGGCGGGCGCGGAGTGGAGTTCATCGATGCGCCGGTGAGTGGAGGAACGACCGCCGCGAAATCCGGAACGCTGACCGTCATGTGGGGCGGCGAGATCACGGTGTTCGAGCGGATCCGGCCGGTCATTGAAGCGTTTGGGAAGAAGATCGTCCATGCGGGGGCGGTAGGAGCGGGCGACGCCGTGAAGGCGGTGAACAATGCGCTGCTCGCAGTTCATATTCTCGCGACGGCTGAAGGTCTGGCGGTGCTGGTGAAAGCCGGCGTGGATCCGAAGGTGGCGCTCGACGTGATCAACGCGTCGAGCGGGCGCTCAAACAGCTCGGAGAATCTGATCCCGCAACGGGTAATCACGAGGGCGTTTCCGAGGACGTTCCGGCTGGCGTTGCTGGAAAAGGACATTGGTATTGCCGCCGTGATGGCTGAGGATCTAAACGCCCGGACCCCGCTGCTCTCGCTCACGGCCGAGCGGTTTCATGAGGCCCGAGAAAAACTCGGCGAGCAGGCGGACCACGTCGAAGCCGTCAAGATGGTAGAGCAAGAAAACGGGATCGAGATTAAGTAGTCGAAGTGCAACTGAATCTTGAACCTGCTTCCCGCTGACCGCTGCTAACTCCGATTGCGCAGTGCAGCGCGGTCGACCTCGGCGATGCGTTGAGCAGCGATGCGAGGGTCTATCTCCGGGGCGACCTCTTCGTCCGAAAGGTCGGACGTCCACCGCGCTCTCTCAACGACCGGCTCTCCACCCGGGACCAAAGCTCCGAGCTCGATCTCGGCCCGGCGGCAGAAACGCTCCTGCCTCGCCCGATCTTGCATTTCCAGTGGGAAACCGAGTGCGTGCAGCCGGGCGTGCATCGCTTCGTGAAGGATCGTCGCGGCGACTTCTGCGTCGCAGAACGCCGGGTTCACGGTGAAGGTCAGCTCCACCAGACAGGCGCGCTGCTCGTGGAAGTATGCCCCCCGGCACGCGAAGCGCTGCACGACGATGTACGCAAAATCTCTTCTGAGATGCCGGAAATGGTGCGGTACGTAGCGTTCGATCAGGGACAGACTGCGCTCCAGGCGCCCAATGACGGCGCTGGTGTCGATGTCGGACCTCGTATTGTAGACGAGCACGGGAATCCCGAGCACCTCGTGCCTGGAGGTGCCGGCCGGTTGGCGACTTCCGGCGAACATTCTGAGTAGTTCGGCCAGCATCAGACAAAAATAGTGTGCCGCGCAGGGCGCAGTGTCTTCAATTCGTCGGCGCGTCCCGCCATATTTGTGCACTGATGACCACGAAAACCACGACGGTCCTCGACGCCCGGGCCGTCGAGCGCACGCTGAAGCGCATGTCGGTCGAGATCGTCGAGCTCAATCACGGCACGGACGATCTCATCATCGTTGGAATACAGCGGCGCGGCGTTCAGCTCGCCGACCGGCTGGTAAAGATGATAGAGGGCGGAGAGGGCGTGACGGTGCCGCAGGGCTCGCTCGACATCACTCTCTACCGCGACGACCTGCAGACCGTTGGCCCACGGCCGGTCGTCGGCCCGACCCATCTGCCGTGGGACCTTGAGGGCAAGCACATCGTGATCGTGGACGACGTGTTGTATACCGGCCGGACGGTCCGTGCCGCACTCGACGAGCTGGCGGACTTCGGAAGGCCGGCGTCCATCTCGCTGGCGGTACTGATTGATCGCGGTGGACGCGAGCTCCCAATTCATGCCGATGTCGTCGGTAAGAAAGTCGAGGTCGGAGAGGATGAGCGCGTCGATGTGATGGTGGCCGAGCTGGACGAGCGCACCGAAGTCGTCATCGTGCCCAAGTCGACGGCGTGACGGGGACCCTCGGCAAAGATCTACTAGGCCTCGAGTCGCTGACGGGCGACCAGATTCGACTCATTCTCGATACCGCCGAACCCTTCAAGGAGATCAGCGAGCGAGCGATAAAAAAGGTCCCGGCGCTCCGAGGGTCGACAATAGTAAATCTCTTCTTCGAGAACTCGACCCGAACGCGGATCTCCTTCGAGTTCGCGGAAAAAAGACTTTCCGCGGATACAGTCAACGTTTCGGTGGCGGGATCGAGTGTCTCGAAAGGGGAGACGCTGGTCGATACGGCGCGCAATCTCGAAGCGATGCGGATCGACATGGTCGTCATCCGTCACTCCGCCTCCGGTGCAGCGCAGTTTCTGGCCGAGCGAATTCAGTCGAATGTCATCAACGCCGGAGACGGCACGCACGAGCACCCCACTCAGGGGTTGCTCGACATTCTTACACTGCGTGACCGATTCGGAGATCTGAAAGGGCGGCGCGTCTGCATTTGTGGCGACATTCTGCACTCGCGTGTGGCGAGGTCGAACATCTGGGGATTGACCAAGCTCGGCGCGGAAGTGGCGGTCTGCGGACCACGCTCACTGCTTCCCAATGCGATCGATGAATTCGGAGTTCGCATCTTCGATCGGGTCGAGGAGGCGATCGAGTGGGCCGAGGCGCTGAACGTCCTGCGTCTCCAGTTCGAGCGAATGACCGCGGGCTACATACCATCGGCGCGAGAATACAACCGCGTCTTCGGAATCACGCGCGAGAGACTCGATCGCGCACCGCGTGACATTCTGATCCTGCACCCGGGCCCGATGAATCGCGGCGTCGAAATCGACTCCGATGTGGCTGATGGCCCGCACAGCGTGATTCTGGAACAGGTTACGAATGGCGTGGCGGTTCGCATGGCGGTGCTCTACCTCCTCGCGGGCGGGAAGCCAGAGCTGGCCGAGGCAGCGAAAGGCGGCAGCGGTCGCGGACGCGAGGACAGGGAATGAAGCCGATCCTGCTGAGCGGAGGAACGCTGATCGATCCAACGCAGGATCTGAACGAAGTCGGCGACGTTTTCATAACTGACGGCAAAATTGTCGGTGTGGGACGCTCGATCGAAGGGCCGGAAGAAGCCGATGTCATCGATTGCGCCGGGCTCATGGTCTCGCCCGGCTTCATCGATGTGCATTGTCACTTGCGCGAGCCTGGACGCGAGGATGTCGAGACGATCGCGACGGGAGCGAGGGCCGCAGCAGCCGGAGGATTCACCGCGGTGTGCGCGATGCCGAACACCGATCCGGTCACCGACAATCAGGCCGCCGTGGGCTTCATCGTTCGGCAGGCCCAAAGAGCCCAATCGGCGCGCGTGTATCCGATCGGCGCGATCTCCGTCGGCCAGGAAGGAAAGGCGCTGGCGGAATTCGGAGAGATGGTTGGTGCGGGTGCCGTGGCTGTCAGCGACGACGGCAAGCCGGTCGCTAGCGCGCAGTTGATGCGCACCGCGCTGGAGTACGCGCGGACTTTCAAGATTCCGGTGATCGACCACTGCGAGGAGCCCACGCTTTCGGCCGGCGGCTCGATGAACGAAGGGATTGTGAGCGCACAGCTTGGCCTCAAGGGTATTCCGGCGGAGGCGGAAGAGATCATGGTCATCCGCGACATCCTGCTCGCGCGCTTGACTGGCGGGCATGTTCACCTCGCGCACATGAGCACGAAGGGGTCCGTCGAGCTGATTCGCTGGGGCAAGGACCGCGGAATAAGAGTCACCGCGGAAGTCTGTCCCCATCACCTCTCGTTGACGGAAGAAAGCGTTCGCGGCTACAACACGAACGCGAAAATGAATCCGCCACTTCGGACGGCCAAGGACGTCGAAGCCCTGCGCGATGGAGTGAAGGATGGAACCATCGATCTCATCGCCACGGATCATGCGCCGCACCACTACGACGAAAAGGAGAGAGAATTCGCCGACGCGCCGAATGGAATCGTCGGCCTGGAGACAGCGCTAGCCGTGATAGTGACGAATCTCGTCGAAACGGGCCATCTCACCTTCTCGGATCTCGTCGATCGGATGGCGTGCACTCCCGCTCGCATTTTCAATCTTCAAGGCGGATCGCTCAAGCGCGGGGCGGTCGCGGACGTCACGGTGTTCGATCCGAAATCACGTTGGAAGGTTGACGCCTCGCAATTCGTCTCGAAGGGACGGAACAGCCCCTACGACGGAATGCCCCTGGTCGGGCGCGCCACTTGTACTATTGTGGCAGGGTCGGTCGTCTTTCGATCGGGGATTCCCGCCCGCGGTCGGGAGAAGATGAATCGAACAAGGGGATGAAGTACGATGGCTGAGAGGGAGCCGGTCTCGCTGGACGCGCTGAATGGGCTCCTGAAGGAGCGCCAGAGATATGAGGAGTGGCTGGCCGCGCTGGAAGAGAAGCGCGCGAGCACTCCTGATTCCGTATATCAGCGTGTTCAGTCGGACTACCAGACGCGCCTGCGTGAAGTTTCGAGCAAGCTTGCTGAACGCGCGGGCGAGCTGCGCGAGAACATCGACGCGTTGACCGTAAGGCTCGAAGAGATTTCCCGCCAGGAGCGTCAGCAACGCGAGGCGCGGCAGGAGGCCGAATTACGCGCCGCGGTCGGAGAGTACACCGACAAGCAGTGGAAGGAGATCGGTGGGGCCTGGGACAAGGAGCTCGCGCGCCTCGTGAAGGAGAAGGGCGCGGTCGACGCCCAGCTGAACGAGCTGAGTCGGATATTCGCCCTGAGCGTGAAGGAGAGGCAGGCCGAAGCGATCGCGGCCGGCAGAGCGGTGTCGGGAGACGGCGCGCGGCCGCCGATTTCTCCTGTGGTGCCGCGTCCGGCGATCCCCGAGCCACCAACGCTGAATCCGCCAGCTCGCGTCGAGCAGCCTGCGCCGGCGCGCTCACAGCAGCCGTCTCAAAACCCTGCCAACAGCCGTTCGCCATTCGACGATTTTCCGGTTCTCCGACCGGGCGGCGGATCCGGCGCGCCTCCGTCTACAGCGGTCGCAACTCCGCCTTCGGTTCCGAGAACGGGCGGCACACAGGACCCCCGATCGGAACAGCACAAAACGCTCAAGTGTCCCGAGTGCGGGGCCGCGAACTATCCCACCGAGTGGTATTGCGAGAGATGCGGCGGCGAGCTGGCCACGATGTAACAAAAAAGGGCGCCTCGAGGCGCCCTTTCTATTTCGTGTGAGTTTTACTTTCCGGCTTTCGCCATTCTGCTTTTGTGGCGAGCTGCCGCATTTCTGTGGATCAGTCCCTTCCGCGATGCCCGGTCGAGCAGCTTCACGGCGGCCAATCTCTCCTCAGCGGTTCCAGCGGACGCCCTTTTAAGGGCGGTGCGGAGCGCGGACTTCTGAGCGCGGTTGCGGATGGCGGCGGCACGTGATTTCCGCATGTTCTTTTTCGCTGAAGCAAGATTTGGCACGAACTGATCTCCGAGGTCTTTTGGGGCTGTGATGTAGCCGTGAAATTTGCCCTTGAGAGAGGCTCACGTCAACCCGCGCGTGCCAGTCTGTCGAGAGTAAGTCGCGACAATCGATCCCCATAGTGCCTACGGTGTCGCTTCATTCAGGGCCGGCATTAGCGCATACGACTCGAAACACGATCCGGATTAGTTTTGCCGGCGGGTGCCGAGCGATGGCGGGAAATGCTAACTTCAACGAGCGGATCTACGACTCTAGCCTGAGCCCATTGGACAAATCGATTCAGCAGTTCATCCTCGTCGCGCCAGTGCTGCTGTTTTCAATGGTCGCGCACGAGTACGCCCATGGCTACGCCGCGCTCAAACAGGGAGATGCCACAGCTTACTCCCTCGGCCGCCTGACCTGGAACCCAATCCCGCACATCGATCTGTTCATGACGATCCTGTTGCCGCTGCTCACGTTTTTCACCACCGGGATCGCGTTCGGCGGGGCGAAACCGGTGCCGGTGATTCCGCGCAACTATCGCAATTTCAAGCGTGGAGACATCATCGTCTCGCTTGCGGGCGTGACGACCAATTTTATTATCGCGCTTCTTTGCATTCCGCTGATCGTTCTCGTCGGGTTCCTGGGGCGCCTCTTCCCGTGGCTGTCCGACACGGGCGCCATTCTGCAGGCGATGCTGCTCTACGGAGTGCTGATCAATCTTGCTCTCGCCGCGTTCAATCTCATTCCGATTCCGCCCCTCGACGGGTCGCACGTATTCAAGTACATCCTTCCTCCCGCCTGGGCGCTCAGCTACCAACGTCTCGGCGCATACGGGTTGCTGATACTTTTCCTGCTCATCAGCTTTGGAGCTCCAGTGCTCAACCTTTGGTTCAGGCCGGTGTTCCTGCTCGACAGGCTCGCCACACGGGTGGTGTTTCCCTACATCCTTCCCAGTCCATGGACGATGTGACCACGCTGACGCCCGGTTCCTTCGCGGTCACCGAGTCAGCGGTGTCCGAAGTCTTCGTCGTCGAGCTGGCGGAATACTCAGGCCCCCTCGATCTCCTGCTCACGCTCATTCGCGATGAGCAGATCGACATCTATGACATCCCCATAGCGCGGATTGCCGAGCAATTTCTGGCGCGAATCTCGTCGCTCAAGCTGGACGAAGCCGCTGACTATCTCGAGATGGCGGCCAGGCTCGTCCGGATCAAGGCGCAGATGCTGCTTCCCCGCCGCGAGGGTGAAGATGTATGGGAGGATCCACGCGCCGAATTGGTGCGGCGACTCCTGGAGTACCAACAGGTCCGTGAAGTCGTTGATGTCCTCGAGCGGCGAAGTGAGGATCGCCGCGGACGTTTCGCGCGGGCGTATTCTCAGCAGGCGGTACAGATCCCGGTGGCCGGCCCGCTGTCGCTTTCTCTTCCCGAGCTCCTCGCGGCGGTCGATCGCGTGCTGCGGCTGGCCAGAAAGCCGCACGTCCACGATGTCATTCCGCGTGCGCTCGACGTGGACGGCGCGATAGGAATCGTGCGAGCGTTGCTCGCGATCCGTGCCCGCGCGCAATGGAAAGACATCCTTCCGAAAAAGGCGGAGCCGTGGGAAGTCCTCTCACTTCTGCTTGCGCTTCTGGAGCTTGCGAAGCGTGGAGAGCTCCGACTGGTGCAGCCACACGCGTTCGCCGCGTTCGAGATAACACGTGACTCCTCTAGCGAAGCTGCTTGAAGCGGCGCTCTTTGCGAGCGCCACTCCGGTCCCCGCCGAGGCGCTGCGTGCGATAGCCGCTCACGCCGACGACACGGAGACAACGCTCGAGTCCGCGCTCGAAGAGCTGCGCATGCACTACGACACGGAAGGTCACGGTGTCGAGCTTGTGGCAGTTGCCGGAGGGTGGCAGATCCTGACCCGACCCGAGTACACCGAAGCAATAGAACGGGCACAGCTCGCGGCTCGGCCCCAGCGGTTATCGACGGCGGCGCTCGAGACGCTGGCGATAATTGCCTACCGGCAGCCGATTGGCCGCTCCGAGATCGAGGAGATCAGAGGTGTAGGTGCGGGGGCAATTCTCAAGTCCCTCCACGAGCGTGGGCTGATTGATGTCGTTGGTCGTGGTGAAGGCCTGGGGCGTCCGCTGCTCTATGGCACCACAACGCTCTTCCTCGAGCAGTTTGCGCTGAGGCATCTCGAAGAGCTCCCACGTGCCGACGAGCTGGCGATCGCGCTGAGAGCACCACGCCAGGCGACGCCACCAGGGGGAGTTCCGGCTACCAAGGACAACGGCGAGGCGCCCCCGCGGGCAGATTGATGCCCGGATCAATGCGAGTTCAGCGCGCGCTGGCGCGCGCGGGAATCGCTTCTCGTCGTCGGGCCGAAGAGCTGGTTGCCGCGGGACGTGTGCGCATCAATGGGGTGGTCGCTCAAACCGGTCAGAGCGTCGACCCTGAACACGACAAAATCACCGTCGATGGCAAGCCCGTTGCTTTACCAGCGGCATCTGACTGGATCGTTCTCAACAAGCCGACGGGGGTGCTGACCACTCGTTCCGATCCCGGAGGCCGGCGGACGGTTTTCGATCTGATCGAAGACGTGCCCGGACTGACATATGTCGGACGACTCGACTACATGACGGAAGGCGTGCTGCTGCTCACTACCGATGGCGATGCGGCGCACAAATTGACACACCCGAGCAGCGAAATCGAGCGAACGTATGTCGCCACGGTGCGCGGCGATGGCGCGGATGCGGCACGAGCCGCGATGAAGGGTGTAGAGCTGGAAGACGGGCTGGTAATGCCGACCGCGGTGTCAGCCAGGCGGATCGGTCGGGGCAGGTGGAACGTGGAGCTCACGATAGCGGAAGGGAAGACGAGGGAAGTTCGACGGTTGTGCGAAGCGCTGGATCTCGAAGTCGAGCGGCTGGTGCGCACGAAGTTCGGTCCGGTGAAACTCGGGACTCTGGAGTCAGGCAGGACGCGTCCACTGACGGCGCGAGAGACGGAGATCATTGCCGCACTCACCAAGAGCGGTGGCAGGAGCAAGAAAACTACGGGAGGGGCAAGACGTGAACGGAACCACCGCAATAGCCGCTGATGCATCGATGGTGCAGGAGGTGGTGCATCAAGTAGGTCGACGAATCGTCGGCCAGGATTATATGGTCGAGCGTCTGATGATAAGCCTCCTCACTGGCGGCCACGTGCTGCTCGAGGGAGTCCCCGGACTCGCGAAGACGCTGACCGTCCGGACGCTGGCGGAGACGATCAACACCACCTTCAGCCGGATCCAGTTCACCCCCGATCTGCTGCCGGCGGACGTCGTCGGCACGCAGATCTACGACCAGTCGAATGGGAAGTTCTCGGTCAAGAAGGGGCCGATATTCGCCAACATCATTCTGGCGGACGAGATCAACCGCGCGCCGGCGAAGGTTCAGGCGGCGCTGCTCGAAGCGATGCAGGAAAAGCAGGTGACGATCGGTGGCGAGACCTTCTTCCTGGGCGAGCCGTTCCTCGTGCTCGCGACGCAAAATCCGATCGAACATGAAGGCACCTATCCACTCCCCGAAGCGCAGCTCGACCGCTTCATGCTGAAGGTGCGCGTCGGTTATCCGACGCGCGACGCGGAGAAAGAAATCGTGGGGCGCATGGCGTCCGGCCGGCCCATCGAGGTGCAACGCATCGCCGAGGCTGACGATATTCTCGCCGCGCGCAGCGCAATCGCCGAGCTGTTCATGGATCAGAAGGTCGTCGATTACATCGTGGACGCGGTGCGCGCGACCCGGGAGCCGCAAAATGTCGGGCTCGCGGAGCTGAAGCCCCTCATCGCCTTCGGCGCCTCGCCGCGCGCCTCGATCTACCTGGCCCAGGCTGCGCGCGCCCACGCCTACCTCCGCGGCAGAGCGTTCGTCGTGCCCGAGGACGTGAAGGCCATGGCGTTCGACGTGCTGCGCCACCGCGTGCTGCTCACGTTCGAGGCGGAGGCCGAGGACATGACCGCCGATCAGGTTATCGCGCGCATCCTGGAGGCCGTGGGCGTGCCGTGACGTATACGGGCGGAGAGCGCCGGCGGGAGGTCACCTCACCGCTGCGCCGCCGGCGGCGGTCGGTCCCGGCCGAAGTCCTGAAGCACGTGAAGGGGATCGAGCTCCGGGCGCGGAACCTGGTCAACACCCTCTTCACTGGCGAGTACCGGTCCGTCTTCCGCGGCCAGGGCATCGAATTCGCCGAGGTCCGCGAATACCAGCAGGGCGACGATTTCCGCGCCATCGACTGGAACGTGTCGGCCCGGATGGGCCATCCCTTCGTGAAGACGTTCATGGAAGAGCGCGAGCTGACGCTGCTCCTCATCGTCGACCAGTCCGGCTCGTTGCATTTTGGCCGTCCCTATACCAAAGCCGGTCTGGCCGTCGAGGTCGCCGCGGTGCTCGCGCTCGCCGCCGCGCGGCACAACGACCGCGTGGGCACGCTGCTCTTCGCCGACGCGGTCGAGTACGTCGTCCGCCCCGCGAAGGGACGAGCACACGCCTTGCGGGTCATTCGCGACCTCGTGGCGTTTGCCCCGCGCGGGCGCGGGACCAATCTCGCCGGCGCATTGCGCTACGCCGCCAAGCTGCTGCGGCACCGGGCGATCGTGGTGGTGCTCTCCGATTTTCGCGCCGAGGGGTGGGAAGAGGCGCTGGCGCAGCTTGCCGCACGGCACGAGGTCGTGGCGATTACCGTAGACGATCCGCGCGAGTACGACATCCCCGACGCCGGCTGGGTCGAGCTGGAAGACGCCGAGACGAGTCAGCGCCTCCTCGTGGACACGAGTCACGCCCCCACGCGCACGCGGATTCGTGTCGCCGCCGAGCGATTGCAGCAAGAGCGTACCAGAAAACTTCTGCAGGCCGGAGTCGACCGCGTCGCGCTCCATACCACCGTGCCGTACGGGCCGCCCCTGCGGCGCGCGTTCGCCGAGCGGGCGCGGCGGATCAGCCGGTGATCGGACTGTTGTTCCTCTTGCTGCAGGCTCCCCCGCCCGGAGACGGCTGGGCGGTCGCGCCGAGTCGACCCACGGTTGGGGACACCATCCGCGTCGAGCGGACGGTCGCCGCGCCGGCGGGCTGGCGAATCCGTGCCGGCAGGCTCGCGTCGGGTTCCGTCGCCGAGCCGCTCAGCGATGCCGTGGTGCTGGCAACTGCCACACCCGGGCGATGGGTCGTGCGTTATGCGATCGTCGCCTGGGCGCCGGGACCCAGCGCGCTGGAGATGCCCGCCCTGTGGCGGCTTGGTCCCGACGGCAGCGCCGATTCGGTTCCCGGGGGTACGGCGACGTTCCGCGTCGCGAGCGTCATCCCCGACAGTGTGAAATCGCCGGGACCGCAGCCCGCGGTCGGACCGCTGCGCCTCGATCGCTCGAGCCCGATTCCCGTGGTTGCCGCCGCGCTGCTCGCGGCAGGCGTCCTCGCACTCCTCATCGCATGGAAACGGCGTGGGCCGCGCGTCGTGGCTGCCGGTGCCGGTCGGGCGGGTGACGCCGAGGTGCCGGACGCCCGCTGGCTCGCGGCGGGGGAGCCGAAGGCGGTTGC
>Ga0137418_10000774_pt1 | contig 29095 bp, 24 predicted proteins | sample CZODoug3_1_2_16f_FD_122242 | JGI IMG/M metagenome (GOLD analysis project Ga0137418, IMG submission 122242) | Vadose zone soil fungal communities from Angelo Coast Range Reserve, California, USA - CZODoug3_1_2_16fungal (Hybrid Assembly) | ecosystem: Environmental > Terrestrial > Soil > Vadose... | reverse complement strand
TGTTCGCCCGGCGTCTGAACGATGCCTGCGCCATTCAGGTGAAGGAAGCCCAACCCGGGGATCTAATCCTCGCGGGACGAGCCCTTGTCTGTCCCGGCAACCACCACATCCGTGTAAAGCGTCTCTCCATGGGGGAAGTTGTCACTTTGACTGAGGACGATCGCGTCAACGGGCACAGGCCCTCGGTCGACGTCTTGTTTCACTCCTTGGCTAAGGAATTCGGCCGGCAGGGCGTAGCTGTACTCATGACCGGCATGGGAAATGACGGAGCAGAAGGCATGGGCGCGGTGAAAGATGCAGGCGGCACGACGCTCACCCAGTCGGAGGAGTCCTGCGTCGTCTATGGTATGCCCAAGTCCGCCGTGGAGCGCGGCTTCTCCCTCCAAACCGTGGGCCTCAAGGAACTCCCCCAGGTTCTGCAGTCGTTAGCCGAACCCGAGTTGGGGCGATCGGCCACAGCCGGCGGAAACGTGTTACCGAAGTAAGTTTCTTTTGTTCAAGTTTTGCGCGACCTTAGACAATGGAGAGGGGACCATCATGGAGCAGTTTGCGCCCTTACGCAGAAAGAAAGACGGCCAACCCGTTCGCTACCTTGTAGTGGACGATTCCGTCTTTGCCCGCAAGAATCTGGGCAAGATGATCGAGACGTTTGGCGGTGAAGTCGCCGGGGAAGCTCCCGACGGCCTAGCTGCCATCACCGAGTACGGCCGCGTCCTTCCCGACATGGTACTGATGGACATCACCATGCCACAGATGGAAGGGATCGAAGCCGCCGAGAAAATCCTGCAAAAACATAGCGACGCCCGCATTGTCATGGTCTCGTCGGTGGGCTATCAGGAAAACATCGTCGCCGCTCTGCAGCGCGGAGCACGCCATTTCGTTCAAAAGCCAGTCAAAGCCGATGTGCTCTACGAAGTCGTTAAGTACGTAATGGGAGACGATGTCGCGGTGGCAGCGATTGCCCCGGACAGCATTGCGGACGGCGCCCACGCATGAAAATGGAGCTGATCCAGCCCTTCATCAATGCAGCCGACGCGGTGCTCGGACAGAGCCTGCGCTGCCGCACGAGTGTGGGCGAAGTCCTCATGGCCGAGGATACGTATCAACGCAGCGGCATCGCGGCACAGATTGGATTTACCGGCGATATCGAGGGACGCATCATCATCGACCTGGCCCCTGCCACCGCCGCCTATCTGGCGAGCGCGCTCGCCGGCACGGAAATCAGTGCGGGCGACGATATGGCCAAGGAAGCCGTCCTTGAACTCGCCAATCAGGTCATCGGCAATGCGGTCACAACCCTCAACAACCAGGGTTTCCGCTTCAAAGTACTGCCCCCCGAGGTGCATCTCTCGACGCAAGGGCTGAGCGCATCGCGCGACACCGAAGCGCTTCTCATGTCCTTCGATACCTGTGGCGGGACAGTCTTCATGAACATCGCCATGCGCTACACTTCGCAGGACGAGCACGCTGCCGTCGGCGCCTAGTTCGTTTGTTGCAGTCCATCCGTCGCAGACTCCTGGCTGCCTTGCTTCCCGTTCTATTGATTCGCCACCACAGGCAGTTCCACAAAGCTGGCGTGCCCAGGCTCGTGATAAATCCTCTGCACGGCTTTCTTGTAGTCCCCGGGCTTGGCCCAGAAAATATTGGGCACGAACGTTTGCGGATTGCGATCATAGAGCGGGAACCAACTCGACTGAATCTGCACCATGATCTTGTGACTAGGCAGAAACACATGGTTCGCCGTCGGCAGCTGGAAGTGGTAGAGGAGCGGCTCATCGGCGGCGATGGGCTTCGCAGTCTCGAACCCCTTCCGGTAACGCCCCCGGAAAATGTCGGCTGACACCATGAGTTGATAGCCACCCATCGCAGGCTGACTCGCCACTTCGTCCGGATAGACATCAATTACTTTGACCACCCAATCCGAATCCGTTCCGCTGGTAGACGCGATCAGGTTCGCTACAGGCTGCCCGCTGATCTTCATCGGCGCTTCCAGCACCCCGGAAACGTAACTCACCACATCCGTCCGCCCAGAGGCCTCGCGCTGGTCATCCACCAGCCACTGCGACCAGGTAAACCCATCGCTATAGCCGACCGGCTGAATCGGGCGCGCACGGAACGGCACTGGTTTGGCCGGATCCGAAGTGTATTCGTCGAAGGGCGCGTCTCCCGCCTTGGGCGCATCGAAGCCGGCTTTGAGACCGGCCGACAAATACAGCGCCGTCGGCCGCACCACACAGCCGCTGGGGCAGCCAGCCGGCCAAACCTGCAACCGCAGCCACTGATTCGTTCCCGTCTCAAACGCCGAAACCGGTGGCACATCCGCCTTCGGCGCGCCGTCCTTCAAGTATTGGTCAAGAAACGGCCGCAAGATGTGCTGTCGAAAATAAAGTCCAGTATCGCTGCTGAATTTCAAGGCGCCGAGCGCACTGGCGTCCTCAATCTCCTGCCCGTGATGCCAAGGCCCCATCACAAGAAAGACTTTATCGTTGCTGCTATCTTTCGGCTTAATCGCCTTGTACACGGCCATCGCGCCGTAAATGTCCTCCTGATCCCAAAAGCTATGCACCAGCATGACCGGCACCTTCAGTGGCTGCACCGCCAAAACCTTGTCCACCGCCTGCTCTTGCCAGAAAGCGTCGTAACTGGGATGCTCCAGAATCTTCCGCCAGAACCCGACCTGCTCAAGCCCGTGAGCACGACCCAAATCCCCCAGTGCTCCTCCGCCGTTCATGTACAGGTCGTAATCGTCCAAGTATCCAGACCACCATTTCTCTTCATTCCTTCGCGTGGCCTCTTGTTCGTAGATATACGACATATTCTGCGAACGGAACGCACCATTGTGAAACCAGTCGTCCCCCATCCAGCCGTCCACCATCGGATTCATCGGCACCGACACCTTGAGTGCCGGGTGCGGATCGACCAGGGCCATCAAGGGCAAGAATCCGTCATAGGAAATCCCCAGAATCCCGACCTTACCGTTGCTCTCGGGAATGTTCTTCACCAGCCAGTCAATTGTGTCGTAGGTATCCGTGGAATGGTCGACAGCTGTCGGATTCTGGGGCCCGTGTAATGGCCGGTTCATCACGTAGTCGCCCTCGGAGCCGTACTTGCCCCGCACATCCTGCACCACACGAATGTAGCCGCCCTCCACGATCACATCCGTCGCGTTATCGTAGCCATTCAGAATGGGCCCGAGATGCGAACTGTGCGCGTGTCCGGTGAGCTCATTGGCGTCGTAGGGCGTGCGCGTCAAAAGAATGGGTGCGCTCTTCGTTCCCTTAGGCAGCAGAATCACCGTGTGGAGTTTGACTGCGTCGCGCATCGGGATCATCACGTCGCGCCGGTCGTACTCAAAGCCCGTCCTCGCAGGCTTGAACTCCGCGGGAGTTTCGCTGGGCAGAGCGGGGTAGGCTCGGGGGGAATCTGTTTGTGCGGTGGCAGTCACCAGGCTGGGTGATGTAAGAAACAGAAGGCCCACAAAAACACCAACTCGAGGACACATCCAGCCAACCGACCCCAACCGCTTCCTCATGTTCAGCCACTCTCCCTAACCAACCGCAAAGTGTACGGGTCAATGGGCAGCGTGGACAAGTCTCGGGAGTCGACTCAGAGATTCTGAGGCAAAGGGATGTAACCTAGATGTAACTTAAAAGGCGATTTCCCTAGCGGCCAGTGATGAGGAAAACCGGATTTTGCCGCCGATACACGGGTTGCCCTGCCTGCAGTATCGGAGGCTGGTTCGGCGAGGGTAGTAGAAACACTCCCGTATTGTCCGACGTTCGAAAGATATACGTGCCGCCTGCGTCGCAACTGGAAACGTACACGCGTCCGCTGTCCGCAGACGCGCCCACCATGTAACGGAATCGCACCGAAGTACAGTAAGGAACAACGGCCGCCGGCACGGGAGAGGCGCCCTGGGTGAGCGGGGGATTCAGCGGATCCATGCTGAATTGGATCAACGGATTCGGGAGAACGAGAGTTTTAGAATCCACGGCTGTCAGCGTCAGACTCGTGCCCAGAGGTGTCGTCGTATGGTCGGGATCGATGCTCAGCACGTAGAAACGGCTGCCATCCGGAAGCGGCGCCACAGCAATCGGTCCTCGCCCCGCACTGTCAGTTGGGAGCAAGAGAACCTTGAGCATGGTCGGCAAGGTCCCGCCGGCCGTCGCCGCGTCATAGACTCCAACTTGGCCTGCTGTATCCGTCGTATAGAGCCGGCTCAGCTTGGTGTCATAGGCGATCGAGTTGGGCTGGCCAGCGGTTGGCAGGCTGCCGATTACAACATCCGTGAGAGCATCAATCACCGATACCCCGCTATTGGTCATCACATAGACGGCGGAATTGTCCGGGCTCGCTATCGCCACCGACGGCGCCGGTCCCACCGCCAGCGTTTGCTCAATCTGGCGGCTCACCGTGTTCACGACGTAAACAGCGCTGTTGGTCTGATCGACGACATAGAGCTTGTGCCCATTGGGCAGCTCCACCATCGCCGCCGGATCGCCCGCAGGTAGAACGATCTCCTGCTGCAAAGAATTCTGGAACACCGAAATCACGCCAACGCTCGGAGGCGCGGAAACACCCTGCCCAAGGCGATTCAAATTCTGCAGAATCACATACATGTTCGACGGTTCCGTCGAATTCAAATACGACGGCACCGATCCGGCTGGCATCGTAATGGTCGAAACCGTCCCGATCGGACAGACAGGCCCTGGGCTGCAAGACTGAGGCGCAGCCGTAGTCGTTGAAACCGTCTCCTCCAAACCATTCACCACATAAATCCGGTTCGCTGACCCGGTTGGCAACAAGGTGGCAAAGATCGGCCCGCGGCCGACAGGAGCTTCACCCACATCCATGTCACCGACAACGTCCGTCTGCATCACCGTCCCGGGAACGTTGGCATCAGCCACCGGATCGTTCGTGCTGATCGTCATGGCAAAGTGGTAGAGCTTGGGATCGCCGGGGTCGCCAGGAATCTGAATGATGGGCAAACGGTAGTTTTGCCCGCAACTGAGGCAGACCGCCCACAACGACAACAGCCCGAAAAATGACAACCAACGACGAATTTGCATTACTACCTCAACCGGAAGATTGCGCGGCGCAGATTTCTATTTACGAAGCATCCCATTCTATCTGCAACGCCGTGCCCAACGCCACCAATGGCCCGCGAATGGACCGTTCGAGACCGCCCTACCACTTCTTGAAAATCACCCAAACCGCCATCACCATCAAACCAAAGCCGACGAAATAGTTCCATTTCAACTCATCGCCCAAGAACCAGACCGAGAAACCAGAAAACACCACCAGCGTGATCACTTCCTGAATCGTCTTGAGCTGCACAGCGGAAAACTCATACGAGCCAATGCGGTTCGCCGGCACCTGAAAGCAGTACTCGGCAAAGGCAATTAACCAACTCACCAGAATGACCTTGAACAGGGGCGCCTGCCGGTACTTCAGGTGGCCATACCAGGCAAAGGTCATGAAAATATTGGAAATGGTTAGCAGCACAATCGTGGTCATAACGTTATGCTGCCACAATTCGAACCGGTTAGACGTGGATCACCCAAGCGATTGGGATGCGGGGCCAACGAAAAGGGCTGCCAACAAAGCACACAGAGGCATGGGTGTTTTCGCCCGTGGGCAACGGTGGAGCAGGTTTTCGGAATTCTAGCTAGAGGCTCTGCCCTTACCAGACTTCTTACGGGGCTGGGCCGACGCGGAAATCTCAACTGGCGTATCCGCCGATGCCGCCGGCTTTTTCCGCCCCTCCATCTGCTCCAGACTCGCCTTCAGCGCCGCCATTAGATCAATCACAGGAGCCAGCTTCTTAGGCTGCTCCACTTCCACCACTTCCCCGCCAGCCAACTTCGTCTCAATCATCTGCCGCAGATTTTCTTGAAAAGAATCCTTGTACTTCTCGGGCTCCCACCTTCCTGCCAGCGCCTCGATCAGTTGGTGAGCCACCTTCAGTTCCGAGTCTTTCAACTCCACGTCCGGAGCACCAAAACCCTCCACCTTCTTGACTTCGTCCTGGTAATACATCGTGTGCAACATCATACCGCCACTGGTCGGTCGCAGAAAAACTGTGTATTCCCGGTTGTGCATCGTGATTTTGGCGATGGCGACGTAGTCGCTCTCCTCGAGGGCCTTCGACAACAGAGCGTACGGCCGCCGTCCGGCTTCCTCCGGCACCATGTAATAGCTCGATTCGAAATAGACCGGGTCCACGTCCGTCGCCTTCACGAACTCAAGGATCTCCATGGTCTTTGCGGTCTTGGGCTCAATCTTCTTGATCTCGTCCGGCTCAATGACGACGTACTCGTCCTTGCGGAACTCGTACCCCTTCACAATCTCGTCGCGCTCGACCACGCGGTTGTCCACAGGACAGTAATATTGCTGCTTAAGCCGCGATTTATCGGGCCGGTGCAGCATGTTGAAGGAAATCCCGGAACTACGCGCGCCCGAAAACAGCCGCACAGGCATGGAGATTAAGCCAAATGTCAGATAACCGGACCAAGTCGAAGCAGCCATCGAATCACCTATGTTGGGGAAGAACACAGCGCCAGAGCAGCGCTACGACCCGAGTTTAGCCGAAAACAGCAATTTTCGCTTCGCTAAGAACTTAGGAAGTAACCCTGAGACAAAACCCGACAGGATGGGCACGAGATTGGTTAGGCACAACCGGCAGTGCTGACGACTAGGGATCGTCCGATAGTCGTCCGATAGGGATCGTCCGATAGGGATCGCCCGACTGGCAGCCGACCCCCTTCGCCTGTGCCCTCAAATCTCGGCCAGTTGCAACGAGACCCGTTTGTTACCGCCCGCCACCCACTGGGTTTCCACTTCCCGAAACCCAAATCGGGAATGAAATCGCCGGGAAGCTTCGTTGGGTGGCTCAATGTCAAATTCGCAGGCTATGGCCGCAATGCGCGTCACCCGGGCAAAGGCGAATAAGTCCTCGTATAGCAACTGACCCAGTCGTTTCCCCTGCTGGGCAGCGGCGACCACAATCCGGTCCACATACAGAAACTGACGGTAATGTTCCGCAAACCATCGGTAGTTCACACTAGGGTAGTCGGCTCCCTCGCGCAGCGCCAGCAAGAACCCTGCCACTTCGCCCTGTTTCGTCTCAATAACTCGGTGGTACACGGCAACGGCGTGCAAATTACTCAGAAGTTCCTCATTCAACGGACTCAAATACTGTTCCATTTCCAGATTGAGTCCAAGAATCGCAGGAAAGTCCGCTATTTTCGCGTCGCGAATCATGCATGCAGAGCATATAGGGAAACGGCAAGCACTGCCTGCCCTTCCGAGTTTCGTCGGAGTGCACCAACGGACACCCCGGATATGCACCTCTGAGAATTGACGATGATTTTTTCTGCCGATACTGTCACCACAACGTTGAGTTCTCCTCTGCTCGGGAACGCGGCTTCCCGGAACCACGTTGCCAGGAGAGGGCCTCGAACTGCGTTTCCAGCGTTTGGGTTTGTAAAGCCCAGGCAAACACTCATCCTTCGTCCCCTGCTGCATCGTCTTGCGCCAAGCCGATGCGGAAAGAAAGGAAGCTTCATGCGAAACAGAAGGCACTCCTCCGCTTGGATTCCGGCACTCGGGCCGCTCCCAAGCTCCGTCTCACGCCCCACACTCGAGGTCCGGGAAAGAAAGATTTCCTTAAAGGTTTTATACTTCAGCCTCCTCGCCGTAATCGTTGCGTTCCTTCCATCCACTGCTCACGCCTATCCTGGCGGCATCGCTGGATATTCCGGCAAGACTGGGGTGACCTGCACGCAGTGCCACAGCTCAGGCACGCCGCCCACAGTCACCATGGCTCTGCCCGCCTCCGTGAATTCCGGAGCCACTTACATGCTGACCCTTACCGCTGCCGGCGGTTCTGGTAGTGGCGGTCTTGATGTTGCCAGCACGGCCGGAACATTCACTGCGGGAACGGGAACCAAGGTTCTCAGCAGCGAATTAGTCCAGAGTAATGGCAGCAGCAACCACAGTTGGACGTTTAGCTGGACCGCGCCAACCGTCACCGCCAACACCACAGCCACTCTTTATGGGTCCGCGATGGACAGCTACGGTGGCGGAACGGGCACCGTGGTAGCGAACACGACCGTCCTGGCAGCCGTTGCCAACCCGAAGATGAATCTGGCGCCCACGTCTCTCACTTTCAATTACCAGATAGGCGGATCAAACCCGGCGCCGCAAAGCGTCGCGGTGTCCAGTAGCACGAGTACAGCCATCAATTACACGGCAACGACGGCCACAACATGGCTGACGACCACCGCAAGCGGTATGACTCCAGGCAATCTCAGCATCGGCGCCAATCCATCTGGCCTGGCCGCAGGAACCTATACAGGCTCCGTTTCGGTAGCCAGTACCGGCGCGTCTAACTCTCCGCAGTCGATCCCAGTCACGTTGAACGTGACAGGCGCAGCCACCAAACCCGCGTTGAATTTGTCGCCCACCAGCGTCACCTTCAACTTCCAGATCGGTGGATCCACGCCCACGGCCCAAAAAGTGGCGACGACAAGCAGTACCTCAACCGTAATTCCCTACTCAGCATCGACGTCAACCGCGTGGCTGACGGCGACTGGAACTGGCTCGACCCCGGGGAGCATCAACCTCTCCGTTAATCCGTCGGGCTTGGCGGCTGGAACCTACACCGGATCGGTCTCGGTAACGGGAACTGGGGCATCGAATAGCCCGGTTAGTCTCCCTGTAACCCTGAACGTGACGACAGCCACCACCAACCCAAATATCAATCTGACGCCGTCCAGCCTCAGCTTCACCTACGCCGTTGGCGGCACCACGCCTGGGTCGAAGACTCTCAGTCTCGCCAGCAGTACTGGCTCGCCTCTGAGTTATACGGCAGCGGCATCCGGTGGTTCGTGGTTGAGCCTCGGCTCTACCAGTGGCTCCACCCCGGGAAGCGTCAGTGTCTCGGTCAACCCAACGGGCATGGCGGCTGGCTCCTATAACGGCACCATCACGGTCACGTCCGGCGGCGCTTCGAACAGTCCACAGTCGGTACCGGTCACATTGACGGTCACTTCTGGAACAGGTTCGGGACACCTCACAGCATCACCGAGATGGCTCTCGTTCAACTATGCGGCGGGCCACTCTGCCCCATCGCCCAAGACGGTCAGTGTCGGCAGTTCAGGCACGCCGCTCAGCTATACGGCGGCGGGCTTCGGCGGTAGTTGGCTCTCGGTCAGTCCATCGGGAGGCACAACGTCCGGCAAGATCAGCATTGCCGTTAACCCGGATGGATTGCCAACCGGAACCTACGCTGGGGTCGTGCAGATCTCCGCGCCTGGTTCACGTGCCATCGATTTGCCTGTATCCCTGAACGTGGGATCGTCCTCAGGCGGCGGTGGTGGGGGGGGTGACGATAGCGCCATCCAAGCGATGCCGATCACCAGTGATCCGTCCCAATCCGGTTCCGTCAACGCCAAGTGGGTCAGTGGCGCGGGCGTGCCCGATGCGCACGCGAACGATCCTCAAAACCAGGGCTTGCTGATCACCAAGACCAGCACGTCCGACACCAAGGCGAGCGCTGGTATCGTCATCAACAATGTTGACGGTATGGCTCTGACCGCTCTCGGATTCGATATCCGGAACGGATCGCAGTGCACCGCCAGGACCCCGGCCTTCGTGGTCGTCACCAGCGATGGTGTCAACCATACGGTGGGAGGCTGCAGCAAGGGCACCAAGCAGTCTTCGCCGGCACAAGGCTGGACACGGTTGCTCTTTGACCCGTCCAACCCGGCGCAAGCCACTCCTCCGATCGCCTCGGGCACCACGGTGAAGACCATTCAACTGGTCGTCAACGAGGGTCCGGAAGCCGGCAGCGGCATGGTGATCCTGGATAACATCCTCGTGAACAGGACCGTGATCGGGAAGCAGTAGCCCGAAATCACGTTCCAGCACGTGTTCGATAGCGGGCCGGCCTGTCAACCCACAGGCTGGCCCGGTTTTTTTGTCCCAGTGGGATGTCGATTCGTCCCACCGAATTTCCACTCACTTCGGCCCATAATTGACACCCGCGCAACCGGCGCAATACCATACCCGGTTTCTCCCATATGGAGTCAATCTTATGAAGCTGTTCTCCTCTGGCCGGTTCTTGTTCGTCTTGAGCGTTGCCCTCGCCCTTGCTACTTCCGCCCTCCCCGCCACAAACAAAGGCACTCCAATCCCCACCGCGAAGCCAGACACCAAGAAGAACGAAGATCCTCTTCCCCTCAAGCCGGATCGCAAGATCGAGTTCACCACCGACGAAGGCACATGGCTCGCACTGGACGTCTCGCCCGACGGCCAGAACTTGATCTTCGACTTAATCGGCGACCTTTACACGGTTCCAATCGCAGGCGGCGAGGCCAAGAAGCTGACCGGCGGTATGGCCTTTAACGGCCAGCCCGCTTACTCGCCCGACGGAAAGAAAATCGCCTTCACTAGCGACCGCGGTGGTTCTGAAAACGTTTGGATCTCCGACGCCGATGGCTCGAATCCCAAGCAACTCAGCCACGACGACGAGAGCGAGTTCTCCTCGCCCGTCTGGACTCCAGAAGGCAACTACGTCATAGCCTCGCGTACGACACAGTTCCCCATCGGTGCCGCGGAGCTATGGATGTACCACGTCAAAGGCGGCGCGGGCGTGCAGGTCACGAAATCGCATACCAAACCTGACAGCAAGCCCCGCCAGTGGACGAACGCAGTTGGAGCGTCGCCTTCGAAGGACGGGCGATATCTTTACTACGCGTCTCGCCAGGATCCTAACGGCTTCTACAACGTCACCCTGCCTCTATCTCAGATCACGCGACATGATCGCATCACAGGGGACGACGACCCGGTAACCGACGCTTCCGGAAGCGCCATGCGCCCCGTGATTTCTCCTGATGGAACGCATCTCGTCTATGCCACGCGGTACGAGACGGAAACTGGCCTTCGGATCCGTGACCTCAAGAACGGCGAAGAACACTGGCTCAAATATCCCGTTCAGCGCGACGACCAGGAATCCCTGTTCACGCGCGACTTTATGCCGGGATACGCGTTTACGCCGGATGGCAAAGATGTCATCGCCTCCTGGGGAGGCAAGATTCACCGCATTGCCATCGCCACGGGCGAAGGAAAGGAAATCCCCTTCACGGCCAAGGTCTCGCGCGATCAAGGGCCCAACCTTAATCTTGCTATGCGCGTGGAAGAAGGCCCGGTGCAGTTGCGACTCATTCAGCAACCGGCGCAGTCGCCTGAGGGCAAGCGTCTGGCTTTCTCCGCGTTAACCCATCTCTACATCATGGATATACCCGGAGGCACGCCCAAGCGCCTCACCAGCGCCGACGCGCGCGAATTCGGGCCAGCATGGTCGCCCGACGGCCAATGGATCGCCTACGTCACGTGGTCCGAAGAGGGCGGCCAAATCTGGAAGACTCGAGCTGACGGCACGGGTTCTCCGCAACAACTCACGCACGCTCCCGCTTATTATCGCGACGTATTGTTTTCTCGCGACGGAACCCGGCTGGTTGCTCTGCGCGCTCCGCGTCAGGCCCGCGTGGAGCAGATCGACGAATGGGATCACACTACGGCGAATCTCGAGGTCATCTGGCTCTCCACCAACGGCGGCGACGCCAGCCTGATTCTCCCGGCTCGCGGCGCCGCTCATCCACACTTCGGACCGGAGCCCGACAGGATCTACGTTTATTCCGAGAATGGCCTAACCTCGCTACGCTACGACGGCACCGACCGCAAAACCATCTTGAAGGTTGTTGGCAAAACCTGGTTCCCCGACCCCGACAAGCCCGACGGTCCGCCCGCCGATGACGTGCGCATTAGTCCCGACGGCCAATGGGCGTTAGCGCAGGTGACGAATCAGGTCTACTTGATGGCCGTGCCCCGCATGGGTGGCGAAGCGCCAACGGTTGACGTGTCCAAGTCTCCGGTCCCGGTGCGCAAAATCACCGAAGTCGGCGGCGACTATATGGACTTCGCCAACGGCGGTAAAACCGTTGTATGGGCCGAAGGCTCGACCTTCTTCCGGCTGCCCATCGACCAAGTGGAGTTTGAAACACCCAAAAAGACAGAAGAGGAAGAGAAAACGAAAGGCCAGAGTGGTGCACCGCCCAGTAAATCGGGCGCCGCCGGGGAGGCAAGCGCCGAAGAGAAGAAGGAAGAGAAAGAAAAACTGCCAAAATTGCATCCAGAAGAAATCGCTGTCAATCTGCAGTTTGCCCGCCACATGCCATCGGGCTCCGCGGTTCTTCGTGGTGCGCGCGTCATTACGATGCACGCCGATGAAGTCCTGGAAAACGCCGACATCGTCGTCAAGGACAATCGCATCGTAGCCGTCGGCAAGCAAGGCGCCGTGCGGGTGCCTTCTGACGCCAAAGTCCTCGACATGACCGGCAAGACCATCGTCCCGGGCTTCATCGACATTCATCCTCACTGGAGCGAAATCCGCCGCACGGTGATGGATGTCCAGAACTGGAGCTTCCTAGCCAATCTGGCCTACGGCGTCACTGCGGGCCGCGACCCTCAAACCGCCACCAATGACATGTTCGCCTACCAGGATCTGGTCGACACTGGCGACATCCTCGGCCCGCGCGCTTATTCCACCGGCCCTGGCGTCTTCCCCGACACCGATTTCCAGTCCCTCAACGATGCCCGCGCCGTCGTTCAGCGCTACCGCAAGTTCTATCGCACTCCGTACCTCAAGTCGTATCTCGTCGGCAACCGCAAGCAGCGCCAGTTCATGGTCATGGCTTGCAAGCTCGAAGGGGTCATGCCCACCACCGAAGGTGGCTTGGACATGAAGCTCAACCTAACTCACGCGCTCGACGGCTTCAGCGGCAACGAGCACAGCATGCCCATCACGCCGCTCTTCAAAGATGTGGTCCAGTTCTGGTCGCGCTCTGGGATTTTCTACACGCCCACGTTCATCGTCGCCTACGGCGGCCCTTGGGCAGAAAACTACTACTTCGAAAACACTGAGGTGCATGACGACCCGAAGGTCCGTCATTTCATCCCGCACAACATCATCGACGAGCGCGCCCGCCGGCGCCGAATCTGGACCCGCAGGGACGAGTTAGCCTTCCCGCGCCTGGCCGCGGAGGACAAAAAACTCATCGACGCAGGAGGCAAGGTCTGCATCGGCAGCCACGGCCAGTTCCAGGGTCTGGGCTATCAATGGGAGATGTGGTCCCTGGCCTCGGGGGGCGTCAGCAACGCGGAAGTTCTAAAATCCGCTACGATCCACGGTGCCGAAGCTATCGGCCTCGCTCAGGATCTTGGCTCCATCGAACCCGGTAAACTCGCCGACATGGTCATCCTGAAGCAGAATCCCCTCGACGATATCCATAATACGAATGCCATCGCCTTCGTTATGAAGAACGGAGAACTCTTCCAGGGCGATACCCTCAACGAAGTCTACCCAGCGGAAAAACCGCTCGCTCCGCTGTGGTGGTGGGACGAAAAACCATAAGCTTTACCTTGGCGGCCCCTATAACAGAACCGTTCCAGATTGAGTATACGGACGCTACTTCAAATACCTCGCACCTGCACCCGTTGAGCATAATTATCCCTGGCAAGGTTCCTCTCGGGGGGTATGTCGGGGGGTATGTCGGGGGGTATGTCGTGCCGTATTCGTCCCGTCCCCGCTGTTCCAGCAAATTCGGCATAGGGTGTAGGGTCGCCCTTCTCCCTTGCCACACCACCGGCACATGCGGGTCCGCATAGGGCGGTTCAGTTCGGTTGAGCAGGCGACTTCCACCCCAAGCTGTCGATCATGTTCGGCACAGGAAAAATAGGGCTGGCCGAAGCCAGCCCCCGGAGTTCTACCCTGGGCCCCTGTACCCAGGCGGTCTACAGTGGCGTTTACTTGAATGCCGTTAACTTGCCAAACAGACCGTGAGCTTCGCCTTGAATTCCGGCAGTGAAAAACAGTTCGTTCGTCCTGCCGGCGCTATGCCCGTTACCAAACGCAAGACCCCACAAACCGTCGATCGCAATCGGCGCCTGGTGTGAATCTTCCAAGAAGCCAAGCGCGGCACCGGTCGCCGGATCGAAAGCGTTGATCCATCCATTGCCGAAGTTGCCGATCAACAGTGCGTCGCTAAACGCCCCGAAGTTCGCCGGGGCCAAAGCAACACCCCAAGGCGAATTCAACGCCCCCCCCGTCACCAGGCGCTGCAAGAGCGCGCCATGCGGCCCGAAGACATCCACGAAACCGTGGCCGGGGCCTGGAACGTCATCATGCCTCTTGTCGTCTTGCTGCGCGTAGGTCACGTAAATCTTCTGACCGATCGCCTGAATGCCAAACGGAGCATAGTTGCTGGGAACATTCGGATCTCGAAACGACTTTACATAGGCAAAATTCGAGTCATACATCTCAACCTTGCGGTCGCGGAAGTTCGCGGCATAGATGAACGACCTTGTCGGAGTCGTAACAATTGCCAGTCCCTTGTAGACCGCTCCCAACTCGGAGTGATCAACGCCGCCCGGTTTGGAGTTGTCCACTACGGTGATAGCGTTGTTCAGATCGGCACTCGGATTCCATCCCGCCAGCGTGCCGTCCTCCGTGGCAAAAATAAAGAACGCGGAGCCGGAAACGCCGTTTTCACTCACGGAGAATTGGCCCGTGCCGTTGAAAACAACGCCCGTCGGAGTTCCGCCGGTGTTGCCCGGCGCCGGAGGCACCGTGACGACTAGTCCCTGCTGCGTAACCGGGGTTTGCCCGGCATAAAGTGTCGAGAGCCCGGAGCCGTTGTCGGAAATCCAAAAGGGTCCCGTGGCGCTAAAAGCGATTCCCCACGGATTAACCAGTTGCCCCAGCGTGTCGGTGGTTTTCGCAACCCCGGGCACGTCGGAAATAATGTTGAATTGGTGGTAGCGTTGCGCACTGGCAAACCCGCTCAGGACAGGGAGCAGACCGGCCAGCACAATCGCGCCGAAAAAGCGCGAACGAATCCTAGAGCAGCCATGTACAGCCATGGGGAGAGCCTTCCTGGAGAGAGAGATAAAATCACTCCTAGGCTGCTTCTCGCGTCACGCGGGGCGCCTCGCCGAAAGGCACCGCGATGAGGAGGGCAGCCTAGGAATGAAACGATTCTGCTCCTTGCGCGGTTACGAGTTGTCATCGAAGTGTCGAAGTTTTGCAAAATTTTTGACGCAACAATATCCCGGCTAGGTTCGCTCGGACACCCCGCCGCCAAAGGGCTTCCGTCCGACGTGTCGTATTCCGAGCCATTGGCAACGGAGAAGATCCTGTTAAATGTGCCTAACCCGATTATGTTCGCTCTCATCGAATTGACGGCTCACCGCGCGCTGTTTCCCCTCGCCGTAACCTCGCTGTTTGCTTTGGCTGGCTACGGGCTGCGCGGTGTAACCCGCTCCGGCGCCGTTGCCGGATTTGCCCTCGCTTTTGCGTTGTACGCTTGCGCTGGACCGGGGGCTTTTGTCGTCCTCGGCGCTCTATTCGTCGTCACGCTACTCGCCACCCGTCTGGGCCGGCAGCGCAAGCTGGCGCTGGGCACGGCGGAACGCTCGGGCGGTCGAAGCGCCTCCCAAGTGCTGGCCAACGTAGGCGTAGCCTCTTTATTTGCAGTGGGTTACGGGTATTCTGGCAAGGGTTCACTGCTGGCGGGATGCGCTGCGGCCCTGGCTGAGGCTGCCGCCGACACCGTTTCCAGCGAGTGCGGACAAGCCTTTGGCGGCCCCGCCAGGCTCCTTTCAACCGGCGCTCAGGTCGCTCCGGGTACGAATGGAGGCGTTTCCTGGGCTGGGACCGTCTGTGGAGTGCTAGCGGCTCTTGGTATGAGCCTGATCGCCGTGTGGGCAGGCTTAGTGACGGTTCCCGGGGCCTGGATTGTCGCTTCAGCTGCGGTTTGCGGGATGGTCCTGGACAGCCTTCTGGGAGCAGTTCTGGAGCGACCTGGTGGGCTTAACAACAACAGCGTGAACTTCCTGGGAACGCTGTTCGCTGCTATCTTCACTCTGTGGTTGGCATAGGCCTCAAGGGGAGCCAAACCACACGAAACGGGCTATTTTTCCGGAAACCTTCGCCCCGGAGGCGGAGTCTATCGCTTATTGGGTTCTGTGGGCCATGACCAGTTGGCCCTTGAGGAGTTGGGGACAAAAGGCGGAAAATAGAGGCCACAGCCAGGAGTTCGCGCATCTAACTTTTTTCAGGGCTAACGGGACAATCCTGCAACATGAGATTTCGAACCTTTGTGATCGGATACTCGGTAGCGCTGGCGCTCTTCGTATTAGCGCAGCGTGAGCCGATGTCGGTTCGCCACGAAGGGTTCCGGCGCCTGGTGGATCTGACCCGGGTTGTCGATATCTCGCTCGACTCCTCGACCTATGCCCGTCTGCGCCAGCCTGAACGGGAACTGGTGGCAGGCACCCGTATTGAGTCTCCGGCCAAGCTAGTTCCGGGTCTTTGGACAGTCACACAGATCCCGGACGCGCGTCTGCGCGCGCCGCTGGTGGTAATGAATGTGGAGGGCAGCGTAGCCGCCGACCCGGAATATCAGATCGGCATGGAAGACATTGCGCGCTGGGAGCAGAGCCACGGACCAATTCCGTTAGGTTCGGTGGTCATAGCCCGCACGGGGTGGCAGCCCCGCAAAGACTTGCGAATCAATGCGCGTCCCAGCTTTTCGGAGGACGCGACGCATTTCCTGGTGGAGGGCCGGGTTGTGCTGGGCCTTGGGTCCGACCAGCCCGAACAGATTGTTCCCGGCGTGGCCCACGATTACACCTCGCGCCACAGCGTCTACCAGCTTACAAGCGTCGCCAATCTGAATTCCGTCCAGGAATCCGGAAGCTTGCTCGTCATCTCGCCGCAACTCGTCCCAGGCAGTGTGGAAAACACGGCCCGCCTTACGGCTCTGACCCAGTAAGCCCGGCCCGATAAGAACGAAGCAGCCGTAAGAAAAATCCTTCATCCTTGCGCTTCAGTACGCATCCATAGGACAGTTCTAGAATCCCGAGAGGAGTTCTCCGTGACCACTACCATTGATCCCCGCTACCCCGTCGGTAAATTCTCTCCTCCCCAAGGCGCCGTCCCCGCCGCAGAGCGCGCGCAATTACTCAACCAGGTAGCTGAGGCCCCGGCGAAGCTCCGCGCCGCGATCCAAGGCCTCACCGAAACCCAGCTCGATACGCCCTATCGCGACGGCGGCTGGAGTTCGCGCCAGGTCGTCCACCACGTCGCCGACAGCCACATGAATGCCTTCATTCGCTTCAAGCTGGGCCTCACGGAGGACAATCCGACGATTAAGCCTTACCCCGAACACCTGTGGGCCGACCTTGCTGACCAGAAACTGCCCATCGAAGTTTCGCTGCCGATTGTGGACAACGTCCATCATCGCTGGGTCACAGTGCTTCGTTCCATGAAGGAAACAGACTGGGCACGCACGTTCAACCACCCGGAAATGGGCGTGCAAAGGCTGGACCGCGCGCTAGCGCTCTATGGCTGGCACGGACGCCACCATGTGGCTCACATCACTTCTCTCAGGGAACAAAAAGGCTGGTAGAAGAAAGAAAGTGTGGGTGCCCCCGTCCTTTTTTCGCACTTTGCGAAAAAAGGGTGGGAACCAGGAACCTCTGCTAAATGGGATCGAGCAGCTCCGACTTCGACCCTAACGAGACTCAAGGCTCTGCCGGCAACGTATACGAAAAATCGTAAGAGTGCTTCCCCTCGACGATGTGAATCTCCATCGTTCCAACCAGCCCAACCAACTCCCCGGTTCCAGAATCCGGCACAACCGTGATCACCAGCGACGGCGTCCCCCGCGTCATCGTCCCACTGTGCTGTAAAGCAAAAGTCCCCTTGCGCCCGCGCAGCGTCCCGCTCACCCTCTCCATAGCTACATACCCCGCCGATCCTTTCACCTCGCCCATGGTAGAGAGCATCTGACCCTTGCTCGCCGCCTCCAGGTCTCCGTGAAACTGCTTGTCGAGCGCCATGCGCCCGATGCTTGGATCGCCGACCTTCTCCTCCGCGGCCTGCGGAGTCAACTTCACGTCAAACGGCCCAGCGGCATGACCCGACATCGATTTCCCTTTCTGAGCTTGATTTGGAACGGGAGAACTTGACGGAGAAGAACTTGGCGCGGAAGACTGCCCGTGCCCGAAGGCAAGCCCAAGGGCGAGACCAACGACCGTGAGTCCGGCCCTGGAAAGCGTCTGCACCCGCATCGCCCTAGAAGCGAACCTTCAGAATCGTTCCGTTCACGCCAACCAGCCACCCAGCCTTCGGACTGGCAAATGCCACGGCCCAATAGCCAGTAACGCCGGGCAGCGAAAACCAGGTCTTGCCTTCATCCGGCGTCCATGCCGCCCCGCCCGCGTTGGCAGTCACCACAGCGGCTTTGCCGCCATCCTCGTCCTCTTCTTCGCCGCGACGTACATAGCTCAACCCAAAGATCGCCCCAGTAACAGGAGCCGGGTTGGTCAGCGTCCAAGTCTGGCCACCGTCGTCGGAAATTGCAGTCCCAGCCATATTCGGATCAGCAGGATCCAAATCTCCACCGCCTACGATCCCATGCCAGCCATCGCGGAAGTCAACCGAGAAAGCCCCCGCGCTCGGAGAACTCACGATTGGCGTGTCATAGGCATTCCAAGTATTTCCACCGTCGCGTGTCGCCAAAATTCTAGCCGCGGTCGAGCCCCCGGTGGCGATCCAGGCATTCCGCTCGCCTTGCGTTGCGACGCAGGTTCCGCTCGCCGCAAACGACGCCTCGCCAGCCAAGGCTGGCGGCATGTTAGCACTGATGTCTTTCCAGGTCTTGCCTCCATCGGTCGTGCGCAGGTCCGGAAACACGCCGTTCACTGAATCGCTATGAGCAATCCCCCGTCGCGGAGTCCAGAAGGCAAAACAATCGTAAAACGCGCCAGGGTTTTGATTCTCGAACTGCATGGTCCAGGTCGCGCCGCCGTCGACCGTCTTGTATATACGAAAATCGGTCGTGTTGCTGCCAATGGACGACAAGTAAGCCACCCTCTCGCTCACTCCCTGCACATCGCGAAACTGCAATGCCTCCGCCCCGGGTACGACGCCTGCGGTCCAAGTCTTGCCGCCGTTCGTCGTCTTCACAAACGTTCCCCCACGCCCCGACGCCCACACCACACGCTCATTCACCGGACTCACCGCGATCAGCCCTTGTGTAGTCCCGCTGCTTTGCGGCGTCAATTTCGGTTGATGAATTTTGTCGGCAAAGGCAAAGGAAGTTACCGCGAGAACAGACAGAACGCACAGCGCGCGCTTCGGCGTGGTTAAGCTAAGCATGGCCCAATCTCCAGGTGAGGATTCGCTACACGAGGCCGAAGTATAGGGCTGGCGTCAAAATCGTGTCAAACCCGCGATTGCTGGAACAGGCTGTTGGACGCCACATTCACGGGATAGAGACGCGACTACGTGATGTGCATCTGCCACAGGAAATAACTTCCTGCCTCACGCAAGACTGCCTCGGTACGCTGCACCCGCGTATGCGGCAAAGAGTTTGGCCGGGGCGCGGTGTAGACGGTGATACCGTCGGTCTCCAGCATGCGCTTGATGCGGAACACGTGATAGGCATCGCTCACGGCGATACAGTCTTTCAAACCGCTCGTGTGCAGGATTCGGGCCACCCGGTGGGCGGACTCAGCGGTATCGGTCCCCTGGGTTTCGGGAATCAAGCTGGCTTCGGGAATGCCTCGATGCAGCAAGTATTCCGCGCCAACGCCGCCTTCGCTGAAGCTGGGGTCCCCGCCCGAGCCTCCTGTAGTAATGACCCACGGTGCGAGATGCTGCGAGTAGAGATCAAAGGCGTGATCGAGGCGCGCACGATAGACCGGAGAAGGCCGTCCCGAATACTCGGCTGCGCCGAAGACAACGATGGCTGATGCCGGACGTAGTTCCTGCACGGTGGACTGGTGAACAATGCGCCAGCAGGTCCACCCGGCCTCAGTGATCGCGAGCACAACTAGCCCCGCAACCAGCCGCAACCAGAATCGCCGCGTCATTTAGCTAAGCACTTGCCGGATTTCTTCCGCAGGTATCGCGCCTTCGCGCATGATTCTCCACCCGTCCGCATCGCTCAAGTCGACAATCGTCGAAGCGATGTCACGGGGAGAGGGCCCGCCGTCCACGATGATTCCGATGCGCCCATCGAGTTGCAGGCGAACCTGCTCGGCGGTGGTGCATTCGGACGCGCCACTCAAGTTGGCCGAGGTGGCCGTAATCGGGATGCCGGCGGCCCTGATAATCGCCAACGGAATCTTGGCCGACGGTACGCGAAGGGCGACGTTGCCCGTATTCGCCGTAACCTTCAAGGGCAAGCGCGATGCCGCCCTCACAATCATCGTCAACGGCCCGGGCCAGAATTTCTTGGCCAAATCGTAGAAATACTCCGGCAGGAACGCCATCTCTTCCGCTTGATCGACGCTTTCGATTAATAGCGAAAGAGGTTTATGACGGAAACGCGACTTGATCTCGTACACGCGCTCGACCGCCCGCAGATTCAGGGGATCGGCCGCCAGACCGTAAAACGTATCCGTAGGCATGCCCAGCACTTCGCCCGCCCGAATCTGGTCGGCGGCGTATTTCACCAACTGGTCTTCCGGAATCTCGCTGTGGATTTTTACAATTTCGGCGCGCACCGAATGCCTCGTCGGAAAAGTTAGGTGCAGCTCGGAGTCCGATGGAACTCCGGAGTCCGATGAAACCTTAGAGTTCCATGAAACTAAGACACTTACGATATCACGGCTCAGGGCGTTCGCAGCAGTACGAAAGCTCAAGGGCGTATCATTCTGGGGCACCCTGCTAGGGCACCCTGCCAGGGCGCCCTGCCTATGCCATCTCCAGCCCTGCGCGATCGCCTGCATCCCATCACCGGCCGCCACAATCCGCTGCTCAAGGACCTCCGCGCCGTTTATGCCCACGGGAATCTTACCGACGATGGGTGCTTCGCCATCGAGGGCGTCCGATCGCTCGAGGAAGCCATCCGCAGCGGAGTCCGCTTCCGCGCCGTGTTCTTTACCGACGCCGACGATGGGGCTACCCAGCGCCTGACGCAGCGCGTCCTGGAACAAATCGGGCACAAGATCGAGACCTATGTGGTTCCCGCCAAGCTCTTCCACGAAGCAGTAACCACCGATTCCCCGCAAGGTGTGGCCGCTCTGGTTCATCGCAAGGAGTCGACGCTCGATGACGCCCTCCGCGCCCAGCCCGCTCTTTTGGGCGTCGCCGCTGGCCTGCAAGATCCCGGCAACCTCGGCACTATCCTGCGCTCGGCGGAAGCTTTCGGAGCCGGCGGGGTAGTCCTTACGGAAGGCACTGTCAGCGTCTATAACCCAAAGACTGTCCGAGCGACCGCGGGCTCCATCTTCCGCCTGCCAGTGGTAATCGGGAAACTTGCGGAATTAATTCCGCACTTGCGCGAGAAGCAGGTGAAGCTGTTCGCCACTTCTTCGCACAAAGGCACCCCACTCCACGAAGCCCCGCTCCGCGAACCAGCCGCGCTCTTCATCGGCAATGAAGGCGCTGGTCTTCCGCGCGACATCATCTCGAAAATGGACGCCACGCTTGCCATCCCGCAAGCCCGCCCCGTCGAATCGCTCAACGCCGGAGTCGCCGCCAGCATTATCCTGTACGAAGCCGCGCGGCAAAGAAGCTTATAGACCGCGAGATTGTGAGGACGCCATGCTTGTGTCCGTGTTTGTTGGGATGAGCGTTGATGGGTTCATAGCGCGGAAGAATGGTGTATTCGATTTTTTGGATGCGGGAGGCAAAGAGCCGCACGGCTACGACGAGTTCATTAAGACGATTGACGCGCACGTCATCGGGCGGAACACCTACGAGGTCGTGCTGGGATTTGGCGAGTGGGCGTACGGCAACAAGCGGGTAGTCGTGCTGAGCAGTAAACCGCTGGATTTCTCCGGAGTGAAGGGTGGCAAGGTGGAGCAAATGTCGGGCGAGCCCAAGGAGATCGTTGCCCGCATGGCCGCGACCGGAGCGAAACATCTTTACGTGGACGGCGGAATCACCGTACAGCGCTTTTTGCGAGCCGGCCTTGTCGACAAGCTGACCGTAACGCGGGTGCCCGTACTGATTGGAGAAGGTATTCCCCTTTTTGGTTCGCTACCTGCCGACGTCCTCCTGACCCATATCGCCACCACGACCTATAAGGGCGGATTGGTGAAATCGGAATACTCAGTTGAAGCGGCTGCCGGAAGTTCCTCTTCATGAACCTCTTTCAACCCACTCCCGACGCCCAAGTCACGCAAAGCCCTCTCGCCGACCGCATGCGTCCGCGCACGCTCGATGAATTCGTCGGACAGGAGCATCTCGTCGGCCCCGGGAAGCCGCTCCGCCTGCAAATGGAACGCGACGACGCCGGGTCGATGCTCTTCTGGGGACCGCCCGGGACGGGCAAAACCACGCTCGCCAAAATCATCGCCGCCATGTCTCGCGCCGAGTTCATCGAATTCTCGGCCGTGCTCTCCGGCATCAAGGAAATCAAGCAGGTAATGTCGGAGGCCGAACGCGCCCGCCAATACGGCACCCGCACCATCCTCTTCATCGACGAAATCCACCGCTTCAACCGTGCCCAGCAGGATGCTTTTCTGCCGCACGTGGAGAAGGGCAACATCCGCCTGATCGGTGCGACCACGGAGAATCCGTCGTTCGAAATCAACTCCGCACTGCTCTCGCGCTGCCGGGTCTATGTTCTAAAAGCGCTCACCGAAGACCAGGTCGCCCAGCTTCTGCAACGCGCTCTCTCTGACAAAGACCGAGGCTTGGGCAACTTAAACGTCACCGCCGCAGACGATATCCTCCGCCTCATCGCTGTCTACACCAACGGTGATGCCCGCGCCGCCTGCAACGTCCTCGAAGTCTCGGCCACCCTGGCCCGCGACACAGGCGGCGTAATCACCGAAGACATCGCCAAAGCCGCCCTGCAAAAACGTACCCTCATCTACGACAAATCCGGCGAAGAGCACTACAACCTCATCTCAGCCCTGCACAAATCCGTCCGCAACTCCGACCCCGACGCCGCACTCTACTGGCTCGGCCGCATGCTCGAAGCCGGCGAAGATCCGCTCTACGTCGCCCGCCGCGTCGTCCGCATGGCCGTCGAAGACATCGGCCTCGCCGACCCGCAAGCCTTAGCCCTGTGCATGGCCGCTCGCGACGCCGTCGACTTCATCGGCCTCCCCGAAGGCAATCTCGCCCTCGCTCAGGCCGTCGTTTATCTCTCCGTCGCGCCCAAGTCCAACGCGCTCTACACGGCCTATGGCAGCGTGACGCAGGATGTAGAGAACACCGCTGCCGATCCTGTACCGTTGCATTTACGGAATGCACCTACTGGATTGATGAAAGGGCTGGGCTACGGCAAGGGATACCAATACGCACATGATGTTGAGGGCAAGGTGGCAAATATGGAGTGCCTTCCGGACAGCTTGCGGGGAAAGACCTACTATCAACCAACCAATGAGGGAATCGAGAAACGCATTCGCGAGCGGCTGGAGGAGATTAAGAAGCGACGGACGGACGCGACCACGCGGAACTCTTAAGCAGCGTCCGTCCCGTCTCCGCCCCCCTTTAGAGTAAACTCCTGGTTATGAGATACAAGGTCAACGGGACGGTTTTACTTCTCATGTGCCTCACAGCTAGTTCCGTATCTTTGAGCGCGACAACATGTGTGGCAAACAAGAAATTCAAGGTGAAGCAAGTGTGCGGAAGAGTTACGGACCTTTCCGGTGTGCCGATCCCTAAAGTTCCCATCGAGCTTCAAGATGAGAAATCAGTTCCTGTCCGCCAAGCAATCACGGATGATGACGGTGTCTTCACGATGTCAGACTCGCCCAAGGGAGAATACATCTTGCGTGTGCAATACGCCGGATTCGCTTCTGCCTGGCAACCCTTCGTCGTGACAAAAAGAAACTCAAGCGGCAGTTGCAACAACCCAATGCAAGTTCACCTCGAATTTGCTGGGCGGTGCAGCGGAGTTTCTTCCTTTCATAAGCGGCATTAACCTAGCAAGTACCACACTGAAACTCCTGTCGAAGCACGGCGTTAGCCCGTCCCTAGCTCTTCCCCCCGCCCGGCTCCACCTTCTGCTTGAACGCCCGCATCGCCATCTTCCGGATCGTCTCCGACACGTCTTTATTCCCCGAAAGATTCTTTAAATCCTGCACCATCAGATTCTTCACCAACCCCATTGACACATCGACGGGAGCCCGAGGATTGGAACACAGATTCCGCATGATCACGTAATTCTTCATAAACCGCCGGTGCATGGTAATCCCGCGCAGCAGAGCTTCCAGCACATTCTTCTGCGCCGCAAATTTTTCCACTTCCCCGTCGGAAATCTTCGGCGACTGCAACACCGCCAGCGCCACCAGCTTGGTACCGTCGCGCACCAGAATCCCGCGTTCTTCTTTCGAACCGCGCACTGCCAGTTGCACACGCCCCTTTACATCCAGGCGGGCAATTTTCTGCAACACGCTTACGCGCTCGGCCTCGGGAGACTTCGGCTTGGCCTTGGGCTTGATCTTTGCCAGAGCCGGAGCCGCCGCCGCGCCACCACCGGCCTTCGGCCCGCTGACAGGCTGGCCCACCGGTTCGGGCGCAGGCGCCTCTTCGCGCACAGCCTCTTCTGCAATTTCCAGCCCGTACGTCCCGCCAATCGGCTGGAACGGTTTCTCTGCCTCGGCTGCCAATTCCGCCGCGTGTTCTCGTTCGAAGGCCGTCAGGGCCGCCATCGCCTCTTCCGATTCGTCCAGGCTCGATTCGTTCAAGTCGTCCGCGTCACCCTCAGCGCTGTCCGTGATCCCTGACTCGGTCCCGCCCACCACGCGCAGCTCCGTGCCATTCAGCCACGTCCCCACCTGCTCCGTTTCCTCAATTGCCAGATGTGGATTCCGGGAAAGCGGCTCTAGAATCTTGTGCGACGCGCGCACCCGTGCGCTCGCCAGCATGGCCCGCACTACGTCGCGCGATCCCTCTGCAGCCAGCAGCACTAGCGCCTCTTCGCTCACCGACGGATTCTCGATCAACTCAGGCAGCAGCTTTGGACGAATATTTTGCGGAGAAATAAAGTAGTCGAGAATGGCACGCGGTAAATTGGGATCGGCCACCGCCGCCTGCGTCGCTTCCAAGTCCCATCCGGCCAACGTCAACTTCGCCTGCTTGCCGAATACCTTGTTCTGGGTCAGATACACCAGAACTTCCAGCGTTTCCACGGCCGGCATCGAAAGCGACCCGTGAGCGGCGGCGTTCATCAAATTCGCCGGCACGGCCGACGCCTTAATCATTTCCAACATGCTCGGCATAACCAAGTCCCCAGGCCCGAGGCCTCAGGGCCACCGGGCTATCGCGCATTCACCATGCGTTCCAATTCGACTACGCTGCGCTCTAACTCATCGAGCCACGGGCTGCCAGCGCCCTTGCGGTAGATGTTCAGCAGAGCACGGTAATACCAAAGCGTGCCTTCGCGCCCACCCGTAAACCGCTCCCAGACCTTGTCACCCAGGGCACGGTAATCCAGAACGATGGAGCGGACATTGTGCAATTTATCCGCCAATGACACTAGACGAACATCTTCTCCGCCCTGCTGCAAGTGCCGTAGGTAACGCTCCTTGCGCTCACGCCACGGGGGCTTGGGCTCCTCGTCGGTATCCGTACACCCATCCACGATGCGCGCCACCCGCTCGCCAAACTCGTGGCGGATCTCTTCCAGGACTGGTACCCCGCCGCAGTCCTCGACGACATCATGCAAAAGGGCCGCAATGGCCTGGTCCTCGTCGCCCCCGGCTTCCAGCACCAAAGCCGCCACGCTCAACACATGAGCGACATAAGGGACATCACTGCTCTTGCGCGTTTGGCCGCTGTGCTTTTGCGTGGCATACACGAGCGCATCCTCGAACCGAGGCCCGAGCTTCGGAACAGAACGTACGAGTTTGGCTTGTTCGTTCACAATTCCTCTAGCAAATACCGAGTCTCACGCAATTGATAAAACTCTGTCATCCCGACCGGAGCAGTTGCTTCGCGAAGTGAAGCAACTGCGGAGTGGAGGGACCTGCTTTCTCTTCGGGCCAACCTCACCCCAGAAATTATCGGACAATCGCAGGCAAAAGCAGGTTCCTCGACTGCAGTTCGTCATCCGCTACGCGAACGACGAACCTCCGCTCGGAATGACAGTCTTGGGAAACTCTAACAGTGCAAAGCTCCCTACCCTTTCTCCCCACGCCTCGCCAGCAAATACCCGCGAATCAAGGGCGTCAAATCCCCATCCATCACGCGGTCCACATCCCCAATCTCCACCTTCGTCCGATGGTCTTTCACCATGCGGTACGGCTGCAAAACGTACGACCGAATCTGCGACCCAAAATCGCTATCCAACTTTGAGTCTTCCTGCTTTTTGCTGATCTCTTTCTTTTTCTCCAGTTCGAGCTCATAGAGTTTCGACCGCAACATGCTCATCGCCCGGTCTTTGTTCTTGTGCTGCGAGCGTTCATTCTGGCACGCCGCCACTAATCCGGTCGCAAGATGCGTAATGCGCACCGCCGAATCGGTGGTATTCACATGCTGCCCGCCTTTCCCGCTGGAGCGGTAGGTATCGATCCGCAAATCCTCGGGCTTAATGATGATCTCGATGCTGTCATCAATTTCCGGAGAAACAAAGACGCTGGCAAACGAAGTATGCCGCCGCTTAGCCTGATCGAAGGGAGAAATACGGACGAGCCGGTGCACGCCAATCTCTCCGGCGAGCAAACCATAAGCGTATTCGCCAGTCACGGTAAACGTAGCGGACTTAATCCCCGCTTCTTCCCCCGGCTGATGATCGTTGATCTCCGTCCGGAACCCCTGCCGCTCGGCCCAGCGCAAGTACATGCGCAGCAGCATCTCGGCCCAATCCTGCGATTCCGTCCCGCCAGCACCGGGGTGAATCGTCACAATGGCATTGCGCGCATCGTTTTCGCCGGAAAGCAGTGTGCTGGTCTCCACGCGCTCGACATACTGCCGCAAGGAATCAAGCTCGCGGCGGAGCTCGGCGGCCACGTCTTCGCCCTCGCGTCCCAACTCGAAATACGCTTTCACATCCTCCGAGCGGCGCGCCAGCTCCTCATCGGTCGCAAGAATCCCCTCGAGCCGCTTGCGCTCGCGCATGACCTGCTGAGATTTACCTGGATTCGACCACAGATTCGGGTCGGCAGCTTCTTTTTCGATTTCCGCTAAGAGTTCGCGTGTGCGTGCCGGGTCAAAGATACTCCCGCAGATCGCGAACTTTATCTTTCAAGGGCGTGTATTCCCGGTCCAGCTCTTCGATCATCGTGTTTGCAGTCATCAGGTTTTCGCAGCGCGCGTAAATGCCGTATCCGCCAGCGCGACTAACGAAATTATCGCACACAGGTAGGCGAACCACCCGCCGTGCCGCGTGTAGAAAGTGGTTTCATCGACCAAAGCATACGGCGCTTCCAGCCGCGCTCGCGTCTTCCGCGGAATCGACGCGACCACGCGTCCCAGTGGATCAATCGCCGCTGTCTGCCCTGTGTTGGTATCGCGCAAGAGCCAGCGATTGTTTTCGACAGCCCGCATCCGCGCCTGCTGCAAATGCTGCGCCCACGCCCCGCTGTCGCCATACCACCCGTCGTTCGAAATGTTCACGAGAACTTGTGCCCCGTTCGCGGCGAATTGCCGCACCTCATCGGGAAACACGGACTCATAACAGATGAATACGCCCAACCCCTCATCCCCCGCACGCAAGGGTTTTCGCGAAGCTCCCGGCTCGAACGTTCCCACTTCCCTCGTCAACGCCTCCGCAAAAGAAAACAACTGCCGAAATGGAACGTACTCCCCAAACGGGACCAGATGGATCTTGTCGTAACGCCCTACCACGTCGCCGTTCGGATTCACTAGCATCGCGGAGTTGTGTACTGCATCCCGACGCGGTCCCGCTGTCACGGGATCTGCCACGCCCACGCTGCCCACCACCATCCAGGCCTGCGCCTTCTTTGCAATCTCGCTCAGCGACCCCAGCAGCATCGGATCCCGCGTCACGAACGGCGCGGGCGATTCCGGCCACACAACCACCCCGGCGCGCTGTCCCGACGCTGTCGGCGCCGTGCTCAGGTCACCAAACTCCCGCAGATTCCGCACGTAGCCCTGCACCGTCCAAGGAGGGCCTTCGGCCGGAAGATTTTCCTGCACCAGAATCGCCGTGCGGTTGGCGTGAGACACCGCCTGCGGCAACCACCGCCCTGCCTGCAGCAAACTCGCGATTCCCAGGGTCACCAGCAGCATCCGCATCCGCCGCCCACGTGGCAGCAACAAGGCCGTTGCCAGAGCCGCATTCACCAGTACAATCTCGAACGTCAACCCGTACACACCGGCCACCGTCGCAATCCGCGCTAGCGGGATGTTGTCCACCTGCACCGTGCCCAACAGGTCCCACGGCAGCGCCAGGAGATGCGTTCTCGCCAACTCGACAGCAACCCAAAACACCGGCGCCAGCATCAGTGCCCAGCGTTCTCCCGATGCTCTCGAATTCGTGATTCTCGCGAAACATGCCCCAAACAGGCCGTGCCCTAGCCCTGCTGTCATGCCAAACAGCAACAGCAGAAACGCCGACATGGCCACATTCACTCCGCCATACCGCCGCATCGTGTCGAAAATCCAGTAGCAAGTCCCGCAATACCAGATGATTCCACACACATACCCCAGGAGAAATCCCTGCCAGGTTCGCGCCGGCAGCAGACGCGTGCCCTCGATATCAAGCTGTAAGGATTCCGAAGTCCGCGCTCGCAGCAATGCCACAAATAGGGGTATCAACGCGAGCCAGCAGAGAGAGGAGAGCCCAGGCAGCGGGAAAATCAGCACCTGCAGCACGGCAGACAAGAGGCTCAGCAACCACGCCCGATGGTGAATTCCCCAACCAAACATGCGATCCACGCCGAGCTTTTGCTTTCTAGTACCGCGTATCACCAGCACGCGCCAAGAATACCAGACGCGAAACGAGTACTATCCATTCACCAGCGCCATCATCTGGGCGGGATAGCGAGGCCCTGAGGCAGCACCTTGCGGAAAGAGCTCCTGGATTCGCAGGTGATC
>Ga0137418_10000675_pt2 | contig 29144 bp, 26 predicted proteins | sample CZODoug3_1_2_16f_FD_122242 | JGI IMG/M metagenome (GOLD analysis project Ga0137418, IMG submission 122242) | Vadose zone soil fungal communities from Angelo Coast Range Reserve, California, USA - CZODoug3_1_2_16fungal (Hybrid Assembly) | ecosystem: Environmental > Terrestrial > Soil > Vadose... | reverse complement strand
TAGAGAAACATGCTGCCCTGGTAGGCCCAGCCGAGCTGGATGAAGCCGACTTTGCCGATGTGCTGCCGGAGCCAGCGGGCGTCTTCGGCATCGTCTTCGCCGCCGAAGCGCGAGTCGGCGAGGTGCTGGACCAGGTCATCGAGATCAGAACGCTCCAGGGTCGAAGAGTGCATGGTCAGGAAGGGTGCCCCGGAATGCTTGGCCAACTCGACAAAGTCCTTCCAGCCGTCGGACTGGTCGGGGCTGTGCCACATGATGGCCTGGACTTCGTCCTCGGAGGCGTAGCCATGGAAGCGGCGCATGCCGTGGCCTTCAATGAAGGCGATCATGTCGTCTTTGAGGACGGAAAGATTGTCGACCATGAGTCAGGCTCTGTGCAGGATTGTAAGACTTTCGCCCCCGGTAGCGCCACTCAAGTAGCGGGATGCCAGCAGGGAATGCCCAGCGGCGTGTGTTAAAATCTGATGTTTGCGTCGAACTCCTTAGCGATTCTTATGCTGGTGTCCAAAGATTTTGTGGCCTACATGGCCCGCGAGATTGTGAAGAAGCTGGTTGCCGCCCAGATGATTGAAGCCAAAGAGCTGCGCGTGGTTACCGAGCGCGTGAACGGGGCGCTGCTTGAGGAATTGAGCCTTGAAGACCGCATTAACGACGAAGTGCGGATTATTCTGGAGACGTATTCGGATGAGATGCGGAACTCGGGCGCCGATTATCAGGAAATGTTTCGCAAGGTGAAGAACGAATTGGTGAAGAAATACAAGGCCGTACTTTAATTTATAAGATCATGAGAATCAGCCGGGACAAAGCAGGCATGATGGCCAAGGGCGTCATGGAAGTGCTCAAGCAGATGGAGCAGGTGGAGTTTGTCGAAGACCCCAACACCATCAAGCAGGAGACTCGGAAGATTATCGAGGCGCTGCTATTGCATGACGTGCGGCTAGATCAGGCGGCCAAGATGAAGATTGAGAGCCAGAAGAAAACCATTCTGGAGGGCAGCCAGGAGTGGGAGATTCTTTATCGGAAGTATTACAACGAGGAAGTGAAGAAGCTGTAGCTCTGGCAAGGATTTGATCTGGCGGCCTGCGGGCCGCTTTTTGTTTTGTGGGGCGGGCCCAGCCTACGCTCAGGGCAGCTCTTGAAACCACCGACCCGTGAATCTGGCAAGATCTACTTCTTATATTCGATTTCGCCACCATATAGGCAAACTGAGAACCGCCCACGCAACAATCGCATAGATAACAACCGAGAATACGATTGGAAGCAATATCTGGGCTCCCCCATGGCCGGGCGCGAGCCAGGCTGTGAATTTCTCCGCTGGAGTAAGCACAGCAACCACAACACTCTCAACTCTCGAAAGCTTGTCCTGTCGAAAGTCAATGGAAAAGTCTATGGCCAACAGAACTCCATGCAGTGCGATGGAGATCAAGGTCGCAATTGCAATACGCCAAACTGGTCGGACCGACTTCATCGTGACCACCTCAGTGATCGTTGGGGGCCAGCTGGCCCAGACTCTCAGAGCTTTTGATCTATCTTCCCATAACGGAACGACGGGTGCCCCACCCTTGGCGTGTGGCAGGCCCTTTCAAGGTTTTGACTTCTCTTCCCAAAACAGAATCTCGCGTGCCCCGTCCTTGCGCTCTTTGCAAGGGCGGGAGTGATACTGCCGAAACGAAAGGCTTTGCCGTGGCACCCCGTGGCTGCGGTTTTGCAGCACCTTTCGCTTGCACTGTATCACGTGTTCCTGTTATCGGCGAATGCCTGTGTTCCGCAGGAGATTCTGTCTCGGGATCTGCGGTTTAAGGCTGTTGTTCCAGGCAGCAATGACTCCCGCCCTTGCAAAGAACGCAAGGACGGGGCACCCGAGATTCTGGTTGTGGAAGAGAGATCACAACTGACTAGAAGGGTCGGCCACCCGCCTTTTTGGAAAGCGCCTTGGCGGGAGGGGTTCAGGAGATTGTCCCATCTTCCCCGCGTTCCTTCAGGATTTTCTTCATTGTCAAAATAACTCTGCGAGCACACTGGCAAACAGGTAAGATAGTTCGGTTTTGAGAATGCCTCGCATGCCATTCCTAACTCGAAGTCTGCCCTTGGCTCTTACCGCTCTTGCAGCGCTCTCGGCAGCGCAGCAAGAAAAGGCTTCCCCGCCCAAATCCGACGGCCCCACCAACGAAAAGGCTCAGAAGACTTACAAAAACGCCATGGAGTCTTTGCATGCCCACGAACTAGTCAGGGCACTCGAAGGATTCAAGAAGGCCGATAAGCAGGACGACGGCCATTGCGTCGCGTGTCAAGGGAAGATGATCAAGTACGGCGTGGAACTGGAAGACTGGAAAGCCGCCGAACTCGCCGCACAGGAGATGGTGGCTGAAGCCCAGGGGCAAAGGGAAACAGCCATCGCCCATCACGAGGCCGCTGTTGTCTATATGGATGAAGCCCTCCAGCGCCGCAAAGACGAATACTTCACCCGCGCCCACGACGAACTCACCCAGGCCCTCATCGCCTACTCCAATTTCCCCGATGCGATATTTCTCGATGGGCAAGCCCTCGCCCACTTGGAACAGGACGATGCAGCCAAAGCCCGCTTCGAACAGTTTGCGAAAATGACGCCAGCGGATGATCCCGTCCGCCAGCGCGCCATGCGCTACATCAGCCGTCCCGAACTTGCCCGTGCTCGCATGGCCCCAGCTTTCGCCGTCACCACCACCGATGGCAAACGTATCAGCATGGATGACCTGCAAGGCAAGGTCGTTCTGCTCGATTTCTGGGCTACTTGGTGCGCCCCGTGCCGCGAGGCCTTACCCCGCATCCGCGACGTCGCCAGAAAGTTCCAGAGCGAGCCCCTCGTCGTCCTTAGCATCAGCATCGATACCGATCAGGAGAAGTGGAAAGATTTCATCGTCAAGAACGAAATGACTTGGCCGCAGTCTTGCGACAATGGATTCACCGGGCCCGTCGCCAAATTGTTTGGCGTAAATTCTATTCCACACACTTTCACCATCGATGCCGATGGTGTTCTTCAAGAAGAGCACGTTGGCGACGCGTCTATCGAAGGCAAACTGAAAAAATTGCTGGCCCGCGCGCGCGAACTGCGGCCGGCCGAAATCTCCCCAAAGTAACAACCCTCTCACCATCGGCTGACGAAAGATTGGGGGGCTACTTTCATCTTAGTCTCGCCTTGAGCGCTTGCCAGCGCGACCTCGTTCGTCAAAAGCCGATACGGTCATCTCATCAGCTCTTTGGGTTGGCCGAAGGGTTAGGGAGTGCAGGAGAATATTCGAGCCGGAGGGATGTTCAGGGGTTGGAATCCTTGCTGGACGGACCGAAAGCAGGTGCGGAGGAACGGGAGCATCACGCCGGAATACTGGTAGGCGACGAAGACGCCGTCGGAGCGGAGGGCGCTACGGGTTTCGCGCATGATGTGCTGGCGGACGGAGCCGGGCATGGCGCCGAAGGGCAGGCTGGAGATGATGTAGTCAGCGTGAGGCAGGCCGAGGCCGGCAAGGACTTCGCGGACGTGTGAGGCGGAGGTGCGGACGAGGTGGACGCGGGGATCGCGGACACGCTGGCGGAGGTAGTCGGCGAATTCGCGGTTGAGCTCGATGATGATGAGCGTTGCGTCGGGCGCCATGCGCTTGAGAATTTCTTCGGTGATGTTTCCAATGCCGGGGCCGTATTCGACGATCACCTTGGCACGATCCCATTCGACCGCGGCCAGCATGTCGTTAATGAGGAACGGCGAACAGGGGACGACCGCGCCCAGCATGGTGGGGTGACGAAACAAATTGCGCGTGAAGAGAGCTATGGGAGAGAGAGGGCGGGATAGTGCGCGGTGACTTTTCCGTCTTGGCATTTACAGCGAACCTCTCAATGCGGAGATCGATGTTAGCAATTCGTCAGCAACTTGCTCGGCCCGCGCACGTAGCTTACAGGCTTTGGGTCGGAAGAAGCAAAATCCTCTATCAGATTCATAGCTTAAGCCTGCTGTTGCATGTGGATGCGCGCTTAGGGTGACGAGACCGACTCCCTTAGCGCAGCGTCAGCTTCGCTCGCCAGGTTCGCACAAACCGAGTGCAATCCACCGGGGCATTGGGTCTTGGCCTTGGTCCGCATCCTCTTTAGGTCCTTCGTATCGAGCGTAGAATCGATGTGCTTCAAAACGAACTTCCAAAACCTTGGATCCGATTTAGCGAGTTCCGCTAGTCGAGGCAGAGTGCTCCAGTGCTCGACCAAAACACGCGCCACTGACTCGCTGTAACCCTCTGCGATTGCTCCGTCATCACAACCGCGATAGCGACTGTAGGACTCGTAGATCGCCTTCCAAGTCCGAAGCCCACTTGCCTCTGCCAACGCACGCGCGCCGTCACCCTTTGTACAAGTCTGCTCTTGCGCGTATGCACCACTGCAACCAAACAAGACCAAGAGAGATGAAACGAAATACCTGATTATCAAGGACGCCTTCACCGTTGTGCCTCTATTTCCGGCATGGTCAAGACACTCTCTCCGCGGTCCTGGCTGTGGTCGTCGGCGGCGGTGATTCCCAACGCGCGAAGCTTCTGGGCCACCGGTTGCACCGATTGAAACATCGCGGCCAGGACTTGGGCTGAAGCGGCGTTCTCGCTGCTCTCAGCCGCGCGGGGCAGGAGCAGTTCGTAGAGCTTTTTGCGCTTGGGAAAGACCTTCAGGTTGATATCGTCACCATCGGCCACGTTGAGGGATTTCTTTACGGCCCGGACGGCGGTGTCGAAGCCGCCGAGTTCGTCGACCAGACCGATGGCGTTCGCGTCTTCTCCGGTCCAGATGCGACCTTTGGCGATTTCGAGCACCTTTTCCTTGGGGAGGTGGCGGCCTTCGGCGACTTTGCTGGTGAAGTCGGCGTAGACGCGATCAAGCCATGCTTCGAACCGCTGCCACTCGGTCGCGTTGTAGTCGTGAGTGGTGGCGAACATTGTGGCGTTTTGCGAGGTATGGATTTCGTCGTGGGAGAGGCCGAGCTTGTTCCAGAATCCGGCGGCATACATTTTACCGCCGAGAACGCCGATGGAGGCGGTGATAGTGCCGGGCTCGGCGATGATTTTGTCGGCGGCCATGGCTACGAAATATCCACCGGAACCGGCAAGGTTGCCCATGGAAACGATGACCGGCTTGCCGGCTTTGCGGGCGAGGAGAACTTCGCGATAGATGGTGTCGGAAGCGACGTAGGAGCCGCCGGGGCTATCGACGCGGAAGAGGATGGCTTTGATGTCTTTGTCTTCGATGGCGTCGCGGAAGGCGCCGGCGACGGTCTCCGAGCCCATGGTGACGCTGCCGTTGATGGGGCTGAAGTCGCTTTTGCCGCGCATGACCTGGCCTGCACCGAAGATTAGCGCTACTTTTTTGCCGCTGTCGTGCGGGCGTCCGGCGCGATAGAGGTATTCCGGAAGGTAGAGGAGCTTGGCATCCTTGCCGGCTTTTTCTTTTACCCGCGCGTAAACTTCGTCGCGGTAGGCCATGGCGTCGACCAGTTTGGCGTCGAGTGCTTCTTTGCCGAGGAATGGGCCTTTGTCGACCAGTGCGTCAAACTGCGCGGGGTCGATGTGGCGGGCGTCGCAGATGCCGGTTTTGATCTGTCCCCACCAGGAGTTCATGACCTTGCTGTTGGCTTCTTTGTGCGCGTCGGTGTATTTGGTTTTGGTGTAGATGTTCAGGGCGTTTTTGTATTCGTAACGGTGGTCGCCGTGGAACTTGACGCCGAGCTTATCTAGGGTGCCTTTCTCGAACTGAGTTTCGATCATGAGCCCGGTGAGGCCCACGTCGCCGGAAGGTTGGAGGTTGATTTGATCGAAGGCGGTGGCGATGTAGTAGGCGCCGTTGCCCGGGCCGAATTCGCCGAAGGTTTCCGAATAGGCGACGGCGAACTTCTTCTTGGCCCGGAATCGCAACACGGCGTCGCGGACTTCCTGGGCTTCGGCCATGCCTGTGGGAACGGATGCGATGGTGGCTACCAGGCCGACTACACGATCGTCTTTCGCGCCGCGGTCGAGGGCGTCGACGATGTCGCGGACTCGGGGGCGGTCGGAGAGCATGTACTTGGCGACAGCGGAGTCGGGGGCGTCCTCGATCATCTGGCTGTCGAGATTGATTTCGAGGATCGTCTTCGACGGGATGGAGCCTTTGTAGTTCAGCATGATGGCGAAGTAGATGGAGTAGAGGATTACGGCGGCTCCGAACCAGGCTAGGAAGCGGACTATGGCTTTTTTCATGGGGACTCCGGAAGGTGTTGGATCACTTTAAGAATAGGACGAGAAATGGCGGGATACGAGTATCGGAGAGTGGACTCCCGTTCGAACAAAATCTAGGCGAGCGGTGCTCGCCTGCCCAGACGGCATACATGATTCGGCATCACACGGGTTCGTGGCTACTGGACTTCGATGCTGACCAGGTCGCCTTCGCCGGACTTGGCTCCGGCTTTGTAGTTGGCGGAGGCGCGCAGGTCCTCCCATCGGCAGGAGAATTTGTCGTCGCCCATGACGATGACTTTGGCGTGGTCCCTCGTGTGGAGGTGGAGCGTGCGGTTGCCGGTGGCGAAAGTGATCTCGGCGGCGGGGTCTTGCGAGCAATTCACGCTGACGATGCGGCCTTTGGCGAAGAGGATGGGGCGCTTATCGGGTGGAGCTTCTTCGGGGCGGGCGTTTTCGACGGCTTCTTGGCGTTGGCGGGCGGCTTCTTCCTTTTCGGCTTGGGCGCGCATGCGTTCGTGCTCGGGGGAGACGCCGTACTTCTGGGTTAGTTCCAAATCCTTCTCTTGCTGTTTGGCGCCGGCGGCGATTTGCAGATCGCTGCTGAGCTTGAGGTGAGCGAGGAGAGCGCGCGCTTCGTCGAACTTCTTGCCTTCGGTCCAGATTTTGGCGAGGTTAAGCTGATACTGCTCGTGGCGCGGGTTCAGTCGAATGGCAGCCTGCTCGGCCTGCATGGCCGAGGTGATGCCGCCGCCTTCCACTCTGCCCAAGCCCAAGAGATTGTGGGCTTCGGCGAATTCTGGGTACCAGTCGATGACGACCCGGAGGTCGAGGAGTGCATTTGCCAAGCCCTTGATCGATTGATTGGCCGCCTGAGCTTCGTGGAACTTGGTGATCACCAGATAGTAGCGGGCCCAGTTGTCTTTGTTATTCATTTCCATCGCCTGGCCTAATTCCGAAAACGCCGTGTCCCATTTCTGCGTCGCCATGGCGATCCAGCCCAGGACGCGGTGCTCGGACGAGGTTTCGGGCGGGGCTTTCATGAAGGCTTCGACGGTGGCTTGAGCCTCGGCGCGATGTTCGGGGAGGCGGGCTTCCATCTCGGTGACGAGGATTTCGCCTTCTGGTTCTGGGAGGCGGATGACGGTGTATTGGGCGGTCTCGGGGTCGATGGGGGAGGAATAGTGAATGGGCTGCGGAATGGTGAGTTCGCCGATTTGGCCGGTAGCGGTGCGGGCCGTATCGCGGGCGGCGAGGAGGTCTTTTTGCGATTTGAAATAGTCTTTGACCGCTTGCTCGAGCTGCTTGCTGGGTATACCGTAGGCTTGCTGGATGGCTTGCTCCACGGGAAGCTTCTGGTTTTGCAACAGATCGAAGAATGTACCGGTCTCAGGCATCTTCTTTTGCGCCAGCAGATAGTGGATGGTGATCCAGCTCTGGGCATAAAACTGGGTGCGGTGCGTGCCCTCGGGACCGTTGCGCTGCATGGTGAGCAGGTCGGCCATGCTAATCCAGATGGGGGCCGTGAGGAAATCGGTCAGCGGTTTGGGCGGTTGGGATTTCTCTTCGTTGCGCTGGAAGAGATCGTTTTGACGCTCGGGGAGGAGTTCGGGATCGCCGCCGATGTTTATGGTTTTGCTATCGAGCTGAATGCTGGAAAAGTATTCCGCCAGGCCTTCGTCAAACCACGAAGTGGTGGTGGGGTAGTTCCCTTCCAGGAAGAAATGCGCAAGTTCGTGAGTTGCGCTAAGCCAAGGGTCGGGAAGAGCAAGATTGAGAACCAGGAAGGTCCGATCCTCGCCGCGCAGCAAGAATGCGGGTGGGGGGAGAATGCCGGCGGGCTGGCGGGGAGCTATGGCTGAATAGTCCTTATCGCCGCGAATTGCGATGACGGTAAGCGGAATGGGGCGCGCTAGTTCCTGTTTGAGGAGGAATCCGGCGAAAACCGCCTGCATCTGCTCAAGACGCAGGGCGACTTCGTGGCCGCGCTTTTCCCCTGCGTCGGTGATGACGTCGAAGTGCGGGGAGCGGATTTCGGTCCATGCGGAGTCGGCGGCGTAGAGACGCGGCGCGGCCAGGATTGCCGCGAACGAGCAAATTAGGACAATCCGACCCGTGCGCTGCGTCCATGCCATAACCGAATCGACCCGTGGGAAGAACCAACTGGGTCGATGCTAACACGGGTTTTGCGCAGCGGTTCCCGACGCCGGCAATGGGTCTGATGCGTAGGGGAGGAGCTCCCGTGCCTCCATCGGAGCTGGATGGAGAAAAGGTGTTCGTTGGGAACTCGTTGTAGATGCTCGGTGTCAGTAGTACAGAGGAGTGCGCATGAGTGTCTTAAAGAGGGGATTGCTCGTTGCAATCTTCGTCGCCCAGTTGGTCGCTTTGACCCCTATCGGGTGGACGCAAACTCCTCGATCCCTGCAAAGTCGAATCCTGAAGGCCGATCCAGAGAGGTACCACTCCGTACAAGATGCAAAGGATTGGAAGAATCCGTACCTGATTGTTCGACGTGACGGCATAGAAATTGTTGGACTGACCGCTGTCGGACAAGCCATCCCTGTCGATTCGATTCCGGGACTATTGAAGGGATCACCGGACTCAGCATGGCCATATGGCTTGGTTGTGGCAGTTCAGGACATCGGATTAGTATCAGAAGGGGATCTACCGCGCATCGAGGCCAATCGAAAAAGGCTGCTGATGCTCCTCAAGAGGCTCGGTATCGCAGTAGACCTCTGGCCTTCTGCTTAGAATCTCCGCATCACGCTGGAACTTGGAACAGCATATTTCCGCAACCTGCTAGGGCACTACGGCGCGAGCGCGTTCGTCCGATTCCAGGTGATGAATGGCGACGATCTTCCATTTGCCGTGGCGGCACACCCAGAGCGCCGTAAAAGGAAACCTTCCCGTCAGGCGCTGGCCGCGGAAAATCTTGTCGGTATTGCAGTGCCCAGAAAGAAAAGCGACTTGGCTGTCGTAGACGTGAACGCCGCTCACCTCCAGGAATAGAGATACGTAGCGCATTTGTCGATCAGCCACCAGATGCAGCAGCTGTTCCTTGAAGATGCGTTCGCCGTCGGTCATGCGCAGGACAAAGCCTTCGCCGAGCAGGCCTTCGAGAGAGGCAGCGTCGCCGGCCAGTAAAAGCTCGGCCACGCGGGCTCCGAGTCTCTTGACGCGGGCTTCGACTTGCGATTCGGTTTGCGATCTATCGCGACAGTCTTCCAAGCGCGGGTTTTCCTCGCGAGATTCCAGGCGAGATTCTCCCTCGCGCGATTCTTCCAAAACCATGTACGGAAATTTCCTTCCCCTGCTAACTTCTCTGTTTTCCCAGGCGCGAGAGCCCGGCATGCGGGATGGCGCGAAAACCACGCGGCAGACACAACTTGCGGTCACAAGGCCGATTTCGAGTTGCAGCTAAAAAGTCAGTATATCACGCTTCTTTAACATCGTCAAATTAACGATGTCAAGGTAACGACGTGAAAGGAACACTGTCATTTTGACGATGTTAGTGGTATTTCTAGTGAGTGGCACGACCGCCGGAGAGACTCTGGGGAGACTCTATTCAAGATGCCAAAGCTACCCGACCCCCTGCTGGAAAAGGCAATCCTAAAGGCTGCTCTTACTCTGCTCTCCCGCCAGGGCGATCATGCCCTCACCATGCGCGCCGTGGCGAAAGCGGCTGGAACCACCACTCCCACGCTCTATCAACGCTTTGCCGATCGCGACGCCATCCTGCAGGCCATTTGCGACGACGCCCGCCAACGCCTTGCTAGGGAAGTCGAACGCGCGCCCTCCTTAGAGGACGCGTGCCACTGCTATCTTGTGTTCGCGCAAAAGCATCCGCACGAATACGAACTGGTCATGCGCACAGGCTGGCACGATGCGGCCGCCTCCGGCTACCAGGGCCCTGTCTTCCTCGCTGCCAAGGAACATATCCGGAAGCAGTTTCCCGGCAAGCCCGCGCAGCAGGTTTCTCTCCTTTTGCAACTCTGGTGCCTGCTCCACGGCGCGGCCAGTCTCCTGATCGCGGCTCAGCACCACGGTAACGGAGGCGAGGACATCATGAAGGCCTGCAATTCTGCGTGCAAGACTCTACTGACGAAGCATTGAAGATTCGGCGAGGCTAGGCCCTGTCCGTTGTGTTTTTGGAACGAACTCTTGCCGTCGCCCAGGTTACGGCCTCTGCGACGACGGGATCTTCGTCATTTTCCATCTTCTGGAGAACCGGAAGAAACCTGGCCTCACCGCTGTTGCCCATCGCCAGTGCGGCATTGCGGCGGAGGCCTTGGCGTTTGGCGCGGCGGATGGGCGAACCTCGGAACACTTCCCTGAATTGGGCTTCGTCCATTTCCGCCAGCCACTCCAATGCTGGATTTACCAGACCTTCGCGCGGCTGATATTCCGCAGCCGAAGTGACCGGCGCTTTGCGGTTCCAGGGGCAGACATCCTGACAGATGTCGCAGCCGAACACATGCCGCCCCAGGCGCTCACGGAGAGGCTCCGGAATCGAACCGCGCTTCTCAATGGTCAGGTAGGAGATGCACAAATTGGCATCCAATTCATGCGGCGCGACAATCGCCTGCGTTGGGCACGCGTCGATGCAACGGCTGCAACTGCCGCAGCGATCTGGCGCGGGGGTATCAGGCGGGAGTTCGAGCGAAGTCAGAATCACGCCGAGAAAAAGCCATGAGCCCATTTTCTGGTTGATCAGACAAGTGTTCTTGCCGCTCCAGCCGATGCCGGCATACTTCGCGTAGATGCGTTCCGCAACTGGGCCCGTGTCCACGTAGCAGCGTGCGATCAGCTCCGAAGCTGGAAATCGATTCGTGGCTTCTGATTCATGAGCGGCGCGCAGTGCCGTTTCCACCTGACGCAGCTTGCGCAGCACCGAGTCGTGGTAATCCTCACGGCTCCACGCGTAGCGGGCAATCCAACCATGGGATAGGTCGTTGCGTTCGGTCGAGTACGGATATGCTGTGTTGTAATTTACGGCGCAAACAACGACGCTGCGAGCCCACGGCGCTACGCGGCGCAACGAAGACCGCTTCAGACTGCCTGAATCGTCCCGCGCGTCCATGTACCGCATTTCTGCGGCACGCCCCGCGTCAATCCATTCCTCAAAGTTGCGATGCTCAGAGAAATCGCCAGCCGGGGCGATCCCCGCTAGCTCTAAGCCGGCAGTGCGGGCAGCTGCGAGGATCGCGTCTCTTATGGATTCGTTCTGGGATGCGGGCATGGTAGCGTCTCTGTCTCCTTGCATCCTATCAAGGGTCAGGTACCCACTTTCGTGATTCGCTTTTCCACCAGACTGTTCCGCGTTTCGAGATTGTGAATCATTCACTCAATATTGCCTTGACAGCTCGCAACGCCGTAAGTAAATTCCATACACAGCGAAAGCCTCGGCCCGCCTTGAGTTCCAGGAGAATCCGTATGCATCTTCCCGGGCAGTTTCTCTTCCTGCGAGCGCGCTTTTCAACATTTCGATCTTGCAGCAATGCTAAGCGCCCTACCGCCGGAATAATCTTCACAGCCTGCCTTACGCTGCTCATCACGAGCACCGCTTTGGCGCAAACCAGTCTCACAACTCTGTACGCCTTCACCGGAAGAAACGGCGACGGCGCTAACCCTGTCGGCGATCTCACCATGGACGATCAAGGTGCACTCTATGGTGTAGATCCCACTTTTGGAAGGGCAGCCCGAATCTACCAGTTGACGCCTCCAATGTTCGGAACGGGCGCCTGGACTAAGACAAACCTGTATACGGGGAGCCTCGGTACTCCGGTGCAGGGACACTTAAGACCCGTGATCCTGGGAAAACATGGAGAGCTGTATGGCACCTCCGATGTTTGCCCTGTTTTCCGGCATGGTTGCGTCTTCCAGCTAGCTCCGCCAACCAGCCCAGGCGGCGCTCGGACGATGAATGTTCTCTATGGTTTTCAAGGAGAAACCGTTGGGGACGGCAAGCAGGTCGCTTACGGAAAGCTTGCCATGGATGGCAATGGCAATCTCTATGGCGTCACGCAGTCGGGCGGCGTGTCAGCCTCCAAGAGCGGCGGCACTGTTTACCAGATCTCCCCTCCGGCAACGCCGGGCGGCAGCTGGACGGAGCAGGTGCTGTACAGATTTCGAAATGTACGAGGCGGATTCTTCTATCCGCTGGTGAACGCGACCCTCGGCAATGATGGCGCTCTCTATGGCTCGACACGCCTTGCGCAAACCAAATACGGATTCTCCGCTCCGGGTGTGATTTATCGGCTGGCGCCTCCTGCTGTGTCGGGTGGGGCGTGGACTGCAAGCGTGATCAACAGCGACATTACGGGCTTTGGTTATTTTTCGCGGGTCAGTCAGTTGACGGTGGCCCCATCGGGCACTCTATATGGAGTAAGCAGCTTCGCGGGGGGTGCTTTTGCTCTGACTCCTCCGGCCGCGCCGGACGGATCCTGGACATATTCCCGCTTGCCCTCCAATGCCGGTGGTGGCCCAGGCTCAGAGCTGGCGCTAGATGCCAATGGCAATCTCTACGGCACAGACGGCCAATCCGTTTATAAGCTGACCGCGCCTTCGACTCCCGGCGGGATTTGGACCTATTCCGTATTGCACACCTTCCCCGGCGGGAGCGAAGGCACCGCGCCGATTGGGCGCCCGCTGCTCGACTCCTCTGGAAACGTATTTGGCACGACCCTCTTCGGCGGAATTGGCACCTGCACTTTTGGGGGCCCGATAAGAGGTTGTGGAACCGTATTCGAGCTGCAATAGTGCCAGCATGTAGTCCGATAGAAACGAGGCCAAATCCAATGCTCCTGGACAAGATGTTCTCGCACCGAGAGCAGTGCGCTTATCGGGCGAGTAAGGGTTTACATTTCATTTGTGGAGCTTGTGGCGCGATCCTTCTTGCCGCCGTTCTTGCCGGCTCGGCATTTGGGCAAACCAGCCTTACGACTCTCTACAACTTCAGCGGTGTGGACGGCGACGGCTCGCATCCAATTGGCGATCTGATCATGGATGCCAACGGCGTACTCTATGGCGTCACGCACGGGAGCCCCGGTGACAAAATTTACCAGCTAATTCCACCGGCGTTCGCTGGCGGCGAATGGACCAAAGTCAATATCTACAACGGAAACGCACCCGGCACCGAGGTTCACGGCAACTTCACGCCGCTGATCTTTGGCAAGCATGGTGAGTTGTTCGGCCTCTCGCTGGCCTGCGACAACGGCCCTCCGCATCAGGGGAGCTGCGTGTTCCAACTGTCGCCTCCGGCGAGCGCAGGCGGCGCGTGGCAGATGAGTATTCTCGCATACGAATTGAACTTCGAATATGGGGACGGAAGGATCGTGCGCACTGGAACGCTCGCCATTGATTCCAACGGGAACCTGTATGGCATCACGCACCGGCGAGAGAACGAGACCTATGGCACGGTATATCAGCTTTCTCCTTCCGGCGGCGGTGCTTGGACACAGACCTTGCTGTACAAGTTTCTACGCTTTCCGCCGCCGTTTATCGGATTCTGGGAGCCTCAGGACGGATTGGTCATTGACCAGAACGGCGCCCTGTATGGCTCGACGACTCGCGGCCGCGTGGTGTACCGTTTGTCTCCTCCAACGGCGGCAGGAGGAGCCTGGAGCGCCACGTCTCTCGGCGGGGGCTTCTATGACATCAGTGGGTTGACTATTTCGCCCTCCGGCTGGCTTTATGCGGTCGATAACATACCGTTCAGGGGCCATAAGCTGATCGGGATCAGGATAGTGCCCGGCGTAGGCCCGAACTATGTCGAGTCGCCTTTTAATTTGCAGGGGTCTGGTCCCGGGTGGGAGTTGGTGAGTGACAAGAGTGGCGTGCTCTATGGCACAGACAGAGATGCCCAGGTCGTTTATAAAGTAATCCCTCCAGCCGTGTCCGGCGGAGATTGGTCTTATTCCGTGCTGTACAGCTTTTCGGGAAGCGATGGCTCCGATCCATTCGGGCGCTTGCTGATGGATGAGTCGGGCAACTTGTTTGGCGCAACGCTGACCGGGGGGACGGGAAACCGGTGCCACAACTATCCGCCCTATCCCGCAGGATGTGGAACAGTATTTGAACTGCAGTAATGATTGGGGACGATCCAAAAGCAAGAACCCTCCCGCTCGTCGCGGGAGGGTTTTGATTTTTCCGCTCGGGGCGGTGAAACCTAAGCCCGAACGACGTTAGAGGCTTGCAAGCCTTTCGGTCCGGTCATCAAGTCGTACTCCACGGTCTCGCCCTCGTTCAAGGTGCGGTAGCCGTTTTCCTGGATGGCCGAAAAGTGTACGAATACATCCTCCCCACTGGTGCGTTGGATAAATCCATATCCTTTCGCTCCGTTGAACCACTTCACAGTCCCCTTCTCGCGATCACTCACTGTGAACTCCTTTCGATCGGTTGATGCGGTAACGCGGTTGAGTTGTCCCGCCGGTCGGCGTCCGGGTAGGAAATACGACCGGGACGGAAATGCCTACGAGTGAACTGAATCTCGCCGCCTGTGCCAGAAAGAAAGGCCCCCGAGTTCGACGCCGCGCACTCCAGCGTCAAGCTCCGGGGCCTTCGCTATCGTCAGAAAGGGCCTAGGTACAGACACGGCTAAGTTCAACCAGTTCACTCGTTTTGCTGCCTCTGTTGCGGGCAGGCGCAGATAATAGCAAGAATACAAAAGTTTACAAAGAGAAAATCGAAGGCTTATGAATCGTTTTAACTGATAGGTCGAAGTTACACCGGCAGGACAAGTCCGCGCCCTTTGCTAGGATGAGACGGTGGAACCCGTAGAAGAACCTGTAGAAGACTCCGTCGAGCCGCCTCCAGAAGCGCTCGCGCCCCAGCCCGCCGCCGCTGCCGCGGCTATGACGGGCCGTCCGGGCGGCAATTTGGCCTGGCATACGGTTCTCTATCTGATGCGGACGGAAGTGCATACTTTTGCATTCTCCGTGGCCGCCAATGCCCTGCTGTCATTTTTCCCCTTTGTTTTGTTGCTGCTGACGTTAACCCGGCACGTGTTTCACTCGCCGGCCATGTACGACGTCGTGCTCGGCCTGCTGCGGGACAACGTTCCTGCGGGGCAGGATTTCGTGGTGCGAAACTTTAACGCCATGGCGGGTGCGCGGCATCGCGTGCAGGTGTTGTCGCTGGTCATTCTGCTGTTTACCTCCACCGGCGTGTTTGTGCCGCTGGAGGTGGCGCTGAATCAGGTTTGGGGCTTTCCGCGCAACCGGCCGTACTGGCGCAATCAGCTGGTATCGTTTGCGCTGGCGTTTGGCTGCGGGGTTCTGGCGCTGCTTTCGGTGGCGCTGACGGCGGGGCCCATCCATGTGTTGGAGCTCTTGCTGCACGGGCACGCGGCGTTTTTCGTGCGCTGGTTTGGTTATGGTGTCATGAAGGGGTTTGCCATTGCGGCCAGCGTCGGGGTCTTCTTCCTCATCTACTGGGCGCTGCCGAATGGGAAAGTCCCGCCGCGCGCGGTTCTCCCTGCGGCAGTTATCATTGGGCTGTGTTCGGAAATTCTGAAGTATCTCTATCTCATGGCGCTGCCCTGGCTGAATTTCCAGGAAGTGTATGGGCCATTCGCGCTCTCTATTAGCTTGGTTTTCTGGGCCTTCCTGAGCGGGATGCTGCTGCTGGCAGGCGCCTACATTTCGGCGGAGGGTCACTTTCGTAGGTAGTCCTGCCGAAAACTTCTTGATCCAGAACTCACGAAGAGTGCTAGGCTTTCCCTGAAAACGGTCGTCTCCCCACGAGCGCGTTCCTGGCTCCGCAACGGCCCCGGGCAGAAGAGGTGTTGTGTGCCCGGCTGTGGCGTTCGTTCGATCTTCTTTGATTGCATCTTCTCTCCGATTCGCTTCCTTTGCGTGCTAGCCCCGCTGTTGTGGATGCCGGGGCTGGAAGCTCAGGCACTTGGACCTGCATCCGGACCACACTCGGACGACTTTCAGCGTACCGTCCGGCAAGCGGGCGTGATCTTTGTGGGAACCGTAACCGCGGTTCACTGCGAGTTCGGGAAGGACAAACTCCCACGGACCTACCAAGTTAGCTTTCAGGTGAAGCAGGCCATGCGCGGTATTCGCACAGGGTCCCCTTTGGTGATCCGCGAATGGGCTGGACTATGGGAGGCCGGCCGAACGCCGCGCTACCGCGTGGGCGAGCGGGCTTTGCTCTTCCTCTATCCCCCTAGCCGTGCTGGACTTACGAGCACTGTCGGCGGGAAGAAGGGGAAATTAACGGTCGTTGCCGACGCGATTCATGGAACGCAGGTGTCGCTTCCACTGGGGTGGCTCGATAGCGTAGGGCAACCACCGGTCGCGAATTTACCGGCAAGCTCGTCGAAGAACTCCGCCCTGAAAAGCTCGCTCCAACAGCCAACACGTGTGCCCGTGGCCTGGCTGATCCAGCGCATCGCTCAAGCCGGGCCTGCTGCGAATCGAGGAGAATAGCCGTGCGCCGCGCCACGAGGTTTCGTGCTTACGGAAGGGTAGCGGCAGCTTTTCTGCTGCTGATGCAGTGCGCGCATGCCGGTGGCCCGCGATTTGTAGCCGGGGCCAGCTATTTCGATCCCGGAGCAAAGGGCACGCCGCTGGTCTGGGCGAACAACACGGTGACCTACTACGCTGACCAGGGAGATCTGAGTCCTCTGCTGCCGGGCCCCAGCGCCGACGCGCTGGTCGCTGCTGCGTTCGTGCATTGGACGAATATCCCCACCGTGGCGCTCGTAGCGACGCAGGCTGGACAGCTCGCGGAAGACGTCAACGGGACCAACGTGACCTTCACGGATGGCGTTCTGAATCTGCCCGCCGATATCCAGCCCAGCGCCGTAAGCACTCCGGTCGGCATCGTTTACGACCAGGACGGGCAAGTAACGGAAACGCTTCTCGGCGCGGGGAGTTCGACTGACTGCCTGAACAACGCGGTGTACGGCGGGCTCGATAACTTCACAACCAGTGGAAACTTCGCTCACGCTTTAGTCATTCTCAACGGGATGTGCGTGCAGGACTCGTCACAGCTCGCTGATTTCGAATACCGTCTGGTGCGGGTGCTGGGGCAGGTGCTCGGGCTGGATGCATCGCAGGCAAACTTAAATGTGTGGACAGGCGTGCCAACACCTACGGATGCCGATTTCGCAGGCTTTCCGTTAATGCACGCCATCGATCTCTCGGACTGTCTGCCGATCACTGCCTGCTTGCCGACTCCCGATCAGCCCCCCGATCAGCCAAAGATGGATGACCGCGCGGCGCTCGGACGGCTCTATCCTGTAACTCCGGCGAATCAGCCGAGCTTTCCCACCAAGTCGCTATTCTCGGCGTCGACCGTGCGAATTCATGGTGTCGTCAGCTTTCCCGGAGCCGACGGAGCTGGGCAGGGAATGCAGGGCGTGAATGTGGTGGCGCGGTGGATGAATCCGGCTACGCTGCAGCCCTCGCGCGAGTATGTTGCGAGTGCGGTGTCGGGATTTCTGTATCGCGGTAATGCCGGCAACCCCATCACGGGATGGACGGACCCGTCGGGGCAAAACTACGACCGCTGGGGTTCGGACGACCCCACGGTGCAGGGATTCTTCGATCTGGCAGGGCTGGAAATCCCGAACGGTGACCTGACGGCCAGCTATCAGCTCACGTTTGAGCGTGTCGACCCGCTGTTCTCGGAAATGGTGGGGTCCTACGCGCCGTTGCAGGTCGATCCGTCGGGAGCAAGTCCGGCGGTGGTGGTCACGGTGTCTCAAGGCTTAGGCAGGGATGTGGAACAAGATATCGTGATGACGAATGCGGCCCAAGTGCCGGCGAATCCGCTGACTTCCCAGGACTTCCTCACCCCTGTACAGGTTCCCGGTGGCGGGGAATGGATGAGCTGGCTGAATGCGGCTGCCGGCGCGAACTATTACTCGTTTACGGCGCAAGCAAACCGCACGCTCTCAGTGGAAGTGGCGACTGTCGATGAACAAGGGAACCCGACGGAGGACAAAGCCCAGCCAGTCATCGGCATCTGGTCGCTGGCCGCTCCGGAGGGGACGCCGCCGCCATCGGCCACGCCGAACCCGTTCAATACCACCTTCGTAGGACTGTCCAGGCTGGATGCACAGGTGCTGACCAGCACGGATTTCCGTATCGGCGTCAGCGACTGGCGCGGTGACGGCCGGCCGGACTATGCACATCACATTCGGTTGCTCTACGCCGATACCATCAACCCAGCACGTGCCAGCGCAGCGGGAGGGACCGCGCTGCAAGTGCAGGGGATGGGATTTCAGCCAGCGATGGCGGCGCAAGTGGGCGGCGTGGACGCATCGGTCGTGGATTTTGGCGCGAATCAACTGGTACTGCAAACTCCCGCATTGGCGGACGGCATTCAGACGGTGGTGGTGAGCGACCCGGCGACTGGCGCGTTTTCCACCATGACGGATGCAGTGACGATCGGCGCGGCGCCGTCGGACACCATCCAGCTCTTGCCGGTGGCGAATCCAGCGATTCCCGTGGGAGGGGAGACACTCAATCCCCTGCCCTTCCTGGTGACGGCGGCGGACAGCGCCCCCGTAGTCGGCGCGACGGTTGCTCTGAGCACAACCAATGGGTTGACCCTTGACCCCTGTGGAGGAGCGACAAGTTGCAGTGTGGTAAGCAACGAGAGCGGTCGAGTTGTGGTGAACGTCGGATTCACGAAGGTGGGAACCGGACAAGTAACGGCGCAATTGGCTCCCGCCAGCTATGCCAATCCCTCGACGGCGGTGGCGACCTTGACAGGAGTGTCGTCCAACCTCGATATCGCGCTGGTTGGACAACTAACAAAAGTGGAACAGGGGACAATCGTGACCGTTCCTCTCCTGGCGCGCGTGCTCAGTCCGAATGGCCCGCAGCCGGGGGTGCAGGTGAACTTCCAGATTGCAGCGGGCGGGCGCGGTATTCTGGGTGCGAGATCGGTCATCACCGACGCGAACGGAAATGCGCCAAATACCTTGCGCCTGGCGCCCGTGAGCACGGACGTACAAGTGACGGCGTGCGTGGCGCCGACCAATAATCCCTGTAAGACCTTTCAGGTGGGCAGTGTTCCGGTATCGGCGCTGCAGATCGAAGCGGTGAGCGGAACGCAGCAGGTGGTCACCGAGGGCCAGCCAGTCCTTCCGGTTACCGCGCTGGTGACGGACAACTCGATCCCTCCGTACCCGGTGTTTGGGGCGACGGTTGCGTTCTTGAATATTCTTTCCAGATCGGAAACGAACGGTCCGCCGGCCACGGTGAGTGATGGTCAGGGCAACCCAAATTCGGACCCGGTGATTCTGGGATCGGCGACCGCTGTGACGGCCTCGGATGCGAACGGGCTGGCGGTGATTGCGCCGTGGGCTGCACCGGTACCCGCGGGCGAGGAGGTCAACGGCTCAGCGACCGTGGACTCGGGCGCGCAGGTGGCATTTTCGTTGCAGGTGCTAGCCGCCGCGGTTGCGACGCCAGCGCGCGCGGGGGCGGCTGCGTCGAACCCGAAGGTACGCGCGATAGCGATTCCGCACTCGGCACCAGCAGCCCACAATCAAAGTGGATTTTTCGGAATATTTACGAACATGTTTGCCGGGACGTTCGGAGCATTGCCCGACGGCGATAGCGCTGAAGATCTTCCGAAAGATTCAACCCAGCACCTCGTCGAGGGGCGCGCCGAGACCCCGGAGTCGAGTACCACTCCGCCCACCGCGGCAAATCCGTCGGGGGAAAGTGAAGACAAGGTCGCACAGCCTGCTAAGCATAGTGCCACTGCGGATAAACCCACGCGCATCGCGTGCGAGCTTTGCTCGGGAACCGCGTGCGCCGAGGTGCTAGTTGGAAAATGAGGCGGGAGTTGGTGCCCCATTCAACTCTTTTGGCTTGAGTGGGGCACTTCAAGCGAAGGCGCCGGAACACTCTGGCGTGCGCGGAATCCGGAAGAAGAACAGGTAGCGCGTCTACTGCCGCGGGGCGAAATAACCCTTGCGGGCGCGGAGGGAGAGGTCTTTCTTTAGGGCGCTGATTTCGATGGTGCGGTAGCGGCCGTCGGCATCGAACTGTGCGGGCTTGTAGGAGACAATGTATTGGCTGCGCAGCTCGTCCTGGATGGCCGCGAAGGAGTGGGAAACGTCTTTGTCCTTGAGCGGGAAAAAGGCCCGGCCCCCAGTGGCATCCGCCAGTTGTCGTAGGACGCGATCGCCGCGCTGGACTGTGGGGCCGTCGTCGGTGGAAATCGTATAGAGAATGACTTCGGCGCGCTGCGCCATTTCGATGGCGGATTCCCTGCTCACGTCGCTCTGGTTATCGTCGCCGTCGGAGAGGACGATGAGAGCGTGCCGTACGGGGCGATCCGGATTCGAATTCATCAGCTTTTCTTTACAAGCTTTATAAATGGCGTCATAGAGGGCCGTTCCCCCTCCCGAACGAAGGCGGTGAACGCCCTGCGATAGCAACGCGACGTTGTCGGTGAAGTCCTGCGTCATCTGCCAGTGGCTGTTGAAGCCGGCCACGAAAGCCTGGTCGGAACCGGGACGCAGGGTGCGGTTCAGGAAGTCGATGGCGGAAGCCTGCTCAAAGGTGAATCGGCTGCGAACCGAGCCGCTGACATCGACCAGCAAGCCCACTTGCAGCGGAAGATCGGTTTCGCGGCGGAAGGTGAGAACGGCTGCCGGAACCTTGTGATCGTCGAGAATCGTGAGGTCGCTTTGCTCAAGCGTCCTGACGAAGTGGCCGTGCTTGTCGGTGGCGGTAAAGAGAAGATGAACTTCGTCGACCTGCTTCTTGATGGTGAAAGCCGGATCGTCAGAGGTCGCAGCGGAAGGCGCAATCGAAGTCGAGGCAACTGTACCGGAAACGCTGGAGAAGACAGGGTGTGCTGACGCCGCTTGCGAAGGCGACACTTGCCCCCACGCGACTGTAGCGAAAAGCACCGAAGCTAAATAGAGCTTCCCCATAGCGTATTTCGTTCCCCAACTAGTTAAAGGCCGGCCAAAAGACGGCCAAAATTTACACCCTTCGGCACGTTTTTCGCCGCCTCCCCTATTAGATGCAACTGGAAGGCCTAAATCCTGGTGGCGGTTCGCCGGGGTTCTTTTCAACATAGTGGGCGCGGCCGCTGGTGCCAAGTTACAAAAGGAGCACGGTCTTCGGAATAGCGCGAAAGTGCTGCAGTTACGGGGCTTTAGGGGCGCGGCTGGGCGCACGAACTACTGCTTTCGATTTTCGCATCTAAGGTATCGATTTGAGGGGTCTCAGAAGTACATGGTAGGGAAATTCATTTGCGCACAAAGGCAGGAGGGTAGATGATCGGCGGTTGTGTTCGGCGTCATACATTCTGGAGGGGTCTATGCAAAGAATTGCGCGTTTCCCGATCTTGATGAGCACGCTTTTGCTCAATATGGTGTTAGTGAGTACGGTGCCGGGGCTGGCGGCGAACCGCGAGGCGGATCGAGTCAAGGAATCGGGCACGGTGCTGAAAGAGATTCTGGGCATGCCGGATAACATTCCTACTGACCTGCTGAAGAAAGCGCGGTGCGTGCTGGTGCTGCCATCGGTGAAGAAATTGGCGATTGGGGTGGGCGGGAGTTATGGCCGCGGCGTGATGACGTGCCGCGGCGGAGAGAAGTTTACGGGAGGGTGGTCGGCTCCAGCGATGTACGCGCTCGAAGGCGCGAATATTGGATTTCAGTTGGGCGGGCAGGCTACGGATTTTCTAATTCTCGTGATCAATGACCGCGGAGTAGATTCTCTGCTGAGCAGCAAAGTAAAGTTGGGGGCGGATGTGGCGGCGGCAGCAGGTCCGGTGGGACGGGACGCGGCAGCGTCGACCGACGTAGTGATGCGGTCGGAGATGCTTTCGTATTCGCGATCGCGAGGGCTGTTCGCGGGGATCTCGCTGGAGGGTTCGACGTTGCGTCCAGACGGCAGCGCAACGGAAAAACTGTATGGGCGAAAATTGAGCGCTAAGCAGATTCTGCGCGAAGGCAAAGCGGGGATACCCGCGTCGGCGGCATTGTTGGTATCGACGCTCAACCGCGCAACCGGTGCCCGAGTCGCGAGGAAAGCCCCGGTCGCGAGGAAGAAGAAGAAATCGTAGAGCTTACGCGCGTGAACGTCCCGAACAAAACTTGTCATCCCGACTAGAGGCAGAACCTGACCTTGCCGAACGGGATCGACAGTAACGCTTGGGTCGGCATGACAGACTCTTTCCTGGTGAGGCGTTGCAAATGGTCGAAGTCGTGCGTTGTGCGTGGGCTCAGAATGAGTTAGCCATCCGCTATCACGATGAAGAGTGGGGCGTGCCGGTGCACGAGGACTGGACCTTCTTCGAGTTTCTAATCCTGGAAGGCGCACAGGCAGGGTTGAGCTGGGACACGATTTTGAAGAAGCGGGAGAATTACATTAAGGCGTTTGCCGGATTTGATCCGGCAAAAGTGGCGAAGTTCGATAGGAAAAAGCAGGCGAAGCTTCTCCTTGACCCAGGGATTGTCCGGAACCGGTTGAAGGTAGCGGCTGCGGTGGACAATGCGCGGGAATTCCTGCAGGTGCAGGAAGAGTTTGGAAGTTTTGACGCTTACATCTGGCGGTTCGTGGATGGCAAGCCCATAGTGAACGCGCGGAACCACGTGCCAGCCAGCACCGAGGAATCGGATGCGATGAGTAAAGACTTGAAAAAGCGCGGCTTCCGCTTTGTGGGATCGACGATTTGTTATGCCTTCATGCAAGCGACAGGTTTAGTCAATGACCACGCACCAAGCTGCTTCCGTTACAAGTCCACCACCAATCGTCGAAGATAAAGTCGAAGATGAAAATGTGGGGACGGTTGTCTCGCTCCGTCCCCACGAGTGGAACCTAGCTGGCTTGCCTTACTCTGGCAGCACGGACCTCAGTCAAACTGCCACGGCGTGCAGATGCGATGGGCAGGATCATCGGCACCCGCTGCCGATACTCGGCGTATTCCTTGTGGAGGCGAATGAGATCCCGCTCTTCAAACTGAATCGCGATGAAGATGTAGGCCGTGGTGGCGAGAGCGAACACCAGGTGGGCCAGCGTCATCGTCGGCGTCGACCAGAAGACCATCAGCCATCCCAAATACAGCGGGTGACGAACCAGGCGGTAAAGCCCTGGTGTCTGGAACCCAACCGGTTCATCCCCACGGCCCACCAGATTCAGCCAAACCTGGCGTAATCCGAAGAGGTCGAAATGATTGATCAGAAAGGTGGCCGCGAGCACGACCATCCAGCCGGCGGCGTAAAGAGACTGCAGAGCCAGTTGTCCGGTGGTGCTATCCACGCCCCAGATCACGACCCCCATGGGTTGCCATTTCCAGAACAGCAACAAGAGTGTGACGCTGGAGAATAACACATAAGTGCTGCGCTCAACCGGCTTGGGGACGATTTTGGTCCAAGCTGCTTTGAACCTTGCGCGCGCCGTGATGCTGTGCTGGAGGGCAAATAGCCCCAGCAAACCTGCGTTGATGGCCAGAGCCCGGAGCAACGACGATTCCGGCCCGGAATCGATGGAGCGCGGGACGAGAAAATTCCCGATGAATCCGATGGCATACACAAAGGTGGCCAGGAATACGAGATAGCAGATTACCCCGTAAAGAAATGCTGCGTTCCATAGTTTGAGACCAAGGCGAAAGTAGATTGACGGCAACCCGGCATTCATTAACGCCTCCCAAGGCCCGCTGCGTCCTTTGGCACAAGTGATTTTTTTCTGCTATTTTTCTGACAACATGTCTTCCGGGCCTGCCAATGTCGCTTATGAGTTCGGCCCCTTCCGGCTGGAGCCGAGGGAGCATCGCCTGGTGCGGGAGGGTTGCGCTATCCCCTTGACCGGCAAGGCTTTTGCCACCTTGTGCGCGCTGGTGGAGCATCACGGAGCGCTGGTTCCCAAGCAGGAGCTGATGGACGCGGTTTGGCCCGATTCCGTGGTCGAAGAGAACAGCCTGGACCGCAATATTTCGGCGTTACGGAAAGCGCTGGGGGAGCAGGCTTCGGGCGAGGCGTTCATCGAGACTGTGCCCCGCGCCGGGTATCGCTTTGTTGCGGTTGTACGGGAGCTCACGCCGAAGGGCAATGGTGCTCACGCTGGACCGCCGCCAACGGAAGGCTCGACGGATGCGCACGATGCCATCCGGCAAGAGATACGGTTCTGCGTGACTGCCGATAAAGTGCGGCTCGCTTACTCGAAGATTGGCTCGGGGTATCCGCTGGTGCGCGTGGCGAATTGCTTCAATCATTTGGACTTCGAATGGGAGAGTCCGATTTGGCAGCACTACGTGCGGGATCTGGCTAAGGGTCACAGCATTGTTCGCTATGACGGGCGTGGCAATGGCATTTCCGAGTGGAACGTCGAGGACATTTCCTTTGACGCCTGGGTGAATGATCTGGGGACAGTGGTGGACGCGGCCGGGCTGAGTAAATTCGCAATCCTGGGTATGTCGCAAGGGGCATCGGTGGCCATCGCTTACGCCGTTCGTCATCCGGAACGAGTCAGCCATCTGATCCTGTGCGGCGGGTATTCCCGCGGAGTGAATCACCGGGAAAAACCGGATGCGAAGGCGGCGCGGCATGCGCTGGAAACGCTGGTCGAGGTCAATTGGGGCAAAAGCAATCCGGCGTATTTCCAGATGGTAACGAATATGTATATTCCGGAGCACACAACGCCTCACGATCAGCAGTTTTTCCAGGATTTACAGGGTGTGTCGGTTTCCACGCCAAACCTGGTCAAGTTCATGCGCGCTTGCGATGCCATCAACGTGCGGCCGCTGTTGCCTTCGGTATCGGTTCCTACGATCGTGTTCCATAGTGATCGTGACCGCATTGCGCCTTGCGAAGAAGGGCGAATTCTGGCGGCGGAGATTCCAGGGGCGAAGTTTGTTCCGTTATCCAGCGCGAATCATCTGCTGTTGGCGGAAGAACCGGCCTGGAAGGTGTTTCGCGACGAGGTCGAGGAGTTCTTGCGCGTTTGATCCACTGAGATATCCCAGGAAGCGGCCGCCCGCTCCCTGGGCTTGGTCTGCGGGCTCCTGGTCCCACATCCCAACTCTTGTTGTTATTTCTTCGTGCTCGGGTCGTCTTCAGGGTTGATGTAGTTAAACTGCAGAGGCGACTGCCCATGCACTTGCACGATCACCTCGCCGCAGGCCATGGCGTAGTGGTGCATGTTGGGATCGAGGAATGCGAAGCTACCCTCGGTAAAGGCGGCCATCTTCTTCGTCTCAAAGTGGTCTCCCATACCTAGTTTGAACGTTCCCTGAAGGACGGTGACGTTCTCGCGGTTCGGATGGAAGTGGGGGGCGATGCGGAATCCGTCGGGCATTTTGACGCGGACGGTAAAATCACCGCTCGAGGCCCCGGGGTTGCCTTCGAGCACGGCCAGTTGCGCTCCCGGGTTCAGGAATGGCGGCCCCGGACCCCACGGAATGGTGTCCGGGGTGAACTCGTGCTTTGGTGGAGCGGATTGTGCCGCCACCGTCCGGAATGGAACGGCGCAACACAGGATTGCAAGCATTGCCAGTACAGCGTACAGATAGGGTTTCAACTTCTACCTCCAAGTTTGAGTATCGGCTGAAAGCATCATCCTTCAGGCAACGCCCTCTGCCAATGAAGAGGAGATAACTTTTATATATCTTTTATGTATCGCCCCAGAAGGGATGTTTGAGCGATAATTGCCGCCGGAGGGCTTTGTGCGGGTGGCTGGGAGAGCTGCGGGAACGGTCGAACTCGACCTGGGACGCTATGAACTTCGCCGGGCCGGGCAACGCGTCCCGCTCGAAAAAAAGCCCATGGAGTTGCTGATTTATCTGGTCGGGCGACGTGACCAGATGGTCTCCCGCGAAGATATCGTCAAAAGGCTCTGGCGCTCCGACCTGTTCATCGACACCGAGCGCAACGTGAACAACATTGTGCGCAAGATTCGCACCGCCCTGGGCGACGACTCCGGGCGCCCTCGCTTTCTGGAGACCGTGGTTGGGAAGGGGTACCGGTTCATCGGACCCGTGCGATTGATCGATGCGAAATATAGCACACAATCGACGCGTTCCGATTCCGGATCATTCTCTGCGACGGCGGCTGGAACGGACAATACAGGGGTCCGGAGCGAACGGTCGTCTCTGGCAATCCTGCCTTTGCTACTGCTGGGTAAGGCCACGGACGACCACGGGCTCGCCCTCGGCTTTGCCGACGCTCTGGCTTCCAGGCTGGGAAACCTGCAAGGTCTCGATGTGCTGCCCACGTCAGCCGTACTGAGCCTGCCGCCGGAAACGACGGCGGCGGAAGCGGCGGCCCGCCTGGGAATTCGTTTTGTCGTCCATGGCGCATTGCAGATGTCGAAGGGGCAATGGCGTCTTTCGCTGGAGGTCTTTGACACCTATTTGCAGGGTCCTTGCTTCTCGCGGAAGTGTGATCTTGATATAGATCGCCGACCCGAGCTGGAAAGCGACCTGGCCAGGCAGATCGCAAGCGCCTTGAACCGGCCACTGAGTCCCGCGGCAGCCCAGAAAAGTCCGCGCCACAGCCGAGACCCGTTGGCCTACGCCGAATTCATGCGGGGTTACCGCTTGAGCGCTACCGGCGACCCGTCGCTTTTGGAGCAAGCGAGCAATCACCTGGTCAATGCTGTGACTCGGGATCCAGCCTTCTCTCTGGCGCACGCTACGCTCTCGCTCGCATGCGCAACGCGCCATTTCGAATTCGACCCAGCCAATGTATGGCTGGACAAAGCGGAGTTCCATTGCCAACGCGCCCTCGACCTCGATGCCGATCTCCCCGAAGGCCACGTGGCCCGGGCGTTTCTGCTCTGGGGCCCGTCGAAAAACTTCCAGCATCTGGAGGCCATCGCGGAGCTCAAGCGGGCCCTCGCCCTGCAGACCAATCTTCCGCACGCCTACAACCGCCTGGGCAGCATCCTGGCGCATATCGGCTTGCTCGACCATGCGCGAGAAATGTATGAACGCGGACGACCGTTCCATCCGAAGAAGGCAGTGAGCCCCAGTATCGTGCAGGTCTACGTCTGGAGCCGGGAACCTGACCTGGCCCGCGAGGCGATTCAAGCCTGGCGCGCCGAGAGCCCAGGCAACAAATACCCTCTCTACTTCGCTCCGCAGCCCGCTATGATGACCGAAGATTGGAACGAAGCCGAATCCCTACTCGAGGAAGCCGTGCGGCTGTTGCCGGAAGACCCCCTCGTGATCAGCATGCAAGGCGTGTTGTATGCGCAGACGGGAAAAGAGGAAAAGGCACTCGACTGCATGACGCGGGCGTGCGCAAGCCCGAAATCCTTTGGTCACGCGCATCACAACTATTACCAGATCGCTTGCATTCTCGCGCTCGCTGGACGCCGCGAACCTGCCCTGGAATGGTTGGAGCGCAGCGTGGGCACGGGTTTCGCATGTTGGCCCTTCTTCCTGAAAGATTCTTGTCTCAAGAATCTGCACGGGATGCCAGAGTTCGAACTGCTCGTCAGTTCGCTGCAAGCCAAGTATCCCGACCACTTGGGCTTGCTGTAGGACCGGGCATAGCGCACGATGTCATCGACGAACTTCGCGACCACCACTGTGACCGCCATCACAATTGAAGGTGTCCCGGCGCATCCAGGGCCCTAGAAACCGGGTCATCCTAAGTGAAGACAACGGGCCCAGCGATCTACGGAATTTCCCGAGGGAGACGATTCAATGAATAGAAGATACCTTGTGCGGCGGATGACCCTGACGGGAATAGCCTTGGTGGCATCGGCGCTGCCCGGCCAGACTGGCAAAACCGGAGACACGCCCGTAACGGCTGTCGAAGGCCAGAGTTGGATTCGCCACATCCGCAAGACGTTTAACGAAACCAGCATGGGCAAGACCTGGAGCCTAGGGCCGGCACCCGCCGCCCCGGGAGAGAGCGCTCCTCCGTGGCAGATGAAAATCACTCCCGAGTATGCGACGCAGACTATCTCGCTGCATGGCTCGGATCTCTATCGCCTGAGTTGCCGCGGCTGCCACGGGCCAGAGGGTAAGGGCGCGTCCCCGGAAATCAACTCCATTGTCGGCCCGGTGCAGGCGACCTCGATGCAAGCCACCATGGAACGAATGAGGAAGGCGGGGATGGCGATGAGCAAAGCCGACGTCGCCGCCATGGCCAAGGACTCCAAGGCTATGTTGCTGCACCGGCTCCATGCTGGCGGAGAACACATGCTGCCGCCCACCTTGAGCGAGGCGGAGATTCCTCCGCTCGTCGCCTACCTTGAGCAACTCTCGGGGGTTCCGGGAGCGGAAAAACGTCAGAAAGTTGTTAAGGAGTCTTCCTACCGCATCGGCGAACACATCATAAAATCCGCGTGTCACGTGTGCCACAGTGCTACCGGATCCAATCCGACCCCGGATCAAATTATGGAAGGGGCGATCCCTCCGCTCTCTTCCCTTGCGACTCGCGTGAGCCTGCCGGAGTTTGTCCGGAAAGTGACCAGCGGCGCGCCGATCACGATGGGCTCTCCGGCAACACCTTACAGGGGCAGGATGCCGGTGTTTTACTACTTGAGTCAGGACGAAGCGTCGGCGGCGTACATGTATTTGCTGCGTTATCCGCCGCGGCCGTGATCTTTAGCGGAGTTTTTCGCCCACAGACTTGCCCTGGCTGTAAAGATAGAGGTAATCCGGCCCGCCGGCTTTGGAATCCGTGCCGGACATATTGAAGCCGCCGAAAGGATGTGCCCCCACGATTGCGCCCGTGCATTTGCGGTTGATATAGAGATTGCCGACATGGAACTCGCGGATGGCGCGGTCAATCTTCTCCTGCGAGTTGGCGTAGACGGCGCCGGTCAGGCCGAATTCCGTGTCGTTGGCGATTTCGAGGGCGTGATCGTAGTTCTTGGCTTTGATGACGGCCAAGACGGGGCCGAAGATTTCTTCCTGTTCCAAAGTCGATTTGGGAGCGATGTCAGCGAAAACCGTCGGCTGGATGTAGTAGCAATCGCCTAACTT
>Ga0137418_10000773_pt1 | contig 29156 bp, 22 predicted proteins | sample CZODoug3_1_2_16f_FD_122242 | JGI IMG/M metagenome (GOLD analysis project Ga0137418, IMG submission 122242) | Vadose zone soil fungal communities from Angelo Coast Range Reserve, California, USA - CZODoug3_1_2_16fungal (Hybrid Assembly) | ecosystem: Environmental > Terrestrial > Soil > Vadose... | reverse complement strand
AAACGCCGGCACAAAATAAACATCGCCGTTATCCTCCACCGTCTGCGCCAGCTTCTCCACTTCCGAACTCGTCGCGATCATCCCAAGGTTGTCGCGCAGCCATTGCACCAGAGCGCCGGTAATGGCCACGCTCCCTTCCAGCGCGTAACAAGCTCCCGCATTTCCCAGTTTGTACGCAACGGTCGTCAGCAGTCCGCACGTCGACGCCACCATACGTTCGCCCGTATTCATCAGCAGAAAGCAGCCGGTCCCGTATGTGTTCTTGACCTCGCCCGCGCGAAAGCAAGCCTGCCCGACCAGCGCCGCCTGCTGATCCCCCAATATCCCTGCGACTGGCACGCCCGCTATCACCGGCAACCTCGCCACGCCATACTCTTCGCTGCTCGAGCGCACTTCGGGCAGCATCGCGCGCGGGATCTCGAACGCCGCAAGCAGCTCCTCATCCCAATCAAGCGTTTTCAGATTCATCAATTGCGTGCGGCTCGCGTTGGTCGCATCCGTAACGTGCGCGCCTCCGCCCGGACCGCCCGTTAAATTCCACGCCAAAAACGTGTCGATATTCCCGAACAGCCATTCGCCCTTGGCGGCCTTTTCGCGTGCACCCGGCACATTCCGCAAAATCCAACGCAGCTTCAGCCCGCTGAAATACGTACTGAGTGGCAAGCCCGTTTTCGCGCGAAAGCGGTCCTGCCCACCCTCCTTCGCGAACCGCGCAACCTCGTCCGCCACCCGCGTGTCCTGCCAGACTATGGCGTTCGCCACGGGCCGGCCCGTTTTGCGCTCCCAGACAACGGTCGTCTCGCGCTGGTTCGTAATACCGATCGCCGCCAAGTCAGTCGCTTGCAAGTCGCGCTGCTGCAGCGCCCGGGCGATGACTTCATAAGTGCATCGCAGGATCTCTTCGGCGTTGTGCTCTACCCAACCCGGCGCGGGGAAAATTTGCTGATGCTCCTTCTGCGCCATGGCCACCACGCGGGCATCTTTGTCAAACACCATGAAACGCGTGCTGGTCGTCCCTTGGTCAATCGCCCCGACGTAGCTTCGCACCTATGCGATCCTCTCCATGTAACAAGTCGAGAAATTTGACAGTCCCGCCTATGACTCCCGGCGGCTTCCATGCTACCGGATACAAACGGTTTAGCTATGCGCTTTTAGCTATGCGCTTCCGACCAGAAGCCTCACGCGCACCGATGCTATGCGATTTTTCCGTTTTAAGCATCTAAGAAGAAGGAGAATAAACACGATCCAATGAACACCCACGTTCAGCCCAACGCACTTCGTTTGCTCATTGCCGCTTCCCTTCTGGCATTCACTTCGTTTTCCGTCCCGGCCCGCGCCGCCGATGTGACCGTCACCGTCACCGCTGTCGCGAAAAAAGGGACACCGCCTCCGATCAAGAAAGACGACGTTCAAGTCTTTCAAGGCAAGGAACGCGTCCAAGTCGCCGATTGGCGCCACGATGGACCTCTTTACCTGGCCATTCTGATTGACGACTCGATCGACACTGAGGCCGCTAGTCAATGGAACGACCTGAGAGCTTTCATCAACGAGCAACCACAGGACACCTTGGTTGCCGTCGCCTACGCGCGCAATGGCGCCGCCATGGTGGTACAGGACTTCACACAGGATCACGCCTTAGCCGCCAAGGCTCTGCGCATCCCGCTCGGCAATTTGGGCGCTTTCTCCAGCCCGTATCTCGCGCTGCAAGACTGGCTCAAGCGTTGGCCCTCATCCTCAGGCGATCATCGCTCTTCGATCCTCCTGATCTCCTCAGGTATCGATTATTTTCGTGGCGGCTTTGAACCGGTCGATCCCGACCTGGACACCACCATCGAGCACGCACAAAAAGAAAACGTCAATCTGTGGACAATCTATTACCCCGCCAACGGGCACTTCAGCCGCGGCTACTTCCGCGTCTTCAACGCGCAATCCAATCTCAGCAGGCTCTCGGAAGAAACCGGCGCTGAATCTTATTATTTGTCCTTCGACCGGCCGGTAACGCTCAAGCCGTATTTCGACGAATTGCTGCAGCACCTGAATAATCAATATTTATTGACCTTCGGAGCCGCGGGCGGCGGAAAAAAAGGCAAGTTTGAGCGCGCACGCGTCGTTACGGAAGTTCCCAACGTGCAGTTCCTGACACCTTCCGAAGTTTTTCTGCCACCTTCGCAATAGCATTGCAGACCGTTAACACTCTCATAGGGAACGCACGAGCGCTCCCTTCGAGAGCGCCGGAGGCGCGGCACAGGTTAGCCCAGCGCGTGAGCGCTGGGTTTACGAGAAAAGATAATTTCGGAGCGCCGTAGGCGCGGCACACGCCCTTTGTCGCCCACTGAACACGCACTAATCAAGACAGGCATCACGAAAAGAGCACGCCGACGAAAAATCGGCTGCTCTTTTCATCTATTGGACGCAACACTTATAATCCCTCTCGCCCAATAGCTCGCATGCCAACTCCAGCCAATACCAAGCTCGTGATCTGCGTCTGGCATCCCTTCACCTTTTGGCGTCCGCAACCTGTGCTTCCCGAAACACTTCAGCGCCATTGGCCGCAAATGCGAATCGTCCATTTGCCGGACTACGATCGCCTCCCGCAAGAATTGCCCGATACCGACATTTTCGTCGGCTACTCCCTGCGCCCGCAGCAGCTCCAGCTCGCGACGCAACTAAAGTGGTTGCACTCCACCGCCGCCGGTGTCGCCCAACTCATGTACCCGGAACTTCGCGATTCGGGAATCGTAGTCACAAATCCCAGCGGCATTTTCTCCGTCCCCATGGCAGAACACACCATGGGCCTGCTCGTCGCGCTCGCCCGCAATTTTCCCGATTCTGTCCGCCATCAAGACAATTCCCATTGGGGTCAGCAGGATTTGTGGGACAATCCGCAGCGCCTCACCGAGCTCAACGGCCAGCTTCTTCTGATCGTGGGATATGGCTCGATCGGGCGCGAACTGGCCCGCCGCGCTCGCGCCTTCAATATCCGCGTTTGGGGTGTCACGCGCTCCGGCAAAGGCGACGCCACCCATGCCGAGAAAATCGTCCCAGCAGCGCAGCTCGACGAAGTCCTGCCCCAAGCCGACTACGTCGTGATCGCCGCTCCCGAAACCCACGACACCGTACAGCTCATGAACGCAGCTCGCATCGCAAAAATGAAACGCGGCGCTCGCCTGATCAACGTGGGTCGAGGTTCGTTGCTCGATGAAGCAGCCTTGCTAAGGGCGCTGCAATCCGGCGCGCTCGCCGGCGCTGCTTTGGACGTAACCGGCACCGAGCCACTCCCCTCGAACAGCCCATTGTGGAAAGCGCCCAGCCTATTCATCACGCCCCACACCAGCGCCGTAAGCGACCGCCTCTGGCTCAGGCAAGCAGACACTCTCGTGCAATTATTGGAAAGATGGTTCGACGGCCGCGACCTATTCAACCAAGTCGACTTCTCCCGCGGCTACTGATAGAGCCATAGGAGAGTGCAGCAGCATGTTTCTACATTGAAAGCGGGCCAAGCAGTAGGTACTCTTATGTCGGAGGGGATCGGGAATGGTTCCTGCCGATGCCGTGATCATAAAGGACAACAATATTCTTGGCGGAACTCCCGTTTTTCGTGGAACCCGCGTTCCTTTCCAGGCCCTCCTGGATTACCTGGAGGGCGGACAAAATCTTGAGGAGTTCCTCGATGATTTTCCTACCGTAACACGCGAGGCTGCTATCGCGGCTCTGGAGCTGGCGAAGTCCTCGCTCGTCAGCCAGCTTGGATGAGAATTCTCATCGACGAGTGCATCCCGCGAAAATTCAAGCGCCACTTTCCTGATCACGACTGCGTTACGGTTCCCGAAGCAGGTTTGGCCGGTACAGAAAACGGTCATCTTCTTTCGCTGGCGGAAGAGCGCGGCTTTGAAGTCTTTCTAACTATAGACAGAGGCTTTGAATATGAGCAAAACCTCTCGACTAGGTCCATCGCGGTAATAATCGTTCGAGCGAAATCCAATCGGATGCGTGACCTTTTGCCGCACGTTGCGACGTGTCTAGCTGTCCTTCGCTCTGTCAAATCCGGGGAACTCGTTCGCGTCGGCCAGTGAGTTCTCTTAATCCCCAACGCCGCCCTTAACCGCCGTGTATCCCTCGCGCGCGTAAACCACCACTTTCTGCTTCTTGCCCTTTTGGTCCTTAACGTCCAGCGGCCCGCCGTCCGGCGCCACCAACTCCACCTTCACCTTATGAAATTTTCCATCGTTCGCCCCGGTAGTCGGCGTATACGACAAGCTGTACTGGTTGCGCAAAAACGCCGTGATCGTCTGGAAAATCCCCGGAATCTCGCCATCAAACTGCGGAAACCACGAGTAACCGCCCGTCATCTGCGCAAATGTCTTGAGCTGATTCTCGCCCTGCAAATAATTCATGTGCGAGCCCATCGAACCGTGCGATTCCAAAAAATTTATGTACGGTTTGTCCAGGCCCACACAGAAAATAGTCGTGTCCGTCTGGCGAAGAAGCTTCATCGTCTGGTCTAGCGTGTGCTTCGAAAATGTATCTACGCCCGTCGCCAGCAGGAGGATCGCCTTTTTCCCTTTGACATCCTTCAGCCGCTCGGTCGTGTCCAGAATCGCATCAAACACATTCGACTCGCTGAAGCCCGGAAAATAAAGGTGATAAAGCGCGTTGCGCACCTCATCCTTATTCTGCGTAAAATCCACTTCCACCCGCGGCTTCATATCAAAAGTGACCAGCGCCACCCAGTCCTTCTGCTTCAAATTCGGAAAGAACGCGTCCGCCCAGTACTTCGCCTGGTAGGCAAACCAGTCGTAATAGCCCCGGCTGCTGAACTCCATCAGCATCACGATCGTGATCGGCGCCTCGCTCGAGCCGAAGTTGCTGATCGTTTGCGCCACCCCATCATCGATGATCCGGAAATTTTCTTTTTTCAGACCCGTGAGCAGGTCTCCATGATTTGTGGCGGCAATCACATCCATAGTAACTACCGGCACTTCTACCGCGATGCTGGCCCCGGCTTCTTGCGGCTTTTGCTGGGGCGGCGCGGCCTTCGGCTCTACTGGCGGAGCGCCCTGTTGCTGACCACCTTGTGGACCTTCCGGCGCTTGCCCGCGCGCATGGAGCGCGCCCAACGAAATTGTCAACGCACCGGCAAAAAGTATCGACAAACCCCGATAAAAATTCGCTCTCATGCTAGGTCCCTCATTTTACAATCATAAACGGACTTAAGCTGGGGCGGCAACGCCTGGCCTTGGAGCGGCTTCAAACGTTAGAGATTGCAACCGCTCGTCGCCGCATGCGGCAAGTTCCTTCCACCCCGCATGTTAGTATGAAGCACATTTGCCTTAGAGCGTTGCTGGCGGGCCAAGTGCCGATAGGTCAATTGCGCATGGGCCAAGTACTCATCACCTGGAAAGTGGAGGACAGCTTTGCTGATTTTGAAGCGCGGTATGCGCAAGCTCCTGCAAGCAGTCGTGATTTTCTTGACCCCAGTTCTGCCCCTTGCCGCGCAAGGCATCCCTCCGAACCCGCCTCCCCGTCCAGCCGCTTCTTCTCCCGTCCCTGACAGCGCCGCGCTCTCCAGAGAAGCCCTGGTCTGGCTTGCGCAACTCATTCAAATCAACACTACCAATCCTCCCGGCAACGAACAGGCGGCTGCGAAATACGTCGCCGGTATTTTGGAAAAAGAAGGAATTACTCCAGAAGTTCTCGAGGTTGCCCCAGGCCGCAGCGCGGTCGTCGCTCGCCTGCGCAACTCCGCCATTTCCGATCCGTCGCGCGCGCTACTCCTGGTCGCACACATGGACGTGGTCGGCGCTGAGCGTGCCCGTTGGACCGTGGACCCTTTCGGCGCGGTGATGAAGGATGGCTACATCTATGGCCGTGGCGCCCTCGACGACAAGGCCATGCTGGCGGCAAATCTCGCAACCATCGTCGCGCTGAAGCGCTCGAACGCACACTTGAATCGCGACGTGATTTTCCTCGCCACCGACGATGAAGAAGCGGGCGGCGAAGCCAGCATCAGAACGCTGATCGCCAGAAACTGGGACAAGTTTGCCGCCGGTTACGCGCTCAACGAAGGCGGCGAGGTCGTCGCCAAAAATGGCAAGGTGCAATTCGTCGCCGTGCAAGCCAGCGAAAAGGTTTCCGTGAACGTCGCGGTCATCGCCAAGGGTCCGTCAGGTCATGCCTCGATCCCCACGAAGGACAATGCCGTCGTGCACCTTGCCGCCGCCGTCGCCAAAATCGGGACTTACTCCGCCCCCGTGCACTTCACCGCCGTTGTGCGCCGCTATTTCGAGGGGCTTGCCGCCATCTCCGACGACGAAATCGCCAAGTGGATGCGCTCCCTCGAAAGCTCCGACCGCGCTGAACACGCGCAACGCGTCATCGCCGAAACCAATCCGGAGTGGGGCGCCATGATGCGAGACACGATCGCGCCCACCATGCTGTCTGCCGGAGTTCGCGCAAACGTAATTCCCGGCGAAGCCCGCGCCACGCTAAATATCCGCTTGCTCCCCGGTGACACGATCGACGTGCTGCTCGGCGCGCTCACCAAGCTGGTCAACGATCCGCAAGTGCGCCTGGAAGTTCAGCCCAACGCAGGTCTCGCGGCGCCCACCTCCTCTCTCGAATCCGATTTCTACGCTGTCATCAATAAAGTCGCCTTCCAGGATTTCGGCGGCGCTCCCGTTCTGCCCTATCAATCTCCCTGGGCCACCGACTCCTCCCAGTTGCGCCTCCATAACGTTCAGGCCTATGGCCTGTGGCCCTTTCCGGTCACCGACGAAGATCTAAAGCGCATGCACGGTGACGACGAGCGCCTCCCCGTGGCCTCCTTCAACAAAGGAATCGAAGTGTTGTTGCACATCGTTAGCGATTTCGCGGTCACCAAATAAGAAGATGGCCCTTCGTCACTCCAAAATTGTCTGCACCATCGGCCCTGCCAGCCGTTCCCCGCGAATTATCGACCGCCTGTTGCGCGCCGGCATGGACGTAGCGCGCCTCAACTTCTCGCACGGCTCGCACGCAAACCATGCCGAAAATATAGCTGCTCTGCGCGCCGCCGCGCTTCACCTTCACAGGCCGATTGCTATCCTCGCCGACCTGCAGGGGCCCAAGATTCGAACCGGTCCGCTCGCCGGCGGTTCGCCGGTAATGTTGCGCACTGGCCAGAAATTTGTGATCACCACGGCGCGCGTGCTCGGCGATTCCACCCGCGTCAGCACGGTTTTTACGCCACTCCCTCGCGAAGTTCATCGCGGCGATCGCATTCTTCTTTCCGACGGATTGATCGAATTGCGTGTGCTGCAAGTGCGTGGCCGCGAAGTCATCTGCGAAGTCGTAAACGGCGGCGCGCTCGGCGAACACAAAGGAATCAATCTGCCGGGAATAAAACTGCGTGTTCCCGCGCTCACGCCAAAAGACCGCGAAGACTTGCTCTTCGCGCTGAAGCATGGCGCAAATTACATCGCCGTAAGTTTTGTCCGCCGCCCGGAAGATGTGGTGCTCGCAAAAACTCTGATACGCCGCGCCGGAAAAGATACGCCGGTAATCGCCAAGCTGGAAAAACCCGAAGCCATAGAAAATTTAGACGCGATTTTGCGCGTCGCAGACGGAGTGATGGTCGCGCGCGGCGACCTCGGCGTCGAAATGAGTCCGGAACGCGTACCCGTCGTGCAAAAAACGATCATCAAGCGCGCGCGCGAATTTCGCCGCCCTGTAATCACCGCCACGCAGATGCTCGAATCCATGACGGAAAATCCGCGCCCCACCCGCGCCGAAGCCTCCGACGTCGCCAACGCAATTTTTGACGGCTCCGATGCCGTGATGCTTTCCGCCGAAACCGCTTCCGGAAAATATCCCGTCGAAGCCGTGAGCATCATGGCGCGCATTATCGAGGAAGCGGAAAGCAGCATCCAGGAATTTCCCCGCCCCGCCCCGCAAGAGCGTTTGAAAGTGGCGGAGACTGTCGCCGAACTGGTGTGTCACGCTTCGCGCGAGCTGCACATGAAATTGATCGCCGTCTTCACGCACAGCGGCTTCACCGCGCGACTGATCTCGCGTTATCGCCCGCTGGTTCCCATCGTCGCATTCTCGCCGGAAGAGGAGACGCGGCGGCGTATGGCGCTGATCTGGGGAGTGCAGCCGCAGAAAATTGCGGACGTACGGAAAATCGACGGTCTTGCAGCGGTTGCTGAAAAGCGCTTGCTGGAAGAGCGGCTAGTACGGAAGGGCGACGTCATCGGGATTGTCGCGGGAACGCCGATGGGAATTCGCGGCACCACCAATTTCATGAAGTTCCACGTTATCGGCGGCGTCGAATAGTTTCCTTCTAACTCGCCTCAGAAATTCCAGCGTCTTTTTCAGTTCACCCAGCGGTCCGGCCTCGACGGCGGATCTTTGTGCTTGTTCATGTAGACCTGAAACCGTTTCTTATTGCGTTGAATCTTCCAGTCGGTAACGCTGTTGCGCACGCTGTACAAAAAAGAACCGCGCCGCAAATAGACGTAGCCGACCAGCATGCCGCCGAGGTGGCAGATGTGACTGATGTTGTCTCCGCCGAGTCCAAATGTTCCCAAAAATTCCAGCGCGGTCATGACGATCACAAACGTGCGCATGCTCATCTTGATTGGAATGGGGAACATGATGACCTGGCGATCCGGAAACAAAATCGCGCAAGCCAGCAAAACACCAAAGATGGCGCCGGACGCGCCAATCGTTGCGATATCGGAACCCGGTTGGCCCCAGAACAGAGCCACTTTCACGATGACGTTGATGAGCCCGGCACCGACTCCGGTGAGGAAGTAATACTGCAAAAACCGATTGCGCCCCCAGGCCAGCTCCAGTTCGCGGCCAAACATGTACAGCACAAACATATTGCTGAGAATGTGCCAGAAGTTTTCGTGGAGGAATAAATAGGTGAAGGGCTGCCAGATGCGCAAACCGGGAACGACAGCGGAAGGTACAAGGCCGAAGTGCCCGATAAACCAGGTGTAAGCAGAGCGGCCGGAAAATGTCTGCAGCAGAACTTCGAAGATAAATACGGCTACGTTGGCAATCAGCAGCCACTGGACACCAGGCGTGATGAACAGGTTGAAGCTAAATCGGTAATTCCGGATTCCGGAGCGGGATGCCATGGTGGTTCAAGTCTACGGCTCACCTAGACGTCAGTCAAAAGCCGTTTTTCTCCTAGTCCAGCTTCTTTCTGGCGAAGTAGAACAGTGACGCGGCTAGCAGCGCGAACATGATTATGCCGAACAAGTTGCTCGTGGCTAATGAGCCGAAGAGTTTGGGGCCGAAGGAGAAAAGGTCGGGGCGCCAGGGGAGGCGCAAAACGGCGGTGAACCAGTGGGGCACGCGATTCGAGATCTCGGGATCCTGCAGCAGATTGATGATGATGCCAAGTAGCCCGAAGACGCCCCCTGCAGCGATTAGTCCGCTGGAGTAAAGGGCGCCGGGGCTGGCCTCGCTTTCGTCCTTTTTCTTGGTAGTAGCGTCGACAAGCATACGCACTAATCCCCCGGCAAACATCGCCGCTGTGGTGCCGAGCGGGAGATACGAGCCGGTGGCGAAGGCCAGCGAACGTACGCCAAGGATTTCCACCGCGACAACCAGCGCGACGCCCATCAAAACCAGCCGCCACGGCAAACGCTGATTCAGAATGCCACTGATGACCGTGGCCATCAGACGAGCTTGCGGGGCGGGCGCTTTGTCGCTGCCGATGCCCTGCGCCCACTGATACTCGATCTGGTTGGCGGCGGGATTGTAAAGGTATTCACCGTCAGGGACCTCATGCGATCCGAGCGCATTGATAAGCACATAGTTCTTGCCCTGATAAGTGAAGGTGTCTCGTTCGATCTTCACACCGGCAGGCAGGGATTGGATATTCACGGGGATCTGCGTCGGCAGATATTTTTCCAAACCTTTGTTCATTAAGTTCAGAGTGGTTCCGATTGCCAGGGTGGAGACCGTGACGCCGATCAGAAGGCCCATTTGTTGCCAGAACGGCGTCGCGCCTACCAGATAGCCCGTCTTGAGGTCCTGGGAGGTGGCGCCGGCGATTGCGGCGGCGATGCACACCACTCCGCCGATCATCAGAGCGAGAACCTGATAATTTGGCGCGGTCCATCCGGCCACAAAAAAGATCGCGCAAGTGGCCATTAGCGTGGCGATACTCATGCCGCTGATGGGATTGGAAGAATTGCCCAGCAGGCCGCTGATGCGCGCGGCGACGGTGACAAAGAGAAAACCAAATACGGTGACGAAAATGCCCGCAAACAGATTTTGCCACCATTCCGTTTTTGCGCCTTGCATGGGGTGGAAGGTCAGCAATATCCAAAGCATCACAACGATGAGGGCAGAGCCGGCGATGACCCAGCGCATGGGCACTTCGCGATCGATGCGAGTTCCGCCATTCGATTGCCCGGCGCCTTCAGCGCGCACATTTTTCAGTCCGGTGCGCAACGCGGAAATAATCGTGGGCAAAGTGCGGAGCAGCGTAATCAATCCGGCCGCGGCGACGGCGCCCGCGGCCATCGGGCGAATGTAATTGCTCCAAAGCTGGTCCGGTGTCATCTGAGGAATCGGAATTGTGGAGGGGTAGATCGGAGTGTTGCCCGCGAGCTGGCCGTAAAACTTGATGGCCGGCATGATCACGAGCCAAGAAATAATGCCGCCCGCGAAGAGGATGCCAGCTACACGAGAACCGATGATGTAGCCGACTCCGAGATATTCCGAAGTGATCGCGACACGAAACGAAGCTCCTGGAAACCAAGTCGGCCGATTTTCCGGTTGCGCGGTCCACGCCTGGACCGTATTCATCAGAAAGGTGTAAACCCCGCCCAGGCCAAGACCCCAAAAGACGCGCCCTGCGAAAGAGCCGCCGCGTTCCCCGGCAACGAGCACGTCCGCGCAAGCCGTACCTTCCGGAAACACCAGGTTGCCGTGTTCTTTCACGATTAGCTGGCGGCGCAAAGGCACCATGAAAAGAACGCCCAGCCATCCGCCGAGCAGCGCAAGCGGGAAGATTCTCCAGAACGTAAATTCAGAACCAAACCCGAGAAAGATCAGCGCGGGAATCGTAAACATCACGCCAGCGGCAAGCGACTCTCCGGCGGAGCCAGTGGTCTGAACGATATTGTTTTCAAGAATGGTCGAGCGGCCGAACGCACGCAGAATGCTAATGGAGAGAACGGAGATGGGAATAGAAGCGGAAACGGTGAGACCGGCGCGCAGCCCTACGTACACGGTGACAGCGCCAAAGAGCAAGCCAAAGAGAGCACCAAGTATCACTGCGCGAATCGTAAATTCAGCGAGCGTTTGCTCTGGCGGAATGTAGGGGCGAAATTCTCCCGGCGGCGCCGTGGAACTCCATGGACGATCGGACGTAGCAGAAGCCTTGCTCACACAGACCTCCCTCGCAGCCGGGCAGCCCAAACCGGCGCGGGGATTATGGACCATTTTGGACCGTTAAGGTTAGAGCTTCGCACGCAGAGGCGAGAAGCGGCCAAGGGTGGCTTGTCGAGAGAAGTCGGCTTAGAAATCATCGCTCCGCCGCCTGATAGTGATGTCGGATCGACCGGTGAATCCACGGAGGACAGCCCCGACTGCAGCCAGCAGGCAGAAATGGCTGTCCCACTGTTGGCGGGGTACCCCCACCCCCTTGTTTTGGGCAAAGAGGCTGTAAACGATTGAAAATAAACGACAGGAGAGTGAAAAAGAGAGCAAAGAGAAAACAAGAGGCGGCAAGCTGCTGATAACAAAACCGTTTGCAAAAATCCGCAACACCAAGGGCACTGAGTTCGGAGCGCAGCGGGCGGGGAGCGTGTACACCCCTAGGGTTTTGTATAGATGTGGAAAGAAAGGGGTTGGTGGAAAAGGGATTTGTAAGTACTTGAAAATACATAAAATAAAAATCGATGTGGGTGGAAAGGCGGGAAAGAGGGATTTGTAAGTTCTTGATTCCAAAGGGGCGATGAATTTCGCGGCGGGGTAGCGGTGAGCGCGCGGAGGTCGGGATGGGCCGCTGGGAAGCGATTTTCACGGCTTATGATAGCACGGAAGTTAACATATGTCAAGAGTTTATGTATCGGTATACCGTTCGAAACACAAAGAGCATTGCGCCGGAGTGAGGTGAGGACGTGAAATCACCATGTCAAGGTCGAGCGGGGCGTGGGAGGGCGGGCCGCGGAAAACCAGGCCATGGTTCTCTTGACATGGAAGGCACGGACCTGTACCTTGCGGCGATACGTTCCTGTGTTGTCAACAGGGTTGGCAAAAACCAGAGATACTATGGTCCGGGTTTCCCCCTCCTCGAGCCGCGGTCTTGGGCTGGTTACCTCACCCACAAAAACCAGATTTGTAGATGGACACGTTTAGTGCCGGAGGCCTTTTGTGCGTCGACGCATTCTTCCTCTCTTTGCTATCACGACTGTTCTTCTCGCAGGCGTCTCTCAGATCCGAACGGCCAGCGCTGACGAGTGGCAGCCGATCTCCCCGGAAGAATTGAAAATGACCAGCGTGCCAGAGGCGCCTGGCGCTTCAGCGGTGATCTTGTACAGGCAGGTGGATCGCGACGATAGCGCCCGGACGGGCAATCAATACAATTACGTGCGAATCAAGATCCTGACCGAAGAGGGGCGGAAATATGGCGACGTGGAAATTCCGTTCTTCAAGGAGCAAGGGACGATCCACGGGCTGAAGGCGCGGACGATTCGGCCGGACGGCACGATTGCCAATTTCGAGGGAAAAGCGTTTGACAAGACGATCGTAAAAGCCAAAGGGCTGAAATATCTGGCGAAGACATTCACGCTGCCGGACGTGCAAGTGGGCAGCATCATCGAATACCACTACACGATCGACCTGCAGGAAGGGCTGATCTTTGACTCGCATTGGATTCTGAGCGATGAGCTGTTCACCAAGCACGCCAAGTTTTCGCTGAAGGCTTATCCGGACTTCATGTTGCGGTGGAGTTGGCCAGCGGGGTTGCCGGCCGGAACTCCGCCACCGAAAGACGAACGCGGCGTTATCCGCATGGAAACGCAGAATGTCCCGGCATTCCAGATTGAAGATTACATGCCGCCGGAAAACGAACTGAAGATGCGCGTGGATTTTGCGTACAGCGAGCGCGATGTGGAGAAAGAGCCGGAAAAGTTCTGGAAAAACGAAGGGAAAAAGCTAAATGGCAAGGTGGAAAGCTTTATCGGCAAGCGCAAGGCGTTAGAACTGGTTGTGGCCCAAGTCGTCTCCGCAAGCGACTCAGCGGAAGAGAAGCTGCGGAAGCTTTATGCACGCGCCCAGCAAGTACGCAACACGTCGTTTGAAATAGAAAAGACCGAGCAAGAGCAGAAGCGCGAAAAAGAGAAGGAAGTCAACAACGTCGAGGACCTGCTGAAACAGGGCCGCGGCAACGCGCGGCAGATCAACTGGCTGTTTGTAGGTTTGGCGCGCACAGCGGGATTCGAGGCGAATTCCGTGGTCATATCGTCGCGGCGAGAGTACTTCTTCAAGCCGGCAATGATGAATGCTTCGCAACTAAACGGGGACGTCGTGGTGGTGAAGCTCGACGGCAAGGACTTTTATTGCGATCCGGGATCAAAGTTCGCGCCGTTCGGGTTGATGCCCTGGGAAGAGACGTTTGTCAAAGGACTGCGACTCGACAAGGACGGAGGGACCTGGGTAGACACTTCCATGCCGCAGAGTTCGCAATCGAAGATCGAGCGTAAAGCGGATTTGAAACTGAATGAGGACGGCTCGCTGAGCGGAACCCTGACGATCACTTTCTCCGGGTTGGAAGCTCTTTCGCGACGCAATGATTGGCGAGACCAGGATGAAACCGCGCGCAAGAAATTCCTCGAAGACCAGGTAAGGGAGTACATTCCGGTGGGAATCGATGTGGAGCTGAAGAACAAGCCGGAGTGGAGCGTCGCGGCACCCACGTTGGTGGCAGTGTATGACTTGAAGGTGCCGGGCTGGGCGTCGGCTGCCGGGCGGCGCGCACTGCTCCCTTTTGGGCTGTTCAGCGCAACCGAAAAGCAGCTCTTTGACCACACTAATCGCGTGCACCCGCTCTATTTTGAGTATCCGTTTCAGAAAGAAGATGAGGTAACCATACAACTTCCTCTGGGCTGGCAGGTAAGCAGCGTGCCGAAAGACCTGAACCAGGATGCAAAGGCGGCGGTGTACGTTCGCAAGGTGCAAGACGACAAGGGTACGTTGCATCTGAGGCGCGTATTGCGGAGCGAATTGCTGATGGTCGAGGCAAAGTACTATCCAGCGCTACGAGCTTTTTTTCAAAACGTGAGGACCGGCGATGAAGAACAGATCATTGTGCAGCCAATGGCAGCGCGCGCGGCTAACTGAGATGAAGACGGCAGCGTGGATCGGGGTGCTGTGCGTATGCGCGTTGGCGTGGCCTACGCGTTCGGCGGCAGCGGACGCGCCCGCGTGGATGCACGCACTGGTGAATGCATCCGTTCCGGCCCACGACGAAAAGACCGACGCGGTGGAGATGTATTCGGAACGAATCACCACCGTGCAGTCGGCGGACAAGATCAAGACATTGGTGCGCGAGGCGTACAAGATTATTCGACCCGCTGGGCGCGATTTGGGAACGGTCTTTATTCCGTTTGACACAGGCACGCGAATCACGAATCTGCACGCATGGTGCATCCCGGCACAGGGAAAAGATTACGAGGTAAAAGAAAAGGACGGAGCGGAGGTCGCGATGCCCGCGGTGCAGGGCAGCGAATTGATTACGGACGTGCGCATGAAGGTCCTGCACATCCCAGCGGCCGACCCGGGAAACATCATCGGGTACGAATACGAGCAGGAAGATCACCCGTTTGTTCTGCAAGACATCTGGTACATCCAAGGATCGTACCCGGCCCGGGAATCGCACTATACGCTGCAACTCCCCGCAGGTTGGGAATACAAAGCGTCCTGGATAAACCACAGCGAGGTGGCGCCGGCGCGAGCCGGAAACAATCAGTCGCAGTGGGTTGTCAGCGGAGCACCGGCGATCAAGAGAGAGGCGGAGATGCCGCCGCAGCGCGGAGTCGCGGGGCAGATGATCGTATCGTTCGTGCCGGCGGGCGGCACCCAGGGCAAGACGTTTGTGAGCTGGCGCGACATGGGGCTTTGGTATACGGAGCTGACGCGAGGGCGACGCGAGGCTTCGCCGGAAATTCGACTGAAGGTGGCGGCCCTGACAACGCCGGCCGCGACGCCGTTGGCCAAAATGCAGGCGCTGGCGCACTTTGTGCAGCGGGATATCCGCTATGTGGCGATAGAGCTGGGGATCGGAGGGTACCAACCTCATCCGGCGGTGGATGTATTCACGCATCGATACGGCGATTGCAAAGACAAAGCGACGCTAATGGCTTCGATGCTCAAAGAAATTGGAATTGAATCTTTCTACGTGGTGATTAATTCGGAGCGTGGGGCGATCACGCCGGAAATGCCCGCGCACATGGGCGGATTCGATCACGCGATTTTGGCCGTCCAGCTTCCTGTGGGCCTCAAAAGTACGTCGCTGGTGGCGTCGATGGAGCACCCGAAGTTGGGGACGCTGCTGTTTTTTGATCCAACCGACACATTCACGCCTTTCGGTCAGCTATCTGGACCACTGCAAGCGAACTACGGATTGTTGGTGACGCCCGAGGGAGGCGAGCTGGTCGAACTGCCGCAACTCGCACCGTCTCTGAATGGGGTCGTAAGGACCGCGAAATTGACTCTGACCTCCAGCGGCACATTGGCGGGGGACATCAAAGAAGTGCGTACGGGAGACCGCGCCTCCGCACAGCGCTATGCCCTCAAGGCGGTCACGAAAGACATAGACCGAATCAAGCCGGTCGAGACGTTGCTGGCGCAATCTTTCTCCAGTTATCGCTTAACCAAAGCCTCGATTGCGAATCTGGACCAGACGGAGCTGCCGTTTGTTTTTGACTATTCGCTGGTCGCGGACAATTACGCCAAGCCGGCGGGAAACCTGCTGCTGGTGCGCCCACGAGTGGTCGGTCTCAAATCGAGCGATCTGCTGGAAACCAAGGAGCCTCGGCAATATCCAGTGGTTTTCGACGGGCCTTCGCGCGATACGGACGTGTTCGAGATAACCATGCCGGCGGGATATGAGGTGGACGATCTGCCAGAGCCAGTGAGCGTGGAGTTTGGCTTTGCCAGCTATCACAGCAAGGCAGAAGTTAACGGCAATGTGTTGCGCTACGCGCGGACGTTTGAGGTGAAAGAACCCAGCGTTCCGGTCGCGAAAATGGGCGACTTGAAGAAGCTGTATCGCATTATCGCCAACGACGAGCGAAATACGGCCGTGCTGAAGCCTACGGTACCGGCGAGCGCCAAGAACTAGCCCGCTCAGCCTGCCGCTTGCCGCCTCGGATGGACCAGACAGACCCGGCGTCTCCGAACAGAAACGTTAGAAAGCATAATGCGAAGACGGAGTGGCTTAGGCTTGCGCCGAAGTATTGCCAGAGTGGGGCGGAGGGGCCGGGGTAGTCGGAGGAGAAGAGCAGGGTGAGCATGAAGATCAGGCCGGCGATGCTGGCTGGACGGACGAAGACGCCCAGGAGAAGGGCAAGTCCGATGGCGAGTTCAGCATAGGCGACGAGGAAGGCGATGGGCGTCGCGTGCGGGAGAACGAAATCGCGCAGAATTGGGATCATGAACGGGTAGGCACCGCCCTCGGTGAGGAACTTGTTGATCCAGAATTGAAAGCCGCCGTGCAGGGTGAATTGGGTGGCGAGGATTTTGTATTGGGCGAAGATCAGGAAGAAGACGCCAACGCCAATACGAAGAAACGCCAGAGCCCGCCGGTTCCTGGCATCAGGCGAGAGTGGCACACCGGAATAATAATGAAGTCGCTCCGTCGCGACCAGGGAAGAATGAAGAGGCTGGAAGTTGTGGACTCTGGAGGGCTGGGGGGCGAGGCTGGGATTCGCCCCTGGGGCCTGGGAAAACAGGTGGATTGGTGCTTACGGAAAAGCCCGCGTCGGTCTCTCGCGTGCCAGCTACCTCACAACGCCCAAATTGTGCACGCCGGCGCCGATCGAAAATCCCGATCCGGCGGCCTGAGGCACCCACCACAACCGGCGCACCCAACGGTGCTCGCTAACCATCATGCGCTTGCCCAAGAAATCCATCACCGCCGGGCTGACCTGCGTAACTGCATACAGCGCATTCGAATTCGCAAATGGCCGCAGAAACGGATTGCTTTCCGTACCGTAGCCGCCGGAAAGAGCCAGCCGCGTCGAATACGCGTCGAAGGCGGCTGCGCCATGGCCCGCCACGGCTAGCGAATACCACGCGATGCGTTGCCCGCGTGTCTCGCGGGGACGCATGTACGCCTGCTTCATGGGCTGCATGGATAGCGCTACATGGGGCCCTTGCGGCGCTGCAGGGGCCGACAGGTTGGCGGAAACGCTGGAATTTACTCCGTCGGGCTCTGCCTTCGGGGCAGGCATCGAGGGCAAGGTTCGCGAGGCGGCGGCATCCTTGCCTGTTTCCACGCTCACTTCGGTGGCGGCGTTTGCCACCGACTTCGCCAGTTCGCCACTCTGCGGAATTGCGCCTAGCAGGAGGATGGTTGCCAATAGCATGGTTCACCTCAGTTGTTGCGAGAGCAACTCGGTCCCCATTCGCAACTGACTGACTTTACTGCCCAAAGGTACAGTTGGCACTGGCCCATTGGTCACATTCGGTTTAGTACGTCGCTGTGGCCCCTCCGTTTGCCATTTTTCAAACTCCCGTACTAGCAGTGCTGGCGAAAGTTTTTCCGCTTCCGGGCACCTCCTTATCCTTCGCCCCTTCCGCCCCGCCCGGATTAGCCTGAAAACACGCCATCTTCTAAGCAGGGTCCTTTTGCTATAATCCCCGCATCGGTCGCACCTAACAGCGAATGTCGCCCAACGAATCGTCTTCGGCCAAGCGCGCGCCCGTCCCTACGCGGGGACCGCAAGCCCCCCACTTTATTGTCATTGAAGGCCCACTGCGCGTCGGCAAAAGCACCCTGGCCAAGATCCTGGCCGAGCGCCTACACGCCCGCCGCGTGTACGACTGCGAAGACAATCCCTTTCTCGCCGACTTTTACAAGGAAAAGCCCGGTTCCGCTCTGCGCGCGCAGATGTTTTTCTTGATGGATCGCCAAAAACGGCTTCGTGAGGCGTTGGCCATCGACGCCCCCGGTCCAGTCATCTCCGACTTCCTCATGGAGAAGGACCGGATTTTCGCCAACCTGAATCTCGATGATGAAGAGCTGAAGCTGTACGAACGCTACTATGAGGCGTTGGCCGCAGGACTCCCCGCGCCCGACCTAGTCATTTACCTGCAAGCCAAGCCGGAAGTGTTGCGTGCGCGCATCGCGAAAAAGGCCTCGCGCGAAGAGACGCAAATCGCCATCGAATACATCGAGGAAGTCGCCCGTGCCTATGAACATTTCTTCTTCCGCTACGCCGCCTCCGACCTGCTCGTAATCAACACCTCGGAAATCGACTTCGTGGAGCGCAGCGCCGACTTACAGCAGCTATTACGGCGATTGCAAGACCCCGTAAAGGGAACGCAATATTTCCTTCCGCTTGGTCCATCCGAATAGAGAACGAGAACGAGAAGGCCGAGCCCGCGCAGTCCAAAACGGCGAAAACCTAGCAGAAGAATACAAGCTGAGACACGTCGACGAGAATAATCTGAGGCCGGCAGGCGATATCGCTCGGTATCACCCACACCACGGGTATAATCGCAAATCGAGCATGAACGTAACCCAATCGGACGCCACCGAGCAGATCGGTGTGTTTGAACCCATTCTACGGCCAAAGATGCCCGAGCTAGACGTGCTGCGCGGCATTGCGAGTCTTTCGGTATTTTTTTATCACGGGCTGTATTACGCGCGAGACTTCAGCCTATTCACACCGGTTCAGCGGCGAATACTTTTCGCGTTCTCACCCGGCCAGTTCGGGGTCAACTTATTCTTCGTACTTTCCGGCTTTCTGATCACCGGGCTCTTGTTGGATTCACGCGCGCGTCCCGACTATTACCGAAGGTTTTACGTGAGGCGCGCGCTGCGGATTCTGCCGGCGTACTATGCGATTTTGCTGCTCCTTGCAGTCACACGCACCGCTTCCAGTTCATTTCTGGTCATGAGTCTATTCTATTGTGCAAATCTCTCGCTGATCTTTGGGATCAAGATGTCGTATCCGGTGCTGTGGTCGCTGGCAGTCGAGGAGCAGTTTTATCTTGTCTGGCCAACGGTGATCCACCGCATCACGGTCCGCCGGCTCGCTATATTGGCTGGTGCGATCATCATCGCATCGCCAATATCCAGGCTCGTCTGCTTTTTGCCAACGCAGCACGCGAACCTATCCGATTCCGGGTGCTACTACTTCACATGGAACACCATGGATGGGCTGGCCTGCGGAGCATTGCTTGCAATAGCTGTACGAGAGTTTTGCTCAGACCGGCGAGGCCTACTACGGTTATCGGTTCTGTGTTTAGGCTTTGCACTTATGATGGCGCTCATCGGAGTGCCGTTCGGCATTTTGACGCGGCAAAGTAAGCTCGGCAGCGCGCTCCAGGCGGTCCCGTGGAACATCGGATTCACCGGAATCATCGGCATCGTGCTGCTCATAGGGACGAGTCCGCGGAAATCGCTGGTTACGTCGCCTGTGCTCATTTTCTTTGGAAGTATCAGCTATGGCCTGTACATGATCCATCAGCTGGTCTTTTTGGGTTATAGCCGTTTCCTGGCGGGAGCTCTGCCAATGTCCTTGGGCCAGCCGAACTCGTGGCCAGGAATTTGGCTTAGACTCGCGATCGTAGCAACAGTTGCGGTCGGCATCTCGTATCTGTCGCGCCGCTATTTTGAGGAGCCCTTCCTGCGACTAAAAGACAAACTCACCTAACAACCCGTGCGGAGCTACCCACGTTCCTTAAAGGCGCAGACCAGCACGCTGCTGCTGTTGAGAAGCGGATGAAACCAGCTTGTACTCTCTTGCCCAGCACTCGTGGGAATCAGAACGATGCGATCGGCCCATTGGGAAACAAGGTGATAGGAATCGAACACGCTGTAGGAGTAGGAAAGGCCATCTCCTTCCGTCAGCATATATCCCTTACCGCCAGTGCGAAGAAGCGTATACACGCGCCAGAGTTTCATTTTGCAGAGGCATAGCTTAATCAAACGTATGAAGCGAGAGCCCTGCCCGAAGCGATTGCTGTCGCAAAGGAATACCGCGCTCTTGGCGACCCGCAACATTTCCTTAACAACCGCATTGGGATCGGCAGCGTGGTGCAATATGCCGAATTCACACACTGCGTCGAAACTGGCATCCGGAAATGGCAGGGCCTCTCCAGTCGCCCGCACGGGAGTAAAGCAAGAAGTATTGCCGTCGAGAACGGCCTGATCGAGAAAGGCCGCGACCGGCTCGACGCCGCAAATGAACAAGCCGGGCAACGCGCGTCTGAGATCCCGCATGCCGAGACCGGTGGCCGTGCCTACATCGAGCACGGAGCGTGCCTCAAGCATGCGCAAGAATGCGTAGAGGAATCTCGAAATGCCCGGATCCGTGGAAGTCTCATTCGCATGCATCGTGTCATAGCGCGCGGCTGTTCGCGTGTAATAGCTGCGCTGTATTTCGACGGCACGATTCACCTTGGTCATCCGGTCCCTTTTGTCCGAAGCAATCAGACGAGCACCATGAAAGCCGGTCAGATATTCTCTCTGCTTGCCGCGGGCTGGCCCTTCGTCGCCATAGCAGTCATCAGAACACCCCAAGTCTCTCGAGCATTGCGCTCCCAAGTGTAGCCCTGGGCGGTCCGGGCCGAGTTTTCGCCGACGAGCGCGCAAAGATCGCGATCCTGGTAAAGGCGCCGCAGTAGCATACTCAGCGCGATAGTATCGCGCGGATCGGACAGCACGAAACCATCCACACCTTCGGTAATAATTTGTGAGCCGCCGTTATTGACGCTGGTGATGACCGGAAGCCCGCAAGCCATAGCCTCCAGCGGAGGCAGCGCGAAGGAATCCTCGAGCGACGGCCCGGCATAAACATCGGCAGCGGCATAAAAGCGCTCCACATTGTCCGTCGGAGGATGAAATTGGACCCGATGCCCCAAGCCGAGTCGATCGATTAGAGGAAGAAAGATACTGCGGTCGTCGCGTCCGACGACAAGCAGCGTCATGGGCAGATCGCGACACTCAGCCAGGGAAAGCAGGAGAGTTTCAAGACCTTTCTTCGCCCAATCGTTGCCGATCATGAGCAGCGCGAAAATATCCGATGACAGATGCAGTGTCGCACGCTCCGTTTCGCGGCGATTCGCGCGAATCTGTGGCGTGAAGCGTTCTGTGTCCACCGCGTTTGGAACCACGCACGCGTCAGAGCGTTCAAAAAATTCCTGCAAATGGCGGGACACTAATCGCGAGACAGCAACCAGACGCGTTCCGGGGCGCGGATAGACCCGGCGCTCGAGCATCATAATCAGCCGGTAGTAAATACGTCGATGTATCAGGCGCGGCCAACTGGCGATTGAGGAGCCGCGAAGCCTTAAATGCGACTGGATGCGCCGGTAGAATTCGTGGAAAACGATGTGAACAGCGACTACGTCTGCGTCCAAAGCATTGATTCCGGGAGAGTAGACGAGGTCGTACTTTAGCCGGCGAAAATGGGCGTCCCACCATCGATAGAGACGATTTGCGAAAAACCACCAAATATAGGCAACCAAATGGGGGCCCGGCATCGCGGGCACCTTATGCCAGAAGATGCGCCCGCAACCTTTTACATGTGGTGAATGAAACCGAGAAACACCGGCTAAGTCCGCAAGCTGCTGCGCATAGATGTGAATCTCAGTGTCTGGCCGCTCGGAAAATCTTTGGACTTGCTCAAGGATGACACGCTCGGTTCCATGCCTTCGATCCAGGAATGGAGATATCACCGCGATACGCAAGACTAACGAACCCAGCGTCGCGCCATAGGCGCGGCCGCTATATCCGGAGATGATTGCGCGGAAAGGGCGAGGCTTGGCAGGCGGAACAAAATACCCAGCAGGAGCCAGAGATAGGCATTCAAAATAAAATCCTGGTACCCCCCCATCGAAGAGAATGTCATAGGAATGAGTAGAACAGATGCGTACAAGAGAATCATGAAAGCGAGGGGGAACCACGGGGAGCCTCTGAGCCTAAGGACGACTTTCCACCCGGAAAAGACAATCGCGACGCTCATGAATATCCACAAGATCAAGCCGAGAATGCCCATTTCCACGACTAGCGCTCCAAACCCGCTTTCCACGCCGCCGACGGGCGGGCGAACATGGAAGAATCGCGAAACATATTGTCCGCCAAGAGAAATCGTGCCAATGCCGTAGCCATACGGCCACCGTTCGTAATCAAAGGCCGCCATGAAATTCTTCAAAGGATAATCGCGAGAGCGGTGCACCAGCTCGCTCGTTGGACTTCTTGGATCGAGCGTCTCGGAATAGATCGCCAGCCTATTCATAAATGCTTCCGGATAAATAAAAAGCAAAACTATGACACCAAGTGCGATGCCAAGAGCTGCTCGCTGCAGCGTGCGGAAAACGCGCAAAGCTTCGCCCTGCCGCCAGGGAGCGCCCCAGATGAAAGCGATAGCTCCAATGATGCTGCTGGCCAAAGTCCACATGAAAACGCCGCGAGAAGTGGTCATTAAGCACGCTGCCGCCGTAATCGCCAGCGCGGCAAACGCCCAGAGCCGTCCTCGCCGCACGCGCAAAAGGAGATAGCCGGAGAAGCCGAAAACCAGAAACCAAGCCACGATGAGCAAATCGCCAAATCGCCCAGCGCTGACAAATACAGATGTCGGCCGATACACGCGGGCACCCGAGGCGGACATCCGGTACGTCTCGCTCAGCAGGCGAATCTCATCGGCCATGACCTCTGGATTCAGGAAGCGGGGACCTGCCACCGATTGGACAATGCCCAGCACGGCGATGATAAGCATCAGTCCGAGGTTGATGTAAAAGCATTTACGAAGTTCGGCTTCGGAATTAACCATGGAATAGCCGACGAACATCAGCGGGACGTAGTAGAAGTAGATCTTCATCCCGAGCAAGCCAAAAAAAATGGATGTCGAACCGGGATTAAACACCTGAATTGCGGCATACCAGATAAAAACAAGCAGGATTGGAAAAAACGGCGGCCGGAATATCTTTACATCGGGATCTTTGCGCCGATATGCGGCGAAGAAGGAGAGGTAAACGAGCAGGACGAGGAAGTCCTTGGCAAAATAAATTCCCATGTTGTTGCCGAGAAATTTTCGCGCAAAGTCTTCAAACAGAAGCCACGCGACAAACAGATATACTCCGTTGCGCCAATTCTGCAGCAAGGCTAGAACAAAAACAAAAACGATGAAACCCAGCGCGATATAAAGCAGGCTGGCCAGGTCGTTCGTGATGATATAACCCGCCGCTTTATAGGCCACGATAATGGCCACAATGAAGAACGCGATAGTGACGCGGCGGCCCCGACGAAACTCCCCGGGGATCGTTTGCAACAAAGAAATCATCGCGCTTTATCCTACGCTTGAAAGCAACGACATCGCCAGCGCTACTCCGAACTTACTTATGTGTCTTCTCCGGCTGGAGTTGTCCCATCGCGCTGTCGGCTCATTCCGCCGCATTGGTGCGCTGTGGGTATGAATCTCGATTATCAAGTCCCCTCCGCTGGATAACATCCCGCGGACTGAGCGTTGGTTCCAGGTGCTGCCTTCCCGGCATGCCAGTACAAATATGTGTGGCCTCGTTCAATGAGAGGCCGTTCGAAATACCGCCAGGAGAAACTGGCCACGCCGATGGTCAATGTCAGCGCCAGCACCGTTACGCCCACTCCCTGAGCGTCGAAAATCTCCGGCGATCCGTGGAGAATCAATCGGTGCATCAGCAAGTTAAACGCGTAGTGGAGGATGTACACACAATACGAAATCGTACCCAGCCGCCGGAGCATCGGGAATCGCATAGCCTGCGCAATCCAGCTTCCCTCTTGCGTCAGCGTCAGCACCAGAAGACAAGTGTAGAACAGCGCCATCCATGTATATCCGATCGACGCGCCTATCAGCGAAGATGGATGTAACAGCCACCACAACAATGCCAGCACTCCCGCCGATAAACCCATGAATATGCGTCTGACGAGTACTGCATTTGCTTTCAGGAAACGACGGGCGGAATCAGATCGCCAGGCCATCGCTAACAAGATCCCGCAAGCCAGCGCATCCGCGCGGCAAGGCATCAGAAAGCTCGCCGCAGTTGTTCCAGGCATCCAGATGCGGGAGACCATCACCCTCAATACCGGTGCCGCACAGATCGTTCCCACAAGAAAAAAGAACAGCCTGCGCGCAGTAAGAAACCGTATCAGCGGTGGCGCGATCAGATAGAACTGCTCCTCGACCGCCAGCGACCACGTCACGCCGAACCAAGCCCATGCAAGGACCTGGGTCCCGAATTGCATGTTCTGTAAGAAAAGTAGCTGTATCAGCGCCGGTTTGAAGGAACTAAGCGAAACACCAAGCCAGCCCGGTGATCGCCACAGCACCCAGCCAACTGTCAAAGCGTAGAGAAGAATCCACGTGTAGTACACCGGCAGGATGCGAAACACACGTCGCAAATAGAAGGTTCGAAAGTAGGTCGGTGAATCTCGGGCATCGAGCAGGATGCCTCCGATAAGAAAACCAGATAACACAAAAAAGAGGTCTACTCCACTCCAACCCACCGTGAATAGACTCAAGGCGCGGTGCGGCCACAATCCTAGTCTGGCATTATTTGCACTGGCGACGTAGTGGTCGAGAATCACCAACAGAATGGCCAGTCCGCGCAACCCATCCAATTCAGGGATTCGGCGTGACGGCAGCATTTCCCGCCGAGCGGCCGCCTCCATCCTGTGGCGCTTCCCCAATGCTTCCGTCTGATTTACAGTCGACATCGTCAAGCAGGTAGCATCACTCGTGCAGAGAGTCGCCGCGCGATCCGCGTCATAAGATTCTCAAGGCCGCCCATTCTATCATTCGTATTGCAAGCGGGGCGGCTAGCCGCTTGAAAGGCCGTGCCATTGCCCGGGCAAGCTTCAAATGCCAACCACATCGGCGCTCTCTGAACACGCCTGAGGCGTTCTCCGGCCACAGTTGCCCGAATCAGGTGCTCCCGGAGAGTATGTGCCGATAGACTTTGGCGTGCTCCTCGATCATGCGCTCTCTGGCGAAATGGAGGCGAGCGCGCTCGCGTGCCTTCTCACCAAGCGCGCCAATCAGCGACGAATCCTCAATCACCTTCCTCATGCAGGCCGCCAGCGCGTGGGGATCTCCATGCGCAAATTTTAGGCCGGCATCACCGACAATTTCGGCAAGCCCACCAATATCGGAAGCAATCACAAGCCTGCCGCGCATCATCTGCTCGATTACTGAGAGGCCCGCCGTCTCCTCCCAAACCGAAGGCATGATCACCGCGTCGACTCCGCACAAGGTTTCCGCCAAAGCCGTACCAGTGAGATAACCCGTGATTTGAACGAAATGCTCAATACCTTCGCGCTGGATTATTTCTTCAACTCTCGGGCGTTCGGGTCCATCCCCGATGAGGTGGACGGTGAACGAGCGCCCTTCGTTGGCCAAAATTTTCGATGCGGCCAAAAGAATAGGAATTCCTTTTTCCGACACGAAGCGGCCGACGTAGGCGAACGAAATCGTGCCAGGCGCGGAGCGGTTCGAGGCAGGTCGCGGCGCAGAAGTGCTCACGAAATCTTCTATCCCGTGATAAATCACGGAAGAGTGCGGCAGCGCGTGGCGCTCCAGGACGTGTTGTGTCACCGCGATGTTTCGCGCGGCGGCGCGACTTAAGAGATGCCGCGGAAACATCAAGACCAAATTCACCAGACTCGCAGCCCAGGATATTTCCTTTGCCTGGCAGCGCACACATTCCGCGAAGTGTCCCGCTTGAAAGTGTCCCGGGCACACGGCGCGATCCGGCTCATGGACCAGGCGCCCATTGGGGCAAATCGCTTGATACGTATGATGCTCGATCACCGCGGGTTTTCGCAGCAGCCAAGCCACAGAGAGCGGCACAAGCGCGGGTCCTGCAAGGTGAAGAAGATTCGCGTCTCGAAACAAACGCCAAAGCGTTCCGAACTTGGGCCGCCGGATTACGCGAAAGGGCAGCAAGCCATCATCGAAAACGCCTGCAGGTGTCTCCGTTACCAGGGTGATGTCAAACTTCGGCGTCCCGTCCTGCGAGGCCTGCCTCGCCAGTCCGCACGCCAGGGACATAGTGACGTTCTCCACGCCGCCGATACTCGGGGCGAAATAGTGCGAAAAAATCACCAATTTCATTCCGAGAGATTCCTCGGCGCACCCAAACCTGTGCCCTCGGGCGCAGTATCGCGGCGCAACCGTGACACCGCCGTGGCGATCGCATGTACAGTGCCTTCTACATTTTCCCGCGGCGACCACGATTCCAGCCGCTGCCTGGCGGCTCGGCCCATCTCCCGCAGGTGCTTCAGATCGGCAAGAGCCGTTGCGAGAATGCGCCCAAGCGCGTCCACGTCGCCGCACGGGTACACAAAACCGGTCTGCTCGTGAATAATCAGGTCGCGCGCCGCACCCACGCGGTCGCTTGCAACCACTCCGCAGCCGCAAAGCATAGCCTCATTCACTACGACGCCAAACGCATCATAGCCCGAAGGCAGTACCATTAGATCCGCGGCCGTGTAAATGGCGGGCAGCTGCGTTTGATTGGCAAAGCCCAGAAAGCGCACGCGACCGGCAATACCGAGTTGGGCCGCTTCGAGCTCAAGGCTGGGGCGGAGCGGACCGTCGCCCGCGAACACAAGAATCGAGTTCTTCAGCCCTGCGCGAGAAAAAGCCTGCAACAGGTCGTGTGGCCTCTTCCATGGCTGCAGCTTCGCACAAAAAAGAACGACAACATCGCTCCCAGAAGCGCCCCAGGACACACGGATTGATTCTCGGTTCACGCGCGCAGACTGAGCGAGCCACCATTCGTTATCCACAACGTATGGCGTGAGCGTAATTCGTTTCTCCGGAATACCCAAAGAGCGCATCAGGTCGCGGGTGCCTGAGGAAGGCGCCATCACCTGGTCCGAGAGTCGAAAAAGCACAGGCCACAGCAGTCGTTTGACCGGGCGCTTCCATTTCCGTCCGTCCATTGGGGAAAGGGTAACTGCGTCGGCTCCGAAGAGGAACGCGGTGTGCGAAAGCTTCGCGGCGAAATACGAAATCCAAAAGCTGGCCCGGATATATCCTGTGAAGCAGAGAACTGCGTCGAACCGGCCCTCTCGGGTCAATTTCCAAAGTTCTGGATTGTACAGCCCGAAGAACGATTCCGAGCCGGTTCCGCGATTCTCCACGTGAGTCCACGCATACCCGTCGAGCAAGGGAATATCCCACTTCACGCTGCGCCCGAACTCCGGGTCGTGCCCTGCTTCCGCTCCGCGCAGACTGCAATATGCGACGTGAAAATCAAGCCGGGGGTGCTGCGCCATCAATCGAAAAATAGGGGAGGAGTACTGCACCGGGTGCGAAGCAACGACCAGCACGCGGAAGCGGCGCTCAGGCATGGCAAGACCCGCAGCGCATCAACTCGTTGGTGTCGGAAGAAAGGCTTGGCACTGGAACAGGATGACCCAAAGCGAAAGTATACCCGTTTCGCACCGTAAGCCGCTGTGCTAAACTGCTTGGGTTCCGCAGGGTTTTGCAGTTCACGTACGTCTCCGCATCGTGATCTGTGTACCGGCCGCGCGCACGGGTAGGGCGCCGACGGGCGAGCATTTACCAGCTAAAGGGTACAGCCTAAGCCGCAGCAGATCGCGAAAGAGCTAGAACGCGTGGCCTTTGCGCGCGAAAATCAAAACGAGGAATTGTTATGTCTGGGCATTCAAAGTGGGCCACGATCAAGCACAAGAAGGCGGCCACCGACGCCAAGCGCGGCCGCGTCTTTACCCGGGTGATCCGCGAAATCACCATTGCCGCACGCATCGGCGGCGGCGACCCGAACTCTAATCCGCGCCTCCGCACTGCGATTCTGGCGGGCAAGAACGAAAATATGCCGAACGAAAACATCGAGCGCGCAATTCTGCGCGGCACTGGCCAGCTCGAAGGCGAGCAGTACGAAGAGGTTACGTTCGAGGGATATGGTCCTGGCGGCGTCGGAATGCTGATCCAGGCGGTCACCACGAATCGCAATCGCATTGTAGGCGAATTTCGCCATTTGATCAGCAAGAACGGCGGTAACTTGGCCGAAGCCGGCGCCGTTGGCTGGATGTTCCAACGCAAAGGCGAAATTGTCGTACCCAAGGAGCAAGCCAGCGAAGAAAAGATGCTCGACATTGTGCTGGAGGCAGGCGCCGACGATTTGAAGGACGATGGCTCCGGCTGGTACGTCGTCACTCCACCCGACGCTCTCGAAAAAGTCAAAGAGGCATTGACCAAGGCGGGCGTTACCCCGGCGTCAGCGGAAATTGGCATGGTTCCGCAGAATTACATCAAGTTGACCGGAGCGCAGGCCACGCAAATGGTGCGGCTGATAGAAGCTTTGGAAGAGCACGACGACGTGCAACACGTCTACGCGAATTTCGATATCGATGAGTCGGAGATTCAGGCGGCAGTCGGCGCAAACTGAATCTGCTAGCCTATACTAAATTCTGAAGCGGCCACGGAACTTTAGTGGCCGTTTTGCTTTTTGCGATGTGTTCCCGCGAATAGGGTGGAAATGAGTGGCACCGCTACGCTCTTCGCCTTAGACTATGTTGCGATGAGCGTCCCTGGCAACGGCAAGTCAGCCTCGCGTATGCGCGTGCTCGGTGTCGATCCAGCGGCTGCGGGCCCTACAGGGTACGGCATCGTGGACAGCGACGGGCGAACTTGCCAGATGCTGCATTATGGCGCGCTGCGCGTTCCGCCGGCGCGTCAGAAAGAATCCTGCGGCGCGGCGTTGCAGGATATTCACGAGCTGATCTGCGGGCTCATTCGGGAATTCGCGCCCACCGCGCTTGCCATCGAATCCGTGTTTACCGCCCTCAACATGCGCACCGCGCTGCGGCTCGCGGAAGTGCGCGGCGTAGTGCTGCTTGCGGCTTCACAACATGAATTGGCGGTCCACAGCTACTCGCCGCGCGAGGTGAAGGCGTCCGTGGCCGGATACGG
>Ga0137418_10000772_pt1 | contig 29165 bp, 23 predicted proteins | sample CZODoug3_1_2_16f_FD_122242 | JGI IMG/M metagenome (GOLD analysis project Ga0137418, IMG submission 122242) | Vadose zone soil fungal communities from Angelo Coast Range Reserve, California, USA - CZODoug3_1_2_16fungal (Hybrid Assembly) | ecosystem: Environmental > Terrestrial > Soil > Vadose... | reverse complement strand
GCGGTGGAGGCGGCGAGGGGTAGGCCTCGCGCCGACCTTCGAAGGCGCCGAACGCTCAGTCGATCCGGCACGCGACGCGCGGCGGCGCCGAGCGGGAGGCGCGAGGTCTACCCCTCGCCGCCTCCACCGCTCACTCCACCCAGCGGTTCATCGCCCGGACACGCGTCTCGGCGACGAGGAGGTAGTTCCGGATGGCTTCCCGGCACCGGTCCTGGATGCTTCGCGTGACCGCCACCAGCCGGAAGACGTCGGCCGCCTTGTCGCCGTGATCCGGCTCGGCGTAGGCGTGGACCTCGAAGTTCCTCACCTTGACGCCGTAGTGGTTCTGCAGGCCTTCGTAGAGCGTCCTCGCGTACCCGCTGCCCGCCGCGACGCGCTCCCCGGATCGCTGCTGCTCCATGGACCAGCCGGCATCGGGAAGCAGCGGTTGGCCCTCTGGCTCGGCCAGCGCCTGCTCTGCACCGGGCCCGAGCCGCGGCCCTGCGGCTCCTGCCAGCACTGCCGCTACGCCCTCGCCGGGGCGCATCCGGACATCCATTGGTATTTCCCTCGGCCCCGTCTCAAGGACAGCGATCCATCATTGGCCAAATGCCAAGTACCAACTGCTAATTGTCATGTTTACCAAGCTCACGACCCAAGCCGAACTCCCTCCAACCAACCAAGCCAAAGAGTTCCCCTGTGGGGACAAGATGATCTGCGTCGCCAACGTGAACGGAACGATCACGGCGATGGACAACGTCTGCCTGCACCGGGGCGGGCCTCTTGGGCAGGGCGTTATCGAGAAAGGGAAGGTCGTTTGCCCGTGGCATGGTTGGGTCTGGGATCCGCAGACCGGGCAGGCTGCTCATAATCCCGCGGCGAAAGTGGCCGTGTATCCGCTGAAGATCGAAAACGAGGATGTATTGATCGAGATGTAAGCAGTTGGTGGGAGAGCTCGGCACGAGTCTTGCGACCCCGCGCAACTCTATCCCAGGTATTTCAGGAACTTTCCCGCGGGATTCTCGAAGCCGGGGAATACCTGCTCCAGCCTGTCGTTGCCCAGATGTCGGGACACGGCTTCGGCCAGCACGCGGCGGAAATCCGTGGTTACTGCGAGGTCGCGGCCTTCATACAACTGAGACTGGTCCAGGCCGGGCCACTGCCCGTAGACTCGGCCGCCCTTCACGGGGCCACCCATCACAAACATTACGTTGGCATGGCCGTGGTCAGTGCCGCGATTCCCATTTTCGCGCACGGTGCGGCCGAACTCCGACATGGTGACCATCACGGTGTCGTCTGCCAGGTCTCCCAAGTCGATCCACAGTGCCGACAACGATCGCGAAAACTCGCGCAGGACGTTCGCGATCTGTCCCTGTGTGCTGCCTTCATTGACGTGATGGTCCCAGCCCCCAATATCGGCGAACGCCACCTGCACGCCCAGGTTCGCCTTAATGAGTTGGGCCAGTTGCCGGAGGCTGTCGCCGAAACGGCCACGCGGATAGTCTGCGCCGGGAGCCGGCGTGTATTTTGCAGGATCGGCGGATTTCATCATCTTTACGGCGTCGAAGGTCTCGCGCCCGGCGCCATGCAGGACCGAATCGACGGATTGGTCGTACATGGTTTCGAACGTATTCGCAATCGGCGTAGCACGCGGGTTCCGACCGCCCACGCCGAAATCGTTAATGTTGTTCACAGCGACCGCGGGCTGGGCGCCCGTTAGAATGCGTGGCAGGGTCGGGCCAAGCGCGATGGCGCGAAAGGCAGACTTGTCGGCGGACTCCGGCAGTGAATGCAGCGTGCGGTTGAGCCAGCCATCGGTGGTGGCCTTCAGGCCGGGCGTACCCGACTCCATGAAGTCTTGCGCGTCGAAATGCGAGCGCGTTGGATCGGGGGAACCCACAGCGTTCACGATGGCGAGGTGATGCTGGTTCCACAACGGCAGGAACGACGACATGGCCGGGTGCAGTCCGAAGAAGCCGTCAAGGTCCATTACCTGGTTCTCCGGAATATTGATGCTGGGGCGCATCGCGTAATACGCCCGCTCGCCATGCGGTACGACGACATTCAATCCGTCCGCTGCGCCCCGCTGGAAGATCACGACCAGGCGCTTCGCCTTGCCGCTGGGTTCGACGGCACTGTATGCAGCCCGAGTCAGGAAACTTGGGATCGCAGCGGTGCCAACGACCGCCAGTGCGCCGTTACGGAGAAACACGCGTCGGGTGATGGACATGACCACTCCAGTTCTCAAAAACAGTTCTCAGTTTTCAGTTCTCGGTTCGCAGTTGTCATTTGCCGTTGGCGATGCTCGCTTCTCCACAAGCCAAGCCTGACGACTGGTGCCCGCCGACTGACGACTGACTTCCTACCTTCTCTGAAACTCCGGCGAACCCAGAAGCAGTCCCGTAATCGTACTCACGTTCGAAGCCGATGTTGGCTTGTCGGCTTTGCGTGGCGATGGCTGCTGGTTTTCCAGTTGCTTCTTGATCGCATCGTGCGTCTGCTGGGATACGTCTCCGGCCAGCAGGGAACTTTCCAGCATGGCCAGCGAACGCCCCGAATCGGGAGAATTGCTCAACAGCCGCTCCGAATCGACTTTGACACCCTTGATCTTCCCTGACATCAGCGCGATCGAGAAATTCATCCGGCCCAGGAGCGCTGACGAATTTACCCATGCATCCGATTTCATTGAGTAGCCGGTGGGCGGCTGCATACCGTAAAGCGGCATTCCAAGCGTGTTCAACTGGCGCGCGAGAGGCAGTGCATCGGTTACATCGGCGCCCGTTGCGCGCACGGCAGAGACTACAAACTCCAGCGGTGTCTTGACCTTGGCGCGATAGGTATCCTCACTCCAGAACTCAGGTGAGCCGAACATGGTCTGCAATACTTCGCGAATCTCGCCGTTTTTCTTCCGGAAGGTTTCCGCCATACGGTCAACCAACGCGGGTGGTGGGTCGTCCGAGACGAATCGCATCGCCAGCTTGGCGCACACGAAATGAGCGGTGGAAGGCTGGCGCGCCAGAATGCGCAACACTTCCATGCCTTCCTTCTCGCCGTGCTGCTTGATCTTGTGCCCGAGCACGATCTTGGCGCCCGGCTCGTGCATACGATCTTCAAACTTAAAGCCGCCACCCTGCTGCGGTTGATCGATGGTCCAGCCTGTCAACACGCGCGCCACTTCCGTGACATCGGTCTGGGTATAGCCCCCGTTCACTCCCAAGGTATGGAGTTCCATCAATTCACGGCCGTAGTTCTCGTTAAGGCCGCCATTGCGCTTGCCTTTGCCCTTAACCGGCCGGGCGCTGGGCGGCGGAAAGCGTCGGTGGCGCCGGCCATAGTATTGGGGATGTTTGGGGATGCCGCGTGCGATGTCCGATTCCGGGCCGACGCTCAGCCAGTTATCCAGATAAAACAACATCGCGGGGCTCTTCGCGGTAGCGACCAGCAAGTCTTCGAACTTGCCCAGCGCGTGGGGACGAATCACATCGCGCTCGTAGCTGGTGACGAGATAACGGTCAGCTCCCTTCCCGATGAAGACATTGAAATGGTTGAGCCAGAAGTCAGTCATGACGTCTTCCAGTTGCCGGTCGCTGTAGATCGCGCGCACGAGCTTGGCCTCGATAAGTTCGTCGCTCACCACCTGCTGCGGATTCGTCAACGCCTTCAGGGTTTCTTTCTGTTTCGGATTCATTCCCTCCATGAATTCATCGGCCTTCTGCCCTTTGAAGGAAGTCGAAAGCGCTCGCTGCTCCTCGGGCGACATCTCGAGAACTTCCTTCATGCGTTCGTCGGCAGGCTTGTCGAGTAGCTCCTGCGCTTTCAAATCGGCGTATAAACGGTCCTCGCGCCGCTGTGCCAACTCATCTTCGGTCAGCTTGCTTTTGCCTGTCGGAGTGGTTTCACTCGGCGGCGCGTTAGCAGCCGCAATTTGATCGGTGCCGGCAACGGCCAAATCTGAACTGGTCGCGGTCGTGTCCTGCTTGCGTTCTTTCTTTTCCTCAAGTCGTTCGATTTGTGCCTTGTACACCGCGCGTTTCACTGGATCGGATGGCATCGATTCCCGTCCGTCCATCACGGCCTTGATCACCTGCGGTGGAGGAAAGTTCTCGACGATCTCTCGCGTATCCATGTGAAGCGTGCGAAAGGGAGCAAGACGAGCTTCGAGCGGTTTGTCGTCAATTCGATCGGGGTGAAGTTGCAGGTCGATCCATTTGTCCACGCCCATGGCTGAAACGCGCTCAACGTCTCCGGGTCGCGGACCAAACGTAAGGCGTTGCAAAGCGTGCAGTGCGCGCTTGTGCTCATCGATTTGGGTGGATGTAGAAGCACTTTTCTTTCCCGAAGCGACCAGCACAAAGAGAGCGAAGGATCCGACTGTCAGCAAGACAGTCGCGAGCACCAGATGGGTGCGCTGAATTGGCATGGTCCCCTTCCCAGAAGGCGAGCTAAGATCTAGTGATTATGAACCCGGTTGGGGAAGAAAGTTGCAAGGCCCATCACGTATATAACTATCTTATAATCAGTTAGTTAGAAGGAGGCAAAATCTAGTTAGGTGGAGGCAAAATCAAGGAGACGCGGCCCCGCGTTAACTTGTGCTGCAAACTGGCGGCAAGCTGGTCGATATCGGCGGGAGCGATGTTCAAGGCGATGCGCTCGTCCAGCCAAGGAGCCCGATTGCTGCCCACGGCATCGCGGCGTATCTGAATCAGGAGTGCCTGAAGCGCATTTGGGTCGTACTTCTGAGGTGCCAGCCGTACCAGTTCGCTGAGAGTTCCTCCCACCGACAGCGGTTCGCGATAGGGGCGAGCGCTAGTCATGGCATCGAACGTGTCAGCCAGGCCGATGACGCGCGCTGACAGCGGAACTTCATCCATCAGCAAACCATCCGGATATCCGGAACCATCGCCGCGCTCGTGGTGCCAGCGGACAACATCGGGAATCTTCGGCCAGGGAAACTGAATTCCACTGACAATCTGATGACCGACCACCGTGTGATCGGCCATCGCGCGAAACTCTTCGGGATCAAGTGCGCTGGGTTTCCCAAAGAGGTGTTTGTCGACGGCTACTTTGCCAATGTCGTGCAGGTACCCCGCCGACCGAAGAGCCGCGACTTCGTTCGGATCGAGGCCCATCGCCTCCCCGATGGCTGCCGCATAGCGCGCTACTCGCAATGAGTGCCCGTGAATGTTGACGTGCTTGACGTCGATGGCGGTAGCAAAGGCTTCCAAAGCGTTGTCGTAAAAGCCGTGGAGCGAAGCCAGCAGCCGAAGATTTTCCGAGACGCGATGGTTCAGAGTCTGCGTCAGATTATGGTTCTGCACTGCGAGTGCCACGTAGCTGGTCAGAAGCGACAGAGCATCCAGTTCCTCGTCCTCGTAAAGGGCATCGTCTTCGCGGCGCCCAAGAGCGAGCAAACCCGCAAGCTTTCCCCCCACGTGGAGGGGCGCGATGCACTTGAACAACTCGGGCGCCACGTTGCCGTTCGAACTGAAGAACACATCGTAGGTCGTTTCGTTCAGGACGACCGGCCCGCGTGCGGCGGTTAGAGCGTGAACGTGCCGGGGAAGGAGCGGCACAATGGAGGGCTCGGGCAGCAGCGTGAATCCTCGCGCCGCAGCGGAGGTCAATAGCGACGGCTTGTCGCTGAAGGTGAAGAGCGCGCCCTCGCGCGCTCCGGCCGCTTCCATCAGCGCAGCCAGCATCGCCTGCGCCGACTGGGAAAAATCTCGCTCCGCCGTGAGCTCGGGCCCAAGGTCCGAGAGCGCTTCCACCGTGCGCAACAACCGTCGAAAATTGTTTTTCGGCACTGCCAAGCGTTGAGGCAGCGAAAAACCAGAGCAGAATGAGAGTACCACGCGCTAAACCCATGGAGGAGAAGGGCTTGTTGGTTAGTTTGGTGCCGGGGACGGGGCGCTGGCCACTGGCCCTTTTTGCGCCCGATTTTCTGGAGTTTAGAAATGCTCGCGGAGCTGCGCGAAAGTTTCCACGGTCAGAAGACGACTGGGCGGTTTCGGTGCCGCGATTTCGTCATGCTCGAGGATCCAGGTGTCCCCGTGGGGGACAAATACCGCGTTGAGGCCAGCCGCGAGCGCTGGATTAATATCCGACCTGGGGCTGTTTCCGATCATCCACGTCGTGTCGTTCGAGAGCCCATACTTGCCGACTACGGAGCGATAGATGGCCACATCCTTCTCGGCCACGATCTCTACTGCTGCGAAATATTCTTTCAAGCCGGAGCGCTCGATCTTTCCCGACTGCTCGGCGATGGCTCCCTTGGTCATCAGGATCAGATGGTGCCGCGCAGCCAGGTGTTCTAATGTGGCAGGCACATCCGGCAGGATTTCCACCGGATGGTCGGCAACCGTGTGCGCAAAGCTATGGATCTTGGCGTGCAATTCCGGGGTGATCGGTTCGACCGAAAGACGCTCGAAGGTGTCCACCAGCGCATGCGCGAAGCTGTTTAGTCCATAGCCGTGTTTCCCGATGCATTCCCGTTCCACATCATTGAGGACCGCGCGCACTTGCTCGGGCGAATACTCGTGATGATTCAAGAAAGAAACGAATCGCTGAATGGCACGCTCGAAGTAAATGTTGTTCTCCCAAAGCGTGTCATCGGCATCGATGAGCAATGTTTGAGTACCATTGGAATTTGAATGACTTGCCATCCCCATTCATGATAGCGAAGTTCCCGTCCTCGGTGCGCCGGGAAGGTCGTACGATTCACGGGTTCTGCGCTCTGCTAAAATCGGGACACTTCATGGCGGCCCCTCAGCGTTGTCTGCTCCCGGTCATCCTCAGTGCGCTTATGACGCTCGCGGCTTCGCAGAACAAGTCCATCGTCATGACGGGCTCCGCGGCAAAGCCGTCGCAGCCTGCCAGCCTGAAGGTCACTCCCGATTTGCCGCGACGCCTGGCGAAATTTCGATCGGTCGAAATGTCACTGCGCGGTACGGAATTAACCGCCGACGAGCGCAAGATGGTCGACAAACTTGTGGAAGCCTGCCGATTTCTCGAAGGCATCTTCTGGCGCCAGATAGATCCGGAGGCGCTGTCGTGGTACCAGTCTCTGGCGGGCAGTACGAATGCGCGCGATATCCAGTTGCGGCGCTACCTTTGGATCAACGCCTCGCGCTTCGATTTGATCGATAACAACAATTCGTTCGTCGGCGAGGATCCCATGCCTCCGGGCCGCGGCTTCTATCCGCAGGGCCTCACCCGAGATCGCATCGAGAAATATGTGGCTGAGCACCCGGAGAAGAAAGCTGAGATCTACAACCAATTCACGGTGGTGCGCTGGAATGGAGAACAGCTGGAAGGCTTGCCGTACCACATCGCCTACAGGTCGTTGCTCGAAGCAGCCGCCAATGCCTTGCGCGAGTCCGCCAAACTCAGTCCGGATCCCGCCTTTGCGAATTTCCTGCGCTCGCGAGCGGACGCGCTCCTCACCGATGACTACTTCCAGAGTGATCTCGCCTGGCTGGACTTGAAGAATCCCAAGTTCGACATCATCTTCGCTCCCTACGAGACCTATTCGGACGACTTGCTCGGCGTAAAGGGCACGTACGGCGCGGCGGTTCTGATCCGCAACCAAAAAGAGAGCCGTAAACTGGAAATGTTCCAGCAGTACGTTCCGCAGATTCAGGATGCTTTGCCGCTGGCTGCAGAAGACCGCCCTTCCAAGCAGGGCCTGGAAACGCCGATGGAAGTGATGGATGCACCCTTCCGCGCGGGTGACCTTGCTCACGGCTACCAGGCGGTCGCCGACAACCTGCCGAATGACCCGAGAGTTCATGAGCAGAAAGGCAGCAAGAAGATTTTCTTCAAGAATTTCATGGACGCGCGCGTGAACTACGTGATCATCCCGGTTGCGCGCCAGATGTTGCGTCCGGACCAAGCAGCCAAGGTCTCCGGCGAAGGCTACCTGCACGGAACGATCATGCACGAGATCGCCCACGGACTGGGCCCAGCCTTCGCCCGGACCTCAGCCGGCAAAGTGGGCATCCGCGAGTCGATTGGCCCAATCTTCGGAGGACTGGAAGAAGCCAAGGCCGATGTCGCCGGCATGTTCGGACTCAAGTGGCTGGTCGATCACGGAGCCTTGCCGAGAGAAAAGCTGGAGGAGTTTTACGCTTCCTACGTCGGAGGGATGTTTCGCACGGTTCGTTTCGGCGTAGCTGAAGCGCACGGGCGAGCCGAGATGATGGAGTTCAACTATCTCACCGAGCGCGGCGCAGTTCGGTACGACGCGTCTGGACGGTACGTAATCGATTACGCAAAGATGCCGCAAGGCGTGGCGGATCTAGCCAAAGAGTTGCTTGAAATCGAAGCTAGCGGGGATCGCCAGCGAGCTGAAAACTGGTTCCAAAAGTACGGCACGATGCCCCTGGAACTCAAGCTGGCGCTTCAGAAAAAAACATCCAACATCCCAGTCGATGTTGATCCTGTATTTTCATTCAAGAGAAACGTGCCGTAGGATCTGCGTTCGAAGGCGCGAGGCCGGTATCAGGTCGTAGCTGATTTATCCCACGAACTCCACCCGTGCCGGTTGCGGAATGATCCCCGCCTTGTGGCCCATATCCAGCAGGCGACGCACGGCCTCCCGTCCCTCCGGACCGTAGTCCAGAGTGCGCTCGTTCACATACATCCCGACAAACTTATCCGCCAGTTGCGAATCGAGATCTCGCGCGAACTGCATCGCGTAAGCCAGCGCCTCTTCGCGATGGTCGAGGGCATACTGGATGCTGTCCCGCACTGCGGTACTGACGCTCGTCATGAGCTCCCGTCCCAGCGCGCGCCGAATCGCATTTCCGCCGAGAGGTAAGGGAAGGCCGGTCACCTTCAGCCACCATTTGCCCAAGTCCACGATTCGGTACAGCCCCGCCTTTGAGTAGGTCAACTGGCCTTCGTGGATGATCAATCCCGCTTCGTAGTTGCCTTCCAGCACCCGGGGAATAATCTGGTCGAAGGGCACGACCTCCACTTCAATGCCCGGAGCAAAAAGTTTTAGCGCCAGGTAAGCAGTTGTGAGCTTACCGGGAATGGCGATCCGTTTCTTCTTGATCTCACTGGCCGTGAACGCGCGAGTGGCAACAATCATGGGACCATAGCCATCCCCGACGCTACCCCCGCTCGGCAGCAGCGCGTAGTGATCCTGGATGTAAGGGAACGCATGGAACGAGATCGCGGTCACGTCGTACACGCCTTCCATAGCCTTGCGGTTCAGCGTCTCTATGTCCGAAAGCGTGTGCGTGAAGCGCAGGCCGGGGACACGTACCTTGTTGGTCGCCAGCGCGTAAAACATGAAGGCATCATCGGAGTCGGGACTGTGCGCGACGGTGATCTCGCGCGCTGACGTAGAGTCTCTCGACATTACCGTTGTAGCGGGAGCGCTGGGCAGCGTCATGCTTGCACCTTGGGTTCCCGCTTCAGTCGGACTGAGACCGATGCTGCCATTAGAATCTTAATGACCTCGGCAAACAGGAACCAGTAAAGCCCCCACTGAAGCGCTCGGGTCACCGATCTTGTCCAGATGGCTAGCCAGCTGAGCCCCACCGTGAATAGCAGAACCTCCGCGGCCAAACCTGCGACCGCGGCACGGGCAAAAGTTTTTCGGCCGCGTTCTATCAGAAATCCAGCCAGTCCTGCGACCAGGGGATACGCGAGCAGGTAGCCGCCGGTCGGGCCCATCAGTTGCGCGATTCCGCCTGGGCCAGTCGGGTTGAATACAGGCAGGCCTGCTGCGCCTTCGGCCAAGTAGAGAACCAATGCCGCAAATGCGCGTCGAGGACCCAGTACCAGTCCAACCACGAGCACGCCAAAATTTTGCAGAGTGAGAGGAACCGGGGTGAACGGCAAAGGAACCGTGACTCTGGCGCACAACGCCACCCACAAACTCGCCCCTACGACCAGCGCTATTTGTTTTGCCCAATCGAGTGCCCGCTCTTGCCCAGGATGAAGAACTCCAACTGCCAGCTTCGTCATAAGTGCCTCTTTTTAAACTGCCCATGAACTAGACGTGATCGACAGGTTCTATTTCGTCGTGTTCCTCTCCAACGATTGAACTGGATGCCTTCAAGTGGCGGCGAATCCTGAGGTAAATGGCGATCGCCACGCACACCACTACCAGCGCACTAAAACCCAGGACGATAAACCACCAAATCATCCGCACGGCAGTCTTAGGATATCAAATGGGAATACGAAATTGCCGATGCGAAGCGGTTCTGGTTGCTCTACTTTGCCGCCATGGCACGCTCCACCTCCTCGGCAGCGTGGGGTAGAGCCGCACTAAGATTGACCAGTTTTCCGGTGCCGTCTACATAAAGGGTGTCTTCGATGCGCACGCCCAGCGTTTCCTCTGGAATATAAATACCCGGCTCGATGGTGAAGACCGCGCCCGGCCCCAGCGGAACGGAGTAATCGTTGTCGTCATGCACGGCGAGGCCGACATAGTGACCGAGTCCATGGATGAAGTACTTGCCCAGGGGTTCCCCATGCAGGTCTTTGCCATGCGTGTTGATGTAATCGTAGGCGACTTTGTAAAGCGAGTTCGCGCCCTCTCGCCGCAGGGTTGAGGTTCCGGACTGGAATGCCGCAAGCGCCGCCTGCGAGGCGCCCAATACGATGTCGTAGATCTCGCGCTGGCGAGCCGTAAATTTTCCATTCGCGGGCAGGGTGCGAGTGACATCGGAGGCGTACATGGAATATTCGCCAGCTGCGTCGATGACCACGACATCTCCGGCCTGTACCGTTCCAGAGTCTTCGGAGTAGTGCAGCACTGTGGAATTAAATCCCGAACCGACAATCGGAGAGTAGGCCGGCCGTTCACAGCCGCGCTTACCCCACTCGTACTGCAACAAGGCCGAAACCTCACGTTCGGTGATCCCGGGCTTCAGCGCGCGCATCGCGGCTAGTTGGGCGGCCACGGTGGCGTCGGTTGCCTTACGGATGCGCTCAATCTCAGCACTGTCTTTGACGGTTCGCAGCGACGACACCAGCGGCTTCACGTTCTTGAAGGAAGCGAATCCAATGAATGCGTTTGCCCGCTTCAGCCAGTCGAGGCCATTCGTGGAGGCCGAGGTCTCTCCGTAATCGGGCAGATCGCTGTAGACGGTGGAGCGTCCTGTCGGCAGCAACCGCGCCACTTCATCGCGGAGTTTGTCGATGACCTCTACGTGGTCGAATCCCGTGATCTTCGAAGCGTCGGGACTTGCAGGATTCAGCTTCGGCCCAGTCCATTTTTCCTCCACTGAGTTATTGGCTGCCAGGAACAGAATCTCGGTATAGGGCCGGGCCGGCTCTTTGTCGGTAGCCGCCACGGCTGAGGCAATCAACAACGCTGCGCCGGGCTCGGTCCAGCCAGTAAGGTAGAAAAAATTGTCGTCCTGACGAAAGCCATACACGGCATTCGGCCCCTCGGCCTCCATCGGTGCAAACAGCAGGACAGCACCTCCATCCGTCTTCTTCGATAAGGCCTGGCGGCGCGCGTGATAGTCCGCGTTCGCCTGCCGGTCAAGGCCGAAAGCAGTCGCAACAAGTAGCGCAGACACAAAAAAGACCAGGCACCTTTTCATTGGATATCCAGCACCTTCCTTATGCGAGATTGTCCTACTTGGACGTCCCGGTCATGGTTTTGTTTGTTTGTCGGAACGATTCGACGTTGTTCTTGTCGATAAGTACGGATCCCGTGTCCACAAACGCCGGAACGGGCGCAAAACTATCGTGCGTCCAGTCGGAGTCCATGTTTGGAATTTTGTTGTGATAGTAGTCGTCCAGCATGTGGAGACCGACCATCGTCATGGTAAATGGTTTCTGCCCAATCGTGGCCTTGATCACGCCTTTCTGCACCCAGTCCAGGGTGCTCGCGTCGGTATCCATGGCAATCACAACTTTGTTGCGGATGCTGTAGTTGTTCAGCACCGTGCCCACTTCCTGGCCGCACTGAGCTTCCAGACAAACGAACGCGTCGACCTGGTCGCGCTCCTTTCCAAGAATCTCGGTCGTCGTGTCGAACGCAATGCGCGGGTCGCCTTTGATGTCTACGACTCGCACAATCTTGACCTGGGGAGAAGTGTCCAAGGCGTCGCGATAGCCCTGCAGGCGCTCCGCAAGGTTGGTTTGTTCCGGCATGGTAAACACGACCACGTTGCCTTTGCCCTTCAATTCCTGCGCCAGACGTTTGCCACCGGTGAATCCTGCCTGATGGTTATTGGTGCCAATAAAGAAGAGGCGCTTGCTTCCGGGAGCATCGGAATCGACCGTGATAACCGGGATGCCGGCAGCAATGGCCCGATCGATCGAGTCCTTCATAACCTCCGGGTCGGCGGGGGAGACTAGGATCCCCGCCGGCTTCTTCGGAATCAATTCGTCGAAAGCTTGCTTTTCCGCTTTCGGATCGTAAGTGTCGGGTCCGACGAACGCAGCTCGCACCCGTAGTTGCGAGGCGGCAGTCGAAAACCCTGCGCCGGCCGTGTCCCAGTAAGGTAGCTTGATGTTCGCTCCCACCAAGTAGTAGTTTTCGTCTGAGTCGTGGCGCGACCCGCAGGCCGCAAGCGCGACTGTCAAGATAGCCACCACACTTAAGGAGAACAGTCTCTGTGGACGGAACATCGAAGCCTCCTTTGAGCAGTCGAGATGGGCCTGCACCCGGGGACGCCAGAGGCGAGACGGATTCTAAACGAGGCAACCGGTAAAGGAAAGGTGCGTATTACACGCCCACGGGGAAGGGCTTGGTGTGGGTCTCGGCGCTCAATGCAATGCCCGTGAAACGCCCCTGCAGAAGAGACATCAACCCGGTGTACCAGTAGCCGGCCACGAACAGCAGAAGGAAAGGCACAGTGATGTAGTTCTCGTTTTGCAATGCGTAATACACGGTCATAGCAAAGTAGGAACCGATCAATAATTCGACCCAGGGAATCCATCCCAGACGTCGCCGGTACTTGGTTGCTCCGACCTTATCCTTCCTGTTCTCGACCCGGTATTTCGGAGTTCTCGTGAATGCGCTCTGCCTACCGATGAGGGCTTCGAGCACGGCGCGAGTGTTTGTAATGGTCAGTCCGATCCCCAAGGCCATCAAGAAAGGCAAGTACAGCAGTGCCCGCGGCCAAGTCTTGGGAAAAAGCTCTCGCTGCGAGACGAGATAAAAGCTGGAGATCGAAAACGTCGACGCCATAAACAAAGGCAAGTCGATGTAGACCATCTGAAACCAGCCCTGGTAGAAACGAATGATCATCGCCGGCAGCAAGAGGACGGACAGGATAATCATCAGCGGATAGCTTAGGTTCGCGGTCAGGTGATACCAGGCTTCGATTTTCGTATGCCGCGGAGCGTCACTTTTCAGGACGCGCGGCAAAATCTTCTTTCCCGTCTGGATCAGGCCTTTGGCCCAGCGCGCCTGCTGCGTCTTAAAAGCCGTCATCTCCACCGGCAGCTCGGCCGGGCACTCCACGTCCTGCAGGTAAATGAACTTCCAGCCGTTCAATTGAGCGCGATACGACAGGTCGGTATCTTCCGTGAGCGTATCGTGTTGCCAGCCGCCGGCGTCTTCGATGGCTCGCGCGCGCCACACGCCCGCCGTGCCGTTGAAGTTGAAGAACACCCCGCTCGAAGCCCGCCCGGAATGTTCGAGCACGAAGTGTCCGTCGAGCAGGATCGCTTCGACCTCAGTCAGAAACGAATAGTTGCGGTTGATGTGCGTCCAGCGCGTCTGCACCATCGCGATCTTGGGATCGGCGAAATGATGGATGGTCTTCAGCAAAAAATCTTCGGGCGGCGTGAAGTCTGCATCGAAGATCGCGATGAACTCGCCCCTAGCCGTCTTCATCCCTGCTTGAAGGGCCCCGGCTTTAAAGCCTTCCCGGTTAGTCCGGTGATGGTAGGTAATCGAATGGCCCAGCGCGGCATAGCGCTCAACCAGGTCGCTCACGACCTCTACGGTCTCGTCGGTCGAATCATCCAGTACCTGGATATCAATCTTGTCAGGTGGATACTTCAGCTTGCAGATGCAATCGATCAGCCGCTCCGCAACGTAGCGCTCGTTGAACATCGGAAGCTGCACGGTTACGCGGGGCAATTCCTTAAATTGCGAGGTCGGTTCGGTCGTGCGGTTCTTCCGGTTCTTGTAGTAGAGGTAAACGAGGATGTAGCGATGCAGCCCGTACGAGGCCAGCAGAATCAGCACAATGAAATACGGAATCAGCAGCGCAACATCAAAGGCATTGGCGTGGTACAACCCCTGAAAAGTCCTGTCCAGAAAGTGTTGGCGGATATACGGACCGATCCCCTTGGGGGCATTAAGGCCAGAGTAGAAAGCCAAGCACGCAATGAGAGAGGCGTTCAGCGAGAGCTCCTGCACAGTCGTCTCCGCAAGACCTTCCTAAACCTCTCATTCTACCTGAAGCGGATTTCGCGATAAGGGCCCGCTATGCGAGGTAGCTGCCGACCTTACGGCTGGTCCGGAGCAGCGGGAATCACCTTCAGAGAAGTGGTCTGGTGTCGGCCTCGCTCGATCTGTAGGGCGGTTTCGTGGCCCTCGTATTTTTTTAGATATTCCGGATCGAAATAATCGTCGCCATCGAGGGTCTCCCACGCAAAAAGTGTGTACCCACCCGGACGCAGGCCGCGCAGGTTGAAGTGTCCGCGCTGGTCGGTCGCGACCTTCCCATAGCGACTCTGCTGTTTTCGGTATTTCTCTTCGGGCACCGCGACCACCACGACGTCGGCAATTGGTTCGTTTTTGTCGTTGGCGACGACACCGTCCACCGCGCCTGCCCCGGAACTGACCGTTACATCGATCGAGATTGTGCCTCCACTCACTTTCAAGCCAGCATCCGCAACGTCCTTCGTGCCCGCCACCACCGACTCGACAAAGCAGTCGCCCATGGCTTTGGTATCTCCCGAGACTTCGACTTCGTAAACTCCCGGCGGCACATTTTTCAGTTCGAAAGTCCCGTCCGCCTTCACTCGGCCCATGCCGGCGGAGACCATCGTGCCCTCGTCTGCGAACGTTACCCCTTCGGAAGATTCGTTCTCGCCATCACTACGGCGTAAATACATAAAGAGGAGGGAAGCGTCGACTTTCGGGATCGAGCCCGCGAGGCGCACTCTCCCGCGAACGGTTGTGCCTGCAAGCGGCACTAGCCGGAGTCCGTCCACGTTGGTATCGGTGACTTCGACCGTCCCGCGCGCCGTCTGAGGCGGGTCGGTCATCAGTGTGATGGCGGTTACGCCATAAGAACCGGGAGCGACATGCAGGATCTCGAACTTTCCGTCCGGATCAGCCTCAGACGCGTTATACATTGCGCTCGAGTCTCGTCCGCGTAGCATCACCACGGCTTTTGTGCCTGGAATCAAACCGGCTACCGATCCACGAATCCGCGCTGTATGGGTGCGTGTCAGCGAAAAATCCAACGGCAGGTCGTCGCCGGCATGCAATTCGATGGCAGACGCCTGGCTCCGGTCCGCAGTATTGGGATAAAAGGTGGTGACGTAAGCCATATCGGGCTGACCGGTTTCCGAATCATCCGGAGTTTTTGGCACGTGCACAATGCTCTGAAAATTAGGCAGGGGACTTGCCGAAATGTAATACTTCCCGGCCATCAGCCCGCCGATCCGATATTCGCCCAGATCATTTGTTGGCGACGATCCAGCGGGCTCGAACTTGAAATTCCCCGAGGAGAATTTTCGGCGCAACAGGGTGACGTCGACGTTCGCCATCGGATCGCCGTCTTCATCCATCACGCGCCCGGTGATGATGGCCGCTGCGAGCATATGCAGCGTCTGATCTTTCAGTTCCTGCCCAGCCTCGAGCGATAAAACCACGCCCTCCGAGTGGCGTCGCTTGGCATCGACTTCGATGTAGCCGGTCCGCTCAACGAAGAGTCGATATCGGCCCGGATGAATCCCCACAATTTTGAAGTGGCCATCCTGATCGGAGGTTGCGGTGTAGTTGCCGCTCTCTTCCTGATTTTCACCAATCAGCTCGATGATGGCCTTCTTGAGAGGTTCCGCTGCAGGTTCCTTAACCACCTTGCCTTCAAGGGATGCTTGAGCAGGTGCTTTTTCGGGTGAGGGCGATTGGGCTGTAGCGTTTCGGGCAAACGCAACCACACACACGAAGATGAGGGCCAGTCTCATGCAAATCCATCGTGGGGAGGGACTAGTTGAGGAAGTACGTGCGATACAGGGTGTCTCGTTGAACCGGCTTGAATCCGGCATCGCGGATTATGCGGCGCAACTCTTCTTCGGTCGTCGAGTTGGTGACGCCCGCCGCGCGAACCACATTCTCCTCTAACATAACGGAGCCCACGTCGTTCCCGCCAAAGCGCAGACCCATCTGGCAGACCTTCAAACCCTGCGTCACCCAACTGGATTGAACGTTCAGGAAATTCGAGAGATACAAGCGAGAGATCGCCAGCACTTTGAGATACTCGACAGCGGTGGCTTCGTCCCAGTGACGGCCACCCAGGGCAGTATTTGCCGGCTGAAAACTCCACGGGATGAAGGCGGTGAATCCGCCCGTCTCTTCTTGCAATTCGTACAGACGCTGGAAGTGGTTGATCCGGTGCTCATACTTCTCTCCCACCCCGAACATCATGGTTGCGGTGGTTCGCATGCCCAGTTCGTGGGCGGTGCGGTGAACGCCGATCCAGTCTTCGGTGAGGCACTTGAGGCGAGCGATCTTATAGCGCACCTCATCGTCCAGAATCTCTGCCCCGCCTCCGGGGATCGAGTCCAGTCCAGCATCCCGCAGGCGCGCGATCGTATCCCGCAGGCTTAGGTTGCTGTACTCGGCAATCGCCAGAATCTCGGATGCTGAGTAACAATGCAAATGCACCTTCGGGAAGCGCTCCCGTATGCCGCGCAGCATCCGCTCGTGCCACTCGATCTTCAAATCTGGATGCAGCCCGCCCTGCATCAGCACGCCCGTTCCTCCGAGTTCGACCGTTTCTCGGATCTTTTGGTAGATGGTGTCGAAGTCGAGGATGTAGCCTTCCTGGGCGGCGGGTCCCTTCAGGGGACGGTAAAACGCGCAGAAGGTGCAATACTCCGTGCAGAAGTTCGTGTAATTAATGTTGCGATCGATGATGTAGGTGACCACGCCCTCCGGGTGCAACTTCCGGCGCACCGCATCCGCTTCCATACCGATGCCGATCAGATCATCGGACTGGAACATTTCGAGTGCCTGTTGTTTGGCTAGACTCATATCGTCGTTGTCGACCGCCGTCTCAATTCTAACGTTGAAGGGCGTGGTTCTCCAACCGGATGGGGCCGGATTCTCGCAAAGGCGACTCAGTGACGCTATACGGTGGCGCCCTCAGCCAGCCTACGGCTGGGCGCAGGCGCACCGCTGTCGCGCAGAGTCACCACGTCGGTAGAAACCTTGTCCCACTCCTGAATCACGAATCCCTGACCTTCAAGGAAGGCACGGATCTGGATGCGGTCCCAACCCACGATCTCCTCCAGGATGGGAATCAGCACGCCGAGAGCGTTGTCGCTGAGCACGGTGCGCTTCGCAATGGGCGCGAGGTGCTTATTTTCAGACACGGCGATCGTGAAGCCGTCACGCCGATTCACATGCAGCATCACATGGACGTCCGAGCTGCCGTCTCCGACGTAGACGATACGGTCAGAGCTGAGTTGAAGATCATTCTGGATTCGGTCCAAGACTGCGACCTTGCCGTAGCCGGCCGTCACCTGCTCGATGGTGTCGATCTCCCCCGAGGCGTGGTAGCGAAACTGTGTTCCGTAAATGTGATCTGCAGGCACGATATCCTCAAGCGCCGACTTGATCACTTCCACGGGAGCGGCCGAGACCACGTAAAACTCAAAGCGGTGCCCGGCGATCCCCTGGTCAAGAATACGGTGCAGACGGCTGATGTTTTCTTTTAGACGAATGCGCTTGCCGACTTCATGAAGGTGTTCCACCCGTACTCGGTCGTGAAACTGCGGGTCGTGCAAGAGTAGGTAGGCCAGCTCTCCGCCCTGCTGCACCAGGTTCAGCTTCGCCATGCCCGTGGCCTTGCGCTCAAATTCCTTGCTGGGAATTCCAAGCAGCTCGGCGAGCACGTAGCCTGAGTCGTAGAAGCTCAAAGTCTGGTCGAAGTCGCTCGCAAAAATGTACTGTTTAGCGGATTGATATTTTTCCATATGCCAATTAGATGAGAGAGAACCGGCAAATTCCAGTTAAAATCTAGCTACAAATAGTTAAGTCATTGATTCAGTGGAGCTGACAGGCTACGCAAAAAATCGTTACCGAGTATCAGTTCGCGGCTTGCTCTGCCTGGACGGGATTCCGCTCGCTCTTTTGGTAGCGCAGGTAAGTGGCCAAAGCTGCGATTCCCGCCAGCACTGCCATTCCAATCAGCACATAGATCGTCGGCTTGGTGTATTTACTGAAGAAGCGAAGGAAGTGCCTTCCATAGAGCACCCCGAAGTAGGCCAGCAGCCCGTAACGTAGGCCTCTCCCCACGGTCAACGCCAGCAGGAATTTCTGGCGCGAGTACTGCATTGCTCCCGCCGCCAACAGAAACGGAACGATTGGAAAGGGAGGTGGCAGCAAGGCAGGCACCGCGACGGCCCAAAATCCCCAACGTTCAAACCTCTTATAGAAAGCCTCTGCCGAGCGCGGTCCCAGCCGATGCTCCAGCATCTCCTTGCCGCCCTTGCGCGCCAATCGATAAGTGACGTAGCCTCCGACCACCGCCCCCAAAGTGGCCATCGCCGCGTAGTAGATCCACTGGCTATGATGATGAACTGCGAACCATATGGTCAGGACGTCCATGCTCCCCGGCATCGGAATCAACGAATTGTCCGCCAGGCCGAGCACAAGCAATCCGGGTCCGCCGAGATGACGAATCCAGTTCCACAGCTTTGAAGCCACGAACAATCCGAAAGGTAGGGTCATGGTACGCATTCCGCACGTTCGGAGTTGGAAAGTGCCGTAGGACGGCTAGGTGGTGGCAAACTTTGCCACTTCGAGGAACTGCAGACTCGGTGCCGGCGGCAGTGCTCCACACTCTGCGGCGTAGCGATAGAAAAGCTGTAATCCCTCTAGGCAGCCAGCGTCTAGGTGATAGTGAATGTTCTCGGTCAGATAAATCCGCACTTCGGCCTCCGAGAGTCCCAGCCGGCCGGACCACTCACGGGCAATCAAGTCGACGTTCTCAGCTTGCAAGCCATGATCCCGCGATTTCTGGAAGATTGCAGTCAAGTCAACCGAAGCCTCACTCAACGCTGCCCGTCGAATCGCCCAGAAAGCGAATACAAACGGCTTCCCCGTGAAGCGAATCCACTCTTCCGCTAAATCAAAAACCAGATACTTGGAGCGATCAACTTGAAGCGCGGTATCACCAATCACGAGACAGGCGTCGTGCGCGTGCAGCATGGCGTCAACGTCCGGAGCCATGGGCGTAAACGAGCGTCCTGCGCCCAACCAGCGGTCAAACAGCACATTCGTGAGTGCAACCGACGTCATCGACGAAGTGTCAAGGGCCACCGTGCGAATCTTCTCGATCGGAACTTTGCTCACCAACAGAATCGAACGCACGGCACGTCGCGCCGCAATCGCTACTCCCGGAACAATTGCCAGATCGGGAATCTGCGCGTAGGCTGCCGCAGGAATGATCCCGATGTCGGCTGTTCCAGCCTGCAATTCCGATGCGCAGGCCGAGGGAACCGTATAAGAAATGTCGAAATCCGCGCCTGCCGAGCCATGCTCGAAGTCCCACATCAAAGGCACGGTATTCAGGAAAGAGATTGTAGAAATGCGGAGACGGCTCATAATCTCTATGTTTGATTCTAACAAAGCCCTGGGAGTCGCTTCCTGGACGCGTTTTTTGTGAGCCGGTAGACCGAAACTGGAGGCTCTTCGTGTCTACAGCAACTTCCGTAGCGAATCGGCCGGCCACCGAACAGATTCTGCAGTGCTTTGCCCTGGGTTGGACGCCGGGCCTGGGGCCAACCCGCGTACGTCATCGGGTGCAACACTTCGGCAACGTGGCAGCGATCTTCCGTGCATCTCTCACCGAACTCGAGTCGACTGGCCTGCTTGCCGTCTCAGCGCAGTCCCTTGGAACTGGCAAGCCGCGCGAACTAGCCCAGGAAGAATTAGGGAAAGCCAGCCCTGCCGGAGGGCAAATCGTCACGCTCGAGGCGCCGGACTATCCGCGGCCACTCCAGCAGATTTACGACCCCCGCTGTTGCTTTACGTCCGTGGAGACGTGAAAGTCCTGTCACCGCCCGGGATCGCCGTGGTAGGCACTCGTCCCCTCGCGCCCTACGGCTCCGGCATGGCGGAGCGCTTGTCCATCGATCTGGTGGCGCGCACGGGTTGGCCATCTTCAGCGGGCATGGCGCGTGGCGTCGACACCGCCGCACACCCGGGAGCGATCGCCGCGAAAGGCAAGACGGTCGCGGGTGTTTGGTACCGGAGTGGACGTTCTGTAACCGAGGGAGAACAGCCGTCTCGCGGAACAAGTCCTGGCCTTGGGCGGAGCGCTCATCTCAGAATTCGCGCTGGGTACGTTTGCGGCACCCCAGAACTTCCCGATTCGCAAGCGGATCATCAGCGGCGGGTCGATCGGCGTTGTAGTGGTGGAAGCAGCCGAATACAGCGGCACGCGCATCACAGCACGCTGTGCCCTGGAGCAGAATCGCGACATCTTTGCCGTGTCCGGCAACGTGACCAACAAGAATTCGTGGGGCCCAATATTCTCATGAAACAGGGCGCAAAGTTAACCGCGACCTGGGAGGACATATGAGAGGAACTACCAGATAACATTCGACTTGCGCTCATTCCCGTCAGGCCCGATGAATCCAAGGAGGAAGGAACGGCATCTCTATTCCCAGTTGACAACCCACTCAGCCCGCGCGAGCGAAGGATTTTCGCTCTGCTCAAAGCGGATGAAACCACGCACATCGACGAGATTGTGGACCGCCTGGAGCCGGAGTTGTCCTCGTCCGAGATTTTCGCAGCTCTGTTCGAGTTGGAGCTCGCCGGCGAGGGGTGGCGGTTGCCGGGTGAGAATTTTGTGAATAGCTTTTAGCTGCTGGCCCCGGGCTGCTAGCGAAGTCAAAACGATCGTGTGGGGTGAGAAGGGATGTAGGACATGGAGGTAGGGCATGAAGGACTTTAAAGAACTCAATGTCGGGAAAAAAGCCCAGCACCTTACTTTGCAGCTGTAGGACGCGACGCGGGAATTTCGACGTGACGAAATCTATGGGTTGACTAGCCAGAGGTCGAGTGGCGGTCTCGGTGGGGGCAAACATTGCGGAGGGCTGTGGTCCTCGCTCGGATGGCGAATTCAGGCGTTTCCTGCAAATCGAGGGTGGCTCGGCGAGCGCGTTGGAGTATCCCTTGCTCCCGTCGTATGACCTTCGGATTCTTCTCAAAGAAGAATTCCTGAGACTTGAGCGCGAATTGGTGACAATTCAGCGTATGCTGACGGCATTGGTCCAGCGCCTACAGCCTTTATCGAACAGTCGACAGCCACTGAAAACACAGCCGAAGAGCCCGCTCACAGCCAGAAGCTAGCAGCTAGAAGCTGGAATGCGTCTCATGTCGTAACTTGTTCCAAAAGACAAATTCGTGCTAGCTTCAAAAGAATTCTCGAAACAGAGGAAACATTGTCCAAAGGTTTAGTCATCGTCGAGTCGCCCGCCAAGGCGAAAACGATTCAGAAATATCTCGGCAAGGGATTCACGGTTGAGGCCTCTCTCGGCCACGTGAAAGACCTGCCGAAGAGCACTCTGGGCGTCGACATCGACAACGAATTCGATACGGAATACATCGTCATTCCCGGGAAAGAGAAAGTTCTCGTCAGGCTGAAGAAGCTGGCCGAGTCCGCGGACCACATCTATCTCGCTCCTGACCCGGATCGCGAAGGCGAAGCCATCGCTGCCCACCTGGCCGATGAACTCGATCGGAACGGCGCCAAGAAGAAAAAGAAAAAAAACAAGGCGAAGGGTGAGAACGGCCTTCGCATCCAGCGCGTGACCTTTAACGAAATCACGCAGCGGGCGGTGCGGGAAGCCTTCGAGCATCCTCGGGAGATTGACCAGAATCTGGTCGATGCCCAACAAGCCCGCCGGGTCCTCGATCGGCTGGTCGGCTATCAGGTTTCGCCCCTTCTGTGGGATAAAGTTCGCCGCGGACTGTCCGCAGGACGTGTCCAGACCGTCGCGCTCCGTTTGATCGTGGAACGCGAGCGCGAGATCAAGGCCTTCGAGAAGAAGGAATACTGGACGATTGATGCCCACCTCCACGCCAGCAGGCCGCCCGCATTCGACGCCCGCTTTGTCGGCAAGGGTGAAGAGAAAATCGAGGTTGGCAACGGCGAAGACGCCGAAAAGATCCGCGCTTTCGTGGAGAAAGCGGACTGGCTGGTGCGCTCGGTCGAGCGTAAAGAGCGCCGCCGCAACGCCACCCCTCCCTTTACGACCAGCAAGCTGCAGCAGGATTCTTCGCGCAAGCTCCGCTTCAGTGTGAAACGCTCCATGATGATCGCCCAACGGCTGTATGAAGGCGTGGAACTGGGCGAAGAGGGCTTGGTCGGGCTCATTACTTATATGCGAACGGACTCGACCCGCGTCTCCAACGAGGCGCTGGCCGAAGTTCGCGAAATGATCGGGAAGGATTTCGGGCCGCAGTATCTGCCTGAGCAGCCCAACACGTTCAAGTCGAAGAAGGGCGCGCAGGAAGCGCACGAAGCGATTCGTCCCACGTCCGTCGCTCGTCATCCCGACTCGGTCAAGCAATACCTCAAGGAAGACGAGTTCAAAGTTTACAAACTGATCTGGCAGCGCTTCGTCGCCTCGCAGATCATGCCCGCCGTCTTCGACCAGACCACGGTCGACATCGATGCCAAGCAGGGCAATGACAGCTACTGGTTCCGCGTGACCGGATCAGTCATGAAGTTCGACGGCTTCCTGAAAGTCTACGAAGAGTCCAAGGAAGGCAAGGACGACGAAGACGAAGAATTGAAGCACAAACTTCCGCCGCTCGAGCCCGGCCAGAAGCTGACCCTCAAGGAACTGAAGCCTGAGCAGCACTTCACCGAGCCGCCGCCACGCTACAACGAGGCGTCACTGGTCAAGGAACTGGAGGAGCGTGGTATCGGCCGTCCGTCGACGTACGCGACCATCCTCAGCACCATTCAGGAGCGGCAGTACGTCACGAAGCTCGGTGGCAAGTTTGCACCCACGGAGATCGGCCTGGTCGTCACTGATCTGCTGATCGAAAACTTCCGCGACATCTTCGACGTGGCCTACACTGCCCGCCTGGAAGAAGAACTGGATGAAGTCGAAGAAGGCAAGGAGAAGTGGACCGACGCGCTGGCGGAGTTCTACAAGAAATTCCAGAAGGACCTCAAATACGCTGAGAAGCACATGGAGAACATCAAGCGTATGGAGAAGCCCACTGACGAGAAGTGCGAGCGCTGCGGCTCACCACTCGTCATCAAGTGGGGCAAGCACGGGTCCTTTTACGCCTGCAGTTCCTACGACAAAGAGAATCCGGAAAGCTGCACCTTCACCAAGGAAAATCCGATCAACCTACCCGATCTCGATTCGGCCGACGTGCAGGAGACGGCGCAGGAAGAGTATTGCGAGAACTGTGGCCGGGTGATGGTGTTGAAACGCGGCCGTTTCGGCCAATTCATGGCGTGCACCGGATATCCGGATTGCAAGACTACCCGGCGGCTCGACCAGGGCAAACGCGTACCGGACATCCCGCTCGATGAGCCCTGCCCGAAATGCGGACGCAACCTGATGATTCGCCACGGGCGCTACGGCGAATTCACCGCCTGTTCGGGCTATCCGGAATGCAAGTTCGTAAAGCAGAACTTCATCGGAGTGAAATGCCCGCTTTGCAAGGATGGGGAACTGGTTGAGAAGCGCGCTCGCAAAGGCAATACATTCTACGGTTGCTCGAATTACCCGAAGTGCAAATTCACGGCGGCCCACAAGCCGATTTCCGAGAAGTGCCCGAGCTGCGGCCACGAATTCCTGGTGGAGAAGAACCTCAAAGCCGGTCCAGTGATCGCGTGTCCGAATAAGGAGTGCGATTACGAGCGTCCTGCGCCGCCTGCGCAGGCGGCTGAAGCTGGCGGGTAAATCGTTTCGTCTGAGACCGTGTTTTATCCGAGATTGAACCGGGCGAGAACTGTTTTGCACCACCGGTACTGCCGCGTCATCTGGCATCACGCCGTTCAATTCAAAATCTTCTGGAGGCCTTCCGATGCCCAAGAAGCCCACGACCGCCGACGCCGAACTCATCCTGAAACTCTACGACGCCCGCCGCGAAGCGGAGATCCGCAAAGCCCGCCAATGGTGGGTCGGCAGTTTCTGGCCAACCACAGTGGACGATGTTCTCGAGGTGACCCGATCCAGCGGCCAGGAAAATGCCTGGTATCGTCAAGTGCTCGGTTACTGGAACATGGCCGCCTCGTTTGTGCTGCACGGAGCGTTGAACGAGGACCTTTTTCTAGAGCCGTCTTTCAGCGGCGAGATGTATTTCATTTACGCGAAGCTCAAGCCTGTCCTGAAAGAGCTTCGCGAGAAGATGCAAAATCCCGCATTCCTGGCCAACATTGAAAAGTTGATTACTCGATCGAAGACGGGCAGGGAGCGCTTAGCGATGGTCGAGAAGAACGTCGCAGCCCGCCGGAAAGCGCTGGCAGAGGCGGCAACAGCGAAAGCGAGCTAGACTTGCCGCGCAGAGTCACAAGATCCAGTTGATCGAGAACGGGCCCCTGAAAAGGGCGCGGCTTCCGGCCGCGCCGAATACGGTCCTCAAGCCGCTGGGCTTTAGGCCCTGGGATGCCTGCTCCTGTTTTTCTCAGATCGTCTTGCGCAGCCACCCTAGAGCCTCGGGGGCTAACCCCGCACAAGCGCTAACTTAAGCTGTTTGGGCTTGAAGTGGCATGCCAACTTCTGGGAACCCCGTTCCGGCCAACTTCCGGTTGGCCGACGAACCAAACATCCTCATGCAGCATTGCGAGTCTCACGACAACTGATGACGTTTGCCGGCGCCGCCGTCTAGTACATGATGACCAGTTAGCCACGACGCTATTCATAAGCATTCTCGAATCCTCAGTCTCTCCTTTCGTGGCGGAGGTCGAGAGACACGCAGAATGCAATCGCGTGCCTCTTGGCGCGTTGCGAACCGGTCAGTGTTTTTTCGGAAAAAGAGGACGCTACGTGTTGAAGCAAGCTCGCCTTGGTGGACGACATTCGGAGAATGAGCGTAGTCACCATCTCTCCGCAGTTCTCAAAGCTCTTTCGATGGTGATCTTGCTTCCTCTTTCGCCTTCCATCGTCTCGTCCCAGCAGGCCCAACCGAGCCGGGCCGCGTGCACCACGCCGTGGCTGGGATGTGTCAAGGAATCGCGCCGTCATGGACGAATACGCCACGCACGTTGCAGGGTCTTTGACCGCGGCTCGGGCTTGACGCGCCCTGCGCGGTGGCTCGACTGACCGCCGGTATGACACAAGTCACACTGCATTGTAAGGATGTCGCTCACCTCCATGATGGTCAGCAACCCTTACCCATTCGCGTTACGTCAGAGTAGCTCGTCACACGTCCGCAAAATGAGGAATGTGGGCTTTCCGTCCTCGGAGACTGCGTTCCCAGATGAGTGCCAGTGCGATTTCTCGCTAACGTATTCTTGAGCCGAACGTCCCCTAGTAATCAAAGGGGAAATGTGAGAATCTTCCCTTTGATTCCGAGGGGTACAAATGAATACCGCAAAACTCGAATTCTTTCGCGGCACGCTTGACGTTCTCATCCTCAAAGCCTTGGTCTGGGGACCGCTACACGGCTACGCCATCACCAACCTGATTCGCTGCCAGAGCGACGACGCCCTTTTGCTCGAAGAAGGCACACTCTACCCAGCCCTCTGGCGTCTGGAAAACAAGGGACTGCTTGACGCCGAGTGGGGACTTTCCGAGAACAATCGCAAAGCCAAGTTCTACCGGCTCACCGCCGCCGGTCGTCGTCAACTGCGTCATCAAGTAAAGACCTGGGAAGCCTATGCCGCCGCCGTCGCCAAGGTACTCGCTGCGACCCAGCCTCCATTGCCGGAGGAGATTGCATGACACCCACTCCGATCTGGCGCCGCTACGCCCGCATCCTCGGCCCCGACCCCGCCGCCGACGTGAAAGATGAACTGAGCTTTCACCTGCAAGCCAAAATTGACGACCTCGTCACGCAGGGCTGGTCCCCCGACGCCGCCCGCCATGAAGCTGAACGCCAGTTCGGAGACCTCCGCGCCGTGCAACAAATCGGCGTGCGCATAGGAGAAAAAATGGAACGCCGCAAACGCCTTCAGGATTATTGGACTGACTCTGTCCAGGATGTTCGCTACACCTTCCGCACGCTTCGCCGCGATCCGGGTTTCGCAGCCATCTCCATCCTCATCTTGGCGCTTGCCATCGGCGCCAACATTGCCGTCTTCAGCGTCGTTAACACGCTCCTCCTGCGCCCGTTGCCCTTTACCGACTCGCGCCAGTTGGTGTGGATTGCGCCGCGGCCGACCGCCTGCGGCCTCTCTTGCGCTACCTACTCCGCCGACGCCTTCGAAGAATTCCGCGAACAGAGCCGCGTCTACCAGGGCGTAACCGGATACATGGCCTTCACCACGCCCGACAATATGCGACTCACCGGACGCGGTGAACCCGAGCCCGCCACCAGCTTCGAAGTCATCGGCGACTTCTTTCAGGTTCTCGGCGTGCGGCCCGCCATGGGCCGCCTGTTCACCCAGGACGAGTCTCGTGGCCAGCACCCGATTGCTCTGCTGTCAAATGCCTACTGGCGGCGCCAGTTCATCTCCGATCCCGCCATCATAGGCAAAGCCGTCGAGTTGAACGGGACACCGATAACGATCGTTGGCGTCTTGCCCGACAGCTTCGACTTTGGCGCGGTCTTTTCTCCCGGCGCGAAAGTTGATCTCTTCACTCCGCTCGACCTAAACCTCGAACGGGATTGGGGCAACATCGTCACCCTCATCGGCCGCCTCAAGCCGGGAGTAACCGTCGCGCAGGCTTTCGACGATTCCAATCGTGTCGCCCCCAATATTTATTTCAACGTGAAGTATCCCCAGACTCTGGGCCGCTATAAAGGCGATCTCATTCCCGTGTCGTTGAAGGATTACGCTACCGGCAAACTGCGTCGATCTCTGATTGCCTTATGGTGCGCGGTGGGTGCGATTCTGCTCATCGCCGGCGTGAACCTCTCGAACCTGCTTCTGGCTCGCGCCGTCGCGCGCGCCAAAGAGTTTGCTGTCCGTGGCGCACTCGGGGCGAGCCGCGGCCGCATCGTACGCCAGCTCCTCATGGAAAGCCTCGTGCTCTCAAGCGCCGGTGCAGCTCTCGGACTCGGACTGGCCATCATGCTCATCATGTGGCTCGCCCATCAGGGATCAGTGGCTCTGCCACTCCTCAGCAGCTTGCGCGTCGATGGCCAGGCGCTCGGCTGGACCGTTCTCATCGCCGTTTTCACCGCAACGATCTTCGGTCTGCTTCCGGGACTTAGGATCGCCAGCGGCAATCTCCAGGAGATGCTCAAGGACTCCGGTCCGGGCGCAGGCCTGGGCCGCAAACACGAACGCGTTCGCGCCGCGCTGGTCATCTTCGAAGTTGCACTGGCGTGCGTGTTGCTGGTGAGCGCGGGCTTGCTGCTCCGCAGCTTCGTCAAGGTGCTCGACGTTGATCTCGGCTTCCAGCCCGATCGCTCCGCCTCCATCAAAGTCGATTACGACGACAGTGCTCCCACAGAAGAAGCCAGACAGGCGAAGCGCGGCGAAATCTTCCAGCAGATCATCGCCCGCCTGAGTGCGCTGCCCGGTGTCGAGGCCGCCGGCATATCCGATTACCTTCCGCTCGGACCAAACCGCGAATGGGACACGCCCGTGCCAAAGGGAAAGATCTTTTCTCCCGGCGAACTGCCCGACCCACTCGTCTATGTGATCACTCCAGGATTTATTCGTGCCCTGGGAATCCACATGCACGGCCGCGACTTCACTTGGGCCGACGGGCCGCATAGCGAGCGAGTCGTCCTCATCAATGCCTCGGCCGCCCGTGTCTACTGGCCCGGCGAAGACGCAGTCGGCAAGATCCTCATGCGCGATAAGGAGGAAGATCGCGTCGTCGGCGTCGTCGGCGATGTCCACGAAGAAACTGTCGAGGGCGGGACCGGCTCGCAAATCTACTACCCGGCAATGCAGCAAGGCCCGTCGGGCGCCCAACTGGTGATTCGCACCAGCCTGCCGCCCGCCACGCTCGCCGCGAGCGTCCTTCACGCCCTGCGCGAACTGAATCCCAAACAACCTTCCGCCGAGTTCCGGCCTATCCAGACTATCGTCGACCGCGCCGTCTCCCCGCGCCGTTTCTTCATGTTGCTCGTCGCGGCATTCGCCGGCCTGGGACTGCTGCTGGCCGCCCTTGGCATCTACGGCGTCATCTCCTATTCGGTCACGCAGCAAGCGCAGGCGATCGGCATCCGTATGGCGCTCGGCGCAAGCGTCGGCCACGTGCAGCGCCAAGTGCTCGCAGGCACGCTGCGCCTGGCGCTTGCTGGTATGGTGCTGGGCACATTAGTTGCACTCGCAGTGGCCAGGCTAATTTCTTCGCTACTGTTTGCCACCTCGTCCTGGGATCTGCCGACGTATCTCGGAATGGCGCTGGCGTTGCTGCTGGTTGCAGCTATCTCCGGCTTCATTCCCGCCCGCCGCGCGTCGGGCGTCAACCCTATGGAGGTCTTGCGCAGCAACTGACTGTAGACCATGTCGCCGCAACTGGGAGAAATCAGATCGGAGCGAATCGTAGGAAATTTGAGTGGCAAGAATTGAAGCACGGATAGACTCGCCTCCTACGTCTGAGTGCGCTTTCTTGCGACTTCCTGATGGTTCGTCGGCAATCAGGAAGTTGGGAACTCTGCCGCGAATGCCCTGCGGTGTCCGAAGACTAGCGATTCGTCAGCGCCGAAGGGGCACATAACGTGTGATAGCCGAGACTTGATGTACATACGCTGCGTGAGAACCTGTCGAGGCTGTCAGACTCGGCCAAACCTCAATTTCTTGTTTGCCCGTTATCCGCCACGATCAGCAAATAGTATGCAACTACCTTTACCAATCTAGCGGTTCACATCCGCGTCCGCCTTCCAAGGCGTTTCTCTGAGCTAGCCGTTTTCTACGCGC
>Ga0137418_10000770_pt1 | contig 29234 bp, 26 predicted proteins | sample CZODoug3_1_2_16f_FD_122242 | JGI IMG/M metagenome (GOLD analysis project Ga0137418, IMG submission 122242) | Vadose zone soil fungal communities from Angelo Coast Range Reserve, California, USA - CZODoug3_1_2_16fungal (Hybrid Assembly) | ecosystem: Environmental > Terrestrial > Soil > Vadose... | reverse complement strand
CATGTGGTTTCTCTGAATAGTCTCCCGGTATCCCTTAGTTCTCGCCGTCTTCGTCGCTGCTCAGGGCTCCTGTGACCGAGTTGCCCCAAACCACGCTGTTGCCCCATACAACGCTGCAACCGCTTAGCAGGGTGTTACCCCATACCACGCTGTTGCCCCAAACTACGCTGTTCGCGCCCAGGACCGAGTTGCCCCATACGACGCTGTTACCCCAAACCACCGAACTGCCCCAAACGACTGAGGTGTTGCTGATGAGGGTATTCGACAAGGATACGGCACCCGTGGTGCTGTTGCGCGTCGCCGTCGGTGAAAGCGCAACGCCGGAAGCCAGGTCCGTATTGTTCAATGACGCCGATACGTCTACGTAGCCGGCACCGTAGCTGAAGATGTCGTACTGGTTGGAATACGAGTTGTAATGTACGTCCATGGACGAGGTGTAGGCGGCGAAACCCTTCCATGCCGTTTTCATCAACCTAGCTTTCACCTGGTCGGGCGAAAGGCTGGAGGTCTTCTGCAACATCAGCGCAACTGCTCCCGTGACGACCCCAGTAGCCATGCTGGTGCCACTGAGGCGGAAATATTGGGCTGTGCCGCCACCAATGGGAGCTTCCCGGTACTGCGGGTAGTTCATATCCAAGGTGCTGCCGGCGACTCGCAAGGATCCGATGCGGTTGCCGGGAGCTACCAAGTCAGGCTTGACGATGTGGTCACCCAGCGACGGGCCTTTCGAGCTGTAGCTTGCGATGGCATCGTCGATGCGGGTTGAGGTACCGCGGGTGCGAGTCGCGCCCACGGTGATGGCGTAGGGATCGTTGCCGGGCGCGCCAACTGTGGCGTAACCATAAGTGCCCATGGAGTTGTCGCGGCCGCTGTTGCCAGCCGCCACTACCACCACGATGCCAGCCTTCCAAGCCGATTCAACTGCCTGGCAAAGAGGATCGAGCGTGTAGCTTTCCCAGACGCCGCGGCCTAAAGACAAGTTGATGACGCGGATGTTGTAGGCGGATTTCAGAGCGATGGCACGCTGAATGGCGGCGATCGTCTGGCTGTCCGTTCCCATTCCGTATTGGTCGAGCACGCGCAGGTTGATGATGTTAACGCCTGCAGCCATGCCTGTATGGGTCATGACATAGCCGGACGCGGAAGCGGAACCGTTGCCGGCGATGATGCCGGCGACGTGCGTACCGTGTCCGTATTTGTCACCTGTGCTGGAGTCGCCGGTCACGAAGCTCTGGCTGTAGACAACGCGCGAACCGCCCGCCGCGTTGTGCAGGTCGGGATGGTCGGAGACGCCGCTATCGATCACAGCCACGCCGACGCCAGTACCGTCGACGCTAAATTGCGTCGCGGCTACATCGCGGGAGGTCGCGGTGATGGGATCTTCGTCCTGACTGTCGGCCATCTGCACCGGGCGATCCGGCGTGATGTAGGCAACATTCGGATTCTTGGCAATCTGCGGGATCATCCAAGCCGGGACGCTCATAACCGTGGCGCGAATCAAGCTGAAGCGTGTGTGCAGCTTTGCGCCCTGGTTCTTCATGTCGCGCTCGCCAGGAGCTTCCTGGGAGGCGGTCACGGGCTGCTTGTATTGGATGATGACCTTGACCAGCTTGCTGGAGCCCTGGTCAAACCGGCTGGACTTAAACTCCGAAGACAAACGGGCTTTAGCCGCACGATCCGGATCCAAACCCGACGACGGCGCCGCCGCGATCGCGGAAATAGGAATGCAGAGGGAACTGAGAAGTAAGAGCCACCTCGAAGCGGCGCGCGAACCACTTCGTTCGTGGTTTCCGGCGGGGTCCCGAGGTCGCAGTGTACTGATGGGTTTCATAATCCTCTCTCTCGGTCCGCAAGGCGGGCCGTGCCATCTAGGAAGCACGCGGCACTCCAGTCGACCCCAGAGTTAAGATGTTTGTTTAGTTATAGTTACGGGATACCTAGAAGGCTACCTGCGGACAACTTGTCGCGGGTGGAAACGCGGGGGTGCGGTAACCTGGGGCCTAAGTTACTGACAATATGGCGGTTGGACTAGGGACTTAGGAATTGGACAAGTTGTCCAATGTCCCAACGGACAGGGTGGGAGGCTCCGAAGGGTCTAGACCGTGGCCGTGCCAGTGACGGCCATTCCGAGATCCCAGCCCTCGGCCTGCGCCTTTTGCAGGAGCCATTGGCCCAGACTGCGCCGGGCGGTGGCGTTGAGGTTGGTAAAGCGGAGCCCGGCACGTTTTCGCTCCACCCAGACGACCTGAGCGTTGGTATCGATGGTGGTTGTGCCAGCGCTAGTCCCGTTAAGACCGAAACGGAGATGAGCGGTCGCGCCCTTCTTGAGGATCGTCGGGCCGACTAACGCCACACCGCCGATACTGACGTTATTGATTTCACAGGAGATACTGGGACCGGCCTCCAGTTGGAGTTCGGCCGGGATGCTTACGGCCACGCGGAAGTAGCGCTGCTGATCGGAATTAATGCGCCCCAATGTGGAAGCGTCGGCCGCATCTTCCTTCTCATACTGCTGGAGCTTGCGAGTTAAAGTACGGCGGGAGATGCCGAGTTGGCGCGCGGTTTCGTCGCGATCGCCACTACACTTCGCCAGCTTTTCAAAGATGGCCTGGCGCTCCATATCTTCGAGGTTGCCTTGAAACGGCTGCGGGGCGGAGGGGTTCTGGGGGCTGAGCCAAGAGACGAGGTCAGCGGGGCGAACATCGGTCCGATGAGCATCCATGTGCATGACGGCCTTTAACAGGACGTTGCGCAGGTCGCGCACATTGCCCTTCCAAGGGGAGCGGCGGAGCAGCTCAACGGCCTCGGGAGTGAAATGGCCTCCGGGAAGGCTCTGTTGCAGCAGGAATTCAGCTAGGGCTTCAATGTCGTCCGGGCGTTCGCGGAGCGGTGGGACGTGCAACTGGAACTGATTGAGCCGGTGGAAAAGATCACTGCGGAAGCGGCCCTCGTGCACGGCCTGTTCCAGATTCATATTCGTGGCGGCGACGATGCGAACATCGACGCTGACCTTACGGCTGCCACCGAGGCGATAGTAGGGCACGCCGTCGAGCACACGCAGCAGCTTGACCTGGACCTTGGCGTCGAGTTCGCCGATTTCGTCCAGGAACAGCGTGCCGTGGTTGGCCATCTCGAAGAGACCGGGTTTCAGGCTGTCGGCGCCGCTGAAAGCACCCTTTTCATGGCCAAAAAGCTCACTCTCGGCGAGATTGTCGGGCAGGGCGGCGCAGTTGACGTCGACGAAAGGGCGGCTGCAGCGCAGCGAATATTGGTGGATGGCGCGGGCAATCATTTCCTTGCCGGCGCCCGTTTCACCGATGACAAGCACAGCGGCGTTGTTGCGAGCGACGCGCTCGACCATGCCGAGAAGTTTGCGCATGGCGTCGCTGCGAACGACGGCAACCATGTCTCCGATTTGAACCCGATCCGACGCTGGATTTTGCGCGGCGCCGTCCGGTTTTGCGGATAGCGGCGCTTCGAGCTTCGGGCTTACACCGAGAGCTTCTCCGGCCATAGAAGCTAACATTCTCCCCCGGCCCTTCATATCATCCTTGCCGGTGCGGAAAAAGTTACCTTCGTGTGACTCTTGAAAACAAACAGGTTCGGAAAAGGGAGGCGCCTGCGTCCTCGCCTTGATGGACGTGGTTGGATAGAAAAGCTTCGGCATCAGCCGCAGACAACGACGACAGGCCTTGCTCGCGGACAGGAGTGTCCGCGCCACACGAGCCTTGCGCCACACGAGCCTGCGGATCTTTTTCTAGCTGCCCCAAACGGCAACGCTGGTTTGATTCTTCACGGTTTCTGGCTCCTTGTGCCGTTTTAGGAGCAAACAACCTGCCACATGGCGAGAGTTATAAGCCTTTTCGATTCAATGCAGTGGCTTTAACAGACAGCGGAGGCGACGCCAGATTGTCGCGGATACGGCAGCATTTCCCGATGTGGGAATTGACCAAACCGCTTGGCTGCAATGACTTCCGCGCGTGGGACAAGTTCGCGGACAACTTGGCCGATCCGCGCACCGCAGTCTCGTTACCTTGGTACTCTGCCCTTTCGGTGTGGGGTCGGCTACGCTTGGGTCGAACTGTGTGTGTTCCACAGTGGGAGGCCGTTTGGAGCGACGCGCACAACCCTGGTTTTCCCTGCCCTGGCGCGCCCGATTGTTTATCGCGTGGGTGGGGGTGGGCGGCCTGCTGCTGCTTAGCTATGGCATAGCCAATTGGAAGAGCCACGACCCGGCGCAATGCGTTTCCTATCTTGCGATTGCGGTGATTGCTTCCCGGCTGAAGGTGAAGTTGCCCGGCATCGCGGGCACGATGTCGGTGAACTTTCTGTTCATCCTTCTGGGCATTGTGGAACTGGGATTTGGAGAGACGCTGGCCATCGCGTGCGCCGCGACTTTGGCGCAGTGCTTGTTCTCGGACCGTCCGCGTTCGTTTCAGGTCTTCTTCAATGTCTGTTCGGTCACTGTCGCCACGGCCATCGCGTACGGCGCATTCCAATGGACGCTGCGCGGCATGCCGCAGGCGGGAATTGCGGTGCCGCTGCTGGCAGCCGCCTCCGTGTTCTTTTTTGCGAACACGCTGCCGGTCGCGCTGGTCATTTCACTCACCGAACACAAGCGCATGCAGAACTTGTGGTCCGATTTCTACTTCTGGACATTTCCTTACTACCTGGTGGATGCGGGTATCGCGACTCTGGTGGGATGGCTGAATCGCCGGCTGCCTTGGGAGACGTCGCTGCTGGTGTTGCCCGCGGTATATGTGGTTTACCGGTCGTATCGCCTTTATTTGGCGAAGTTGGAAGACGAGAAGCGGCATGTCGAAGAGGTAGCCGGCCTGCACATGCGAACCATTGAAGCCCTGGCGCTGGCGATTGAGGCCAAGGATCACACGACCCATGCTCACCTGCAGCGCGTGCGCATCTACGCGGTAGAACTGGCGAAGAAGCTGAACCTGCCCGAGGATGAGATTGAAGCCATTCAAGCGGCAGCGCTCTTGCACGACATTGGCAAACTGGCTGTGCCGGAACACATTATCTCCAAACCCGGAAAGCTGAGTCCGGAAGAATTCGAGAAGGTAAAGATTCATCCACTGGTGGGTGGGGAAATTCTGGAGCGGGTGAACTTTCCCTATCCGGTGGTTCCGATTGTTCGGGCACACCACGAGAAGTGGGACGGCACCGGCTACCCCGTGGGATTGAAGGGTGAACAGATTCCGATTGGTGCTCGAATTCTCTCGGCGGTGGATTTTCTGGACGCACTGGCTTCCGACCGCCAATACCGGAAGGCGTTGTCGATGGAGGACGTGATCGTCCGCATTCACGAAGAGTCAGGCAAGTCGTTTGATCCGCGGATCGTGGAAGTGCTCTGCGCCAGTTGTGCCGAGTTGGAGGCGCGTGTGCTGGCGCAGGCGCCCGCGGTGAATTACAACGGCCTCTCGGTGAATGTGAAAGTGGAGAGAGGGCTGACGCCGGCGGCTGGATTTGAATCCACATCAGTGAAGGAAGTGCCCAAGCATCACGAAGGCGGATTCCTCTCGTCGATTGCCGCGGCCAGGCACGAAGCGCAGACGTTGTTTGAGCTGAGCCATGAATTGGGCGCGTCGTTGAGCCTGGACGAGACTCTATCGGTATTGGCGGTAAAACTAAAACGTCTGGTTCCGTACGATTCGATCGCGGTCTATGTGTGCGAGGACGACCATTTGAGTCCGCAGCATGTTAGCGGCGATAATTTCCGGCTCTTTTCCTCGCTACGAATTCCACTCGGGGAAGGTGTTTCCGGGTGGGTGGCGCAAAATGGCAAACCTATTGTCAACGGCAATCCGTCGGTGGAACCTGGATATTTGGACGATCCGACAAAATTCAGCACGTTGCGTTCGGCTCTGTCGGTGCCCCTGGAAGGGCTAACTGGTGTGATTGGGGTGCTGACGCTCTACCGCGCCGAGCCCGACGCCTTTGACACGGACAACCTGCGGATTCTACTGGCCATTAGCTCGAAAACGGCCCTCTCGCTGGAGAACGCCCTGAAATACCAGCAGGCAGAAAGCTCGGCAACTACGGACTACTTGACGGGTCTGCCAAATGCACGGTCTCTGTTTCTTCATTTGGATCAAGAGCTGGCGCGCTGCAAACGCAGCGACAGCTCGGTGACCGTGATGGTAACCGACCTCGACGGCTTCAAGCAGATCAACGACCGCTTTGGCCACCTGGAAGGCAATCGGGTTCTAAAGCTGTTCGCGCAGGAGTTGAAGGACGTTTGCCGTGAATACGACTATGTCGCGCGCATGAGTGGCGACGAATTCGTGCTGGTGCTACCGGGACTTTCCACAGACGCGAGCCTGACGCGTACTGGACAGTTGATGGATTTGGCGAAAGCGGTGGGCCGGGAGGTTACGGGAGAGGACATTCTTTCCCTGAGTGTGGGGCAGAGCCGCTATCCGGGCGACGGCCTGGATGCGGAACAATTGCTGGCGGAAGCGGATCGCCGCATGTATGTGGTGAAGCAGGACCACCATCGGGAGACGGGGCAGGCTGCACATGCGGCGGGCTCTGCTTCTTCCTAGTCATCGGAACGAAAGCGGGAAAGAAAAGCGGGAAAGAAAAAGCGGAAAGAGAAGCGGCGCTATGCGGCCCATTGCGGTTTTACTTGCGAAACACGCTGCGAGAGTTCTGCTGATCACATTGGCAGGCGGATTTCTGGCATTGGCGCTGACGCGCTTGGCGCCTGGCGTCGATGAACGCGAGTTGGACGCGCGCCTGAGCGACGAGAGCCGCGCGGCGATCCGACAATCGCATGAGGCTGAGCGGAATATTTTTCATTTTTATTGGGCGTGGCTGCGGGGACTGGCGCATGGAGATTTGGGCATTTCTCAAGCCCTGAACCGCCCGGTGACTGAGCTGCTCGCTGAGAGACTGCCGGTGACGGGGCGGCTGCTTGGTTGGGGATTGTTCATCGGTTGGACGCTGGGGCTGGGGTCGGCTGTGCCTCTTGCGTTCGTTCGCGGACGCATTCTTGATTTGGGAGCGAGCGCCATAGCGGCGCTATTTTTGTGCCTGCCTGCGGCAGTGTTGGCGCTTTTGTTTGTTCTGCTGCGGGCTCCGGCGGCTCTGGCGCTGGGGCTTCTCGTCTTTCCGAAGATTTTTCGCTACGCGCGGACGTTATTGCAGCAGAGCACAACACTCCCGCATGTTTTAACAGCGCGGGCGAAAGGCTTGGGGAACGTTCGTGTTTTGCTCTGGCATTACTTGCCTCCCGCAGCAGGACAATGGCTCGCGCTGCTGGCGGTTTCGATTCCTGTCGCGTTGAGCGCTGCTGTGCCCGTTGAAGTGGTGTGCGATCTTCCGGGAATTGGACAGCTGGCCTGGAAGGCAGCCTTGGCCCGGGACTTGCACCTGCTGGTCTGTTTGACCGGGGTCGTAACTCTGACCACCGTTTTAGCTAAGTCAGCTTCGGATGTGCTGGGAGAAAGCTTGAGACCAGCCGCATGAGATGGTTGCGCTACATTTCGATCGGCATCCTGGCGACAGTATTTCTCGCGAGCCTATTCGCGGGAACATTGGCGCCTGCGCCATATGCGAAGCAGTTTCGCGAAGAGCCGGACGCAGCGCCGACACGACAGCACTGGCTGGGTACGGATGATTTGGGACGCGACCGTTTCTCGCGGGTGCTTTATGGAACACGAATTTCGTTATTGCTCGCGCCGGCAGCGGCGTTCCTCGCAGCGGCGTTGGCCGGGATTCTGGGCGGAGTGGCAGGCTATCTCGGCGGATGGACCGAGCGAAGTTTGATGGCGGCCGCCGATCTTGTTCTTTCCCTGCCCTGGCTGTTCTTGCTCCTCGCCGTGCGCGCGCTGCTTCCGTTGAACGTCGAGCCTTTGCAATCGGTCACGATCACATTCTTGATTCTCGGCTGTCTGGGATGGGCGGCGGGGGCACGCGTGGTCTGCGCCGGTGCGGGAGCGCTACGCAATTCGGACTTCGCTTTGCAAGCCCGGGCCCTCGGGTGTTCCGAGGCGCGCCTGCTGTTGCGTCATTTGGCGCCGAACCTCCGCCCGCTGTTGCTCGCGCAGTTTTGGATTTCCGTGCCAGTGTTCATCCTGGCGGAAGCAAACCTCGGCATCCTGGGACTGGGCGTCTCAGAGCCTCTCCCTTCCTGGGGAAGCCTATTGAGGGAATTGGAGGGCCTGACTGCTATTTCGGGCAAGCCCTGGGTCTTCGTGCCCTTGCTGTTGCTGATCGTCTCGGTGACTGCTTTTCAGGTTCTGCTTGTGGATCAGGAGATGCCATCATGAGATCGCGCGCGATCTTGTTCGCATTGCTAACGCTAACCGTCGTCGCGGGCGCGCAGGGCGGTGGCCAGTTGCGCTTCTGCTTGCACAGCGAACCCAAGACGTTTGACCCGGTACTGGTAGACGACGACGCGTCCGAGCGCGTGCGCTACATGACTGGCGGATTCCTGATGCGCCTCAACCGCTTGACGCAGCAACTGGAGCCCGAACTAGCAACCTCATGGAAGCTCTCCAACGACGGCCGGACGATATCCTTTCAACTCCGTGAAGGGCTTCATTTCTCCGATGGAACAACCTTCTCCGCCGACGACGTAGCCTACACGCTGCAACGCCTCATGGATCCAAATCTGCACTCAACCACCGGGGACGCTTTCCGCTCAGGGGATGGCAAGCTGCAGACGCAAGTCTCAGGTCCCAACAAGGTCACCGTGACGTTCCCTGCGCCGGTGGCGAGTCTCGATACCAAGTTCGATCAGGTCGCCATCCTTTCGGCAAAGTCGCCAAAAAAGGAAATGGCAGTTCTGGGCCCCTTCTACATCGCCGACTACAAGGCCGGCGCCTACGTGCAACTGAATCGCAATCCCAACTACTGGAAGCACGACGAACAGGGTCGCCCGTTGCCGTATCTGGATTCCATCCGGCTCGACATTCAGCAAAATCGCGACGCCGAAATGCTTCGCTTCCTGCGGGGAGAAATCGACCTGATCGACACGGTCGACGCAGAATATTTCAATCGCGCCCAATCCGAACAGATCGGCAGCGCGCACGATGCCGGCGTGTCTCTGGATCCGGAACAACTTTGGTTTAACCAGACCGCTAAGTCCCCCATCCCTGCTTACAAACGTGCCTGGTTCCGCTCGACGAATTTCCGAGTTGCCATCTGGGAGGCCGTCAACCGTGACGACATGGCTCGGCTTGTGTATCGGGGGCGCGCGCAAGCGGCGGTCGGCCTGCTATCTCCCGCGGATAAGTTTTGGTTCAACACTTCCCTGCGGACGCGACCTTATGACCCGCAGAATGCGCTGAAACTGCTCGCACAAGACGGCTTCCACCAGCAGAACGGCAAACTCATTGACCGCGACGGTCACTCTGTGGAATTCTCACTCGTCACCGGCGCGGGCAACAAGACGCGTGAGCGCATGGCCACCATGATGCAGGAGGACTTGAGCAAGATTGGCATCAAGCTCAACGTGGTCACGCTCGACTTCCCTTCCCTCATCGAGCGCATCACGCGCACGTTTGACTATGAAGCGTGCCTGCTCGGGCTAACCAACATGACGCTTGGCCCCGACGCGCAGATGAACGTCTGGCTCAGCTCCGCCGAGAATCACCAGTGGAATCCGAGCCAGAAGCAGCCGGAAACCGCGTGGGAAGCGGAGATTGACCGCTTGATGCGTGCGCAAGCCTCAAGCCTCGATCCCAAGAAGCGCAAGGAAGACTTCGACCGTGTGCAGCAGATTGCTTGGGAGCAGGCGCCATTTATTTACTTGGTGAACCGGCACGCGCTCTCGGCGGTTTCTCCCAAGCTTCACAATGTACAGCCCGCTGTTTTGCAGCCGTACGTGTATTGGAACATCGACCGCCTGGCGCGGAATGCGGAATCGGCGAGCAAATAAATTGGACACCCTGCTCAGTATCAAGCTCTCGGCGCGCTACGGCAGCAAGCCCGATGTCCTACGCGAAGTTGCGTTCTCCATCGACCGCGGAGAGATACTCGGATTGGTCGGACCCAGCGGCTGCGGGAAAAGCACTTTGTCCCTGGCGATCCTGCGCCTGTTGCATTTGAAACGTGGCGAGGCTCGTGGTTCAATCGCATTTCAAGGCCGCGACCTGATGCAACTTAGCGAACGAGAGATGCGCGCCCTGCGCGGCAGAGAAATTGGCCTGGTACTGCAGAGTCCGCTGGCTTCGCTGAATCCCGCGCTGCGCATCGGCTCTCAGCTCGAGGAAGCCTGGCGCGCCCACGTTCGTGGGCCGCGTGCGGAGTGTCAGGCGGAGATTCGGCGAATGTTGGAGACGGTCAGCCTGCCATCCGATGAAGAGTTTCTGCGCCGCTATCCTTCGCAGATGAGCGTGGGTCAAGCTCAGCGCGTTCTCATCGGCATGGCCGTGCTGCATCACCCAGCGCTGCTTTTGGCGGATGAGCCCACCAGTGCGCTCGACCCGGTCACGCAGGCGGAAATCCTTAAGCTCTTCGCCGACCTCAGCCGTCGTTTCGACATGAGCATTCTTTATATCTCGCACGATCTCCTATCGGTGGCCGCCATCAGCCATCGCGTGGCCGTATTGTCGGCGGGACAGATTGTGGAATGCGCGGAGACCGCGCAGGTGTTCCGGAATCCGCAGCATCCCTATACAAGAGCTCTCGTGGACTCTATTCCCTTGCAGGCTTTGAATGATCTAGCGGGACGGCCAGCCGCGAGGGGCGCGGCTTCTGGGCAAAGGCTCTAATAAGGACCACGCGGGCGAGGGCGCCCGCGGCCACACAGGCTGAGACCTACAGCAATCGTTTCTCTGCTTCCTTCATCGCCGCGTAAATTTCGTCGAAGCTTTCGATGGCAAAGAGCAGCTTGTGGATTTCGTCCACCTTCACCGGCGTGGCCAACACCTCGTCCAGCGTAAAGTCTCTCACTTCGCATCTCCCGCTGATCACGTTTTCGCATTCGCCGTGCGAGCTGATCACGCCGCTGCCGTACACCTTCACTTTGCCATTTTGCCGGATCAAGCCGAACTCCACGGTGTACCAGAAGAGTCGCCCAATCTTTTCCAGCACATCCTTATCCTGGACACGTGCGCAAACCGCGCCATAGTGCTGCAAGAAATCTCCAAAGATTTTGTGAGCATGCATGGGCACATGGCCGAAAACATCGTGAAAAATGTCCGGCTCGGGCGTGTAGTTCATGGAACCGCGATCGCGCAGCCACGTCGTAGTGGGAAAGCGCCGCGCGGCCAGCATTTCGAAAAAAGCGTCTGGAGGCATGAAGCCGCTGACCGGCGTGGTCTCCCAACCGGTGCGCGGCGAGAGGCGGCGAGCGATATCGCGCAGGTTGGGAATTTGGTCGGATCGGAGGCCGATGACGTTGTAGCCGTCGAGATACTCGTCGCAAGCCCACTCTTCCAATTGCGGCAAGCGCCGGCTCACCAACTCGGTCCAAACCGATTGACTCTCGGGCGTGTACTTGCCGTAGTCTTGCTCAATCAGAAATGGCTGCGCGAGTTGGAGTATTGTGGCGGCCATGGAGATTCGTGCTTTAAGTCTAGAAGGGCGTACGCCGCAAAAACAGGCAGAAATGCTATCTGAGTGTTACCTTGGGGTTCGGCTATATAGACAAAGGTACCCATAAACCTTACGATCGTTAGGGACCGGGAGATTTCGGGTGTCTTTCGCCAATCCTCAAAAGCTACTCGATACCGTAGGCTGGAGCATTCTGGACCTTCTGCAGCAGGATGCCCGCATTTCTTTTTCGGAACTTGGCCGCCGCATCGGCCTCTCCACTCCGGCGGTCACCGAACGCGTGCGCCGGATGGAAGAAGCGGGCATCATCACCGGCTATCACGCCTCGGTGAATCCAGCGAAGGCCGGCTTTCCGCTGGTGGTCTACATGCGCCTTGCTATTTCCGGAGGTGAAAACATGGTCAGCCGCGCTACCGTCGCTCTCAAGCGGATTCCAGAAATCGTCGAGTGCCATCGCGTCACGGGCACGGATTCGTTCATTCTGCGCGCTGGGCTGCTCTCGGTCGCGCATCTGGAATCGCTCATCGACCGCCTAACGCCGTTCGGCATGACCTCGACTTCCACAGTGCTTTCCTCACCCGTAGCGTATCGTCCGTTGCGAGCTGACCACGCCGGAGCCCTGCCAAAACCTGCCAAATAGCTACACCACCTGCCCCGCGCAAAACCCCGAAGCCCAGGCCCACTGGAAGTTAAATCCGCCGAGGTGCCCGGTCACGTCCACCACTTCGCCGATAAAGAAAAGCCCCGGCACCTTGCGGCTTTCCATCGTCTTGGCGGAAAGCTCGCGCGTATCGACGCCGCCCACGGTGACCTCCGCTTTGTCATAGCCTTCCGTCCCCGCCGGAACAATCTCCCATCGGTGGGTTCTCTGTTCCAGTTCGGCGATGCCACGGTTCGTCCAATCGGTAGGCGGATGCAAGTCCACCCAACGGTCAGCCAGTCGGTTGGGCAGCACCTGCCGAAACGCGGTTTTTGCAGCCGCGGTATCCCGCTGGGCATTTCGCTCCCGGAAGGGCGCGGTAATATCCTGGCCCGGAGCAAGATCAATCGCGATCGCCGCAGGCGCCCTCCAATACGAAGAAATCTGCAGGATGGCGGGCCCGCTCAGTCCGCGATGCGTGATCAAGAGCTTCTCGCGAAACGGCGGCGACCCACCATCCCCCGCAACCGAAGCTATGACTTCCGCCGAAACGCCCGCCAGGTCGCAAAGACTCTCGCGATCTTCCGGATTGAGCGTGAAAGGAACCAGCGCGGGCCGGCATTCCACAATGCCCAATCCAAACTGGCGCGCCAAATCGTAACCAAATGCGGTCGCGCCCATCTTAGGAATCGAAAGCCCTCCGGTGGCCACAACCAAAGACAGTGCCCGAAACTGATTGCCTGAGGCCTGGACAACATATCCCTCGGTCTGCCGAATCTCGCCTGGCTTGGCACTTACCAGGATTTCCACCCCAGCGTCGCCGCACTCTCGCTCCAACATCTCGACAATTTCCCGCGCGGAACCATCGCAAAATAGCTGTCCGAGAGTTTTCTCGTGGTAGCGAATCCCGTGCTTCTCGACCAGCGCGATAAAATCACCGGGTGTGTAGCGGGCTAGCGCGGATTTGCAGAAGTGTGGATTCGCCGAGAGGAAGTTTTCCGGCTGGCAATGCAGGTTCGTGAAATTGCACCGCCCACCGCCGGAGATCAAAATCTTCTTCCCTGTGCGCTCGGCGTGTTCCAGCAGCAGCACGCGGCGTCCGCGACGTCCCGCTTCGCGGGCACACATCAGTCCGGCCGCGCCGCCGCCCAGGATGATCACATCGAAGGTTTTTTCCCTCAGAGCCGCTGCCCTCCCAGTGCCGTTTCGCTCATATCAGACTATAGCTCCGTGCCCCACTGGTATATTGGATGAGGTTTTCCAACGACGATTGCATGCGAGCCATCGCAACCATTCCCAATCAGCGCGAAGCCGACCTCATCTCCCGCATCAAGGCGGGTGAGCGCGATCTTTTTTATGAGCTGATTCAGCCCTACCAACGCACCGTATACGCGGCTGCATTTTCCGTCTTGGGCAACGCATCCGACGCCGAAGATGCCGCGCAGGAGGCTTTTCTCAAGGCGCTCACTCACCTGGGCCAGTTCCGCGCGGAGGCGAAGTTCAGCACCTGGCTGGTGCAAATCGCCCTGAACGAAGCCCGCCTCCGCATCCGCAAGGATCGTAAAGGGCTGTACTCGTCCATCGACGAGGGTGCGCAGGATGACGATGGCGAATACTTCCCCATCGATTACGCCGACTGGCGTGAGATTCCCTCGGAGACGCTCCAGCGCAAGGAACTCAAAGAGGCCTTGCAGCGGGCGCTCGCGACGCTCAAACCGATTTACCGCGAAGTGCTGGTTCTTCGCGACATCGAACATCTCAGCATCACCGAGACCGCCGCAGCTCTCAACATCACCGAAGCTTCGGTGAAAACGCGCCTGTTGCGAGCTCGCCTAATGATGCGCGACTCTCTGGCTCCCGGATTTGACGGCAGTTGGAGCGTGGGCTCACCAACGTACAAGAAGGTGCGTCCGTTCTAGTACATCCTTATTAAGAGGAGTAACTCAGCTTTGAATGAGCACCACATGATCGAGATCAGCTGCGAGCACGTGATCCTGGAGATCTCGAATTACATTGACGGCGAGATCACTCTGGACTTGCGCGCCCGCATGGAAGAGCATATCCGCGGATGCAAGCACTGCGCTGCTGTTCTCGACGGCACCACAAACACGTTGCGCTTAATCGCGGACGGCCGCGCCTTCGAGGGTGCCTTCGATTTGCCAGCCGGATTCAGCGAACGCCTGCGCCAGCGCCTGGCTGCCCACGCTTGAGCGCTCTACTGCAATCCGGACTGCGTCAACTTCACCGCGCAATATAAGTTCGCACCGCAAGGAGACGCCGCCCCCTTCGCCATCGTGCCAAAGTAAATACTGGCCGCCTGCGGACTGGAGCTGGTGTTGTCGATCGTAATCCCGCTGGTCCCCCCAAGCTCGTTCGCAGCCGTAGCTGCGGGCGCGGTGGCATTCGATGTGATCCGCGCGTTGATGTTGAACATCGCCATGATATTGTTGCCGGTCGTTGCTCCATTGGCTCCGACGCCCACAAACAAGCGGTCATTCGTGCCGTCGTAAAACGAAGTAAGGGGCGAACAGATTCCACCCGGATTCGTTCCGCCGTTGAAGGTAACGTCGTTCGACATGGCAGGCGTCGTATTCATCACGCCCGCCGCCGTGAACGACAACGTATACAGAGCGGGCTTGGACCCCGAAGCCGTCTGGGTCCCGCACGCGTAGAGCGAGCCCCCACTGGGCGCGTTGAAGTACGCGTTGTCAAAATCTCCCACCCAGATGTAGGAGTTGCTCTTCAGCCCGATGGCGGCGTCGGTGTGCGACGCCATCGTCAGCGGAATCTGCGAAACAATCGTATTGGCATTAGCATTGTTGTTACTGGAGAACACATACATCACGCCGTTCGTCGAATCCACCATCGGCGATAAAATGATCGAGTTGGCGGTAGCTGAAATCGTTTGCGACCCCGCCGCCGTGAACGACGCTGCTCCCGGAGTGTACGCGAAGACCTTTCGTCCGTCCGAAACGTAGACCTTATTCGTCACCGAATCGTAAACCGGCGAGGTGAGCGCCGCTCCTGCCGTCACCGTAACACAATAGTCCAGGGTCGGCGTGCCATTGAAAACACTCTTCACGTGGTACAACACCCCGTTGCCCGCCGTCAGATACACCACATCGTTCCCGTAATCCACATAAGGCGAACCGTTGGGATCTGTGTTTCCATTCGCGGCGCAACCGGCCGTCGTGATGTTCGTGAAGTCCAGAGAAGTCGCCGAAGACGCACCATTCGGTACCACCGCTCCGGTGGTGGCGTCCGTTCCCTGCCCGGCTCCCGTGGCCCAAGTCACCACGTGCAGAATCGCCCGAGTGCCCGCTTCAATGAACACCACCTTCTTCCCGTCCAATGAAAGCGACGGCGAAAGGTCACTTCCCCCTGTCCCCACGGCGTAGGACCACATCACTGTAGGCGTAGTCCGATTGCATAAAGAAGTTCCCGTTCCGGAATACAAATTGTTGAACGCGATCAGGTTCGCCTGCTTGCCCGCGCCCGCCACCAACGTCTCATTTAAGGTAATCGTGTACACCACAAAGTCGTTGGCGCAACTCGGAGTGGCATTGATATCGAACGTATATTTCGCCGGGGCCTCGGCCAGCGGCATGCCTCCAGTCGGACCCAGAGACATTGCCCAGTCGATCTTGGAGTTGCGATTTCTCGTCTTGCCGACAGTACCCAACACCGGACGCACGGGGCCCCGAGGCATGCGCTGGTCATCAGCCGGCGTACTCTCCTCCCGAGGTTCTTGGGGAATGCGCCCCAAACCCAGCAAACCAGCATTGCGCGAAAGCCAGTTGTTTAAGCTCCTCGGGTCACGTTGCGATGCCGCGACAGTCTCCGGCCTTCCTCCATTCGTAAAGAGGATGTGGCGATTGCTCCAGTCCTGCACCACGCTTAGGTGCATTGCTTGACCCACCGTAACATCAGCCGCTGGAACATCATCCTGCGCCACAACCAGCCCACCGCTCGCCAGCCAAAGCGCAACACCGACCACCCAGCCCGTGTGACTGCCGGAAAACAAGGAAACCATGTGCTTCTCCCGCGCCTGTCTAGGGTCGCCCATCGGTATCTTCAGTCTAGTCGCCTATCTGTATCTTCAGTCTAAAGGTCCGTTACGGGATCAGCCACGTGACCTTCGTCATCAGACTAGCACCGCGAACGTCACGACGGATGCCACTTTCGCGCCAGTTCCTGCGCAGTCCACTCTGTGGCACTGAACTGACCCTTCTGGCGGCTCAATCGAGCGCATGAACAAGTCTGCTAAACTAACCGGCATTGGTGGGTAGCTCGGGCTCCCAAGACACGAGGGTATACGCGCCTAGTTTCCAACTGCCGGGAAGCTTAGAGCGTCGGCTTAGTTTCTTTGTGTAGGCGACCAGTTGTGGCGACGAGGACGACCATCTCAGAAAACGGCGGAGCGCGACGAGAAAACGCCCGTCGACCTCCTGCACTGGCGTGGCTGTGTCTCTTTCTTTTTCCTACGCTCGCATTGGCGCAGTCCGCTGCCGCCGGATTCGACGATCTGGCTGTGCAGGCCTCGTCCGCCCGCGAACGAAACGACATCCCGACAGCCATCCAACTCTATAAGGATTCTGTACAGCTCAAACCGGACTGGCCGGAGGGTTGGTGGTACTTGGGAGTATTGCAGTATGGGACTGGCGCATATCCGCAGGCACGCGACGCGCTCACACACTACATTGAGCTAACGCCCACAGCCGGCCCGGCTTTTGCCGTGCGCGGATTATGTGAGTTCGAGATTGGCGAGTATCCAGAATCCCTGCGCGACATCGAGCGAGGCTTGTCGCTGGGCGCGGCAAACCAGTCGCGCAATGAAAGCACTCTCCGCTACCATCGGGCGCTGCTGCTGACTCTGGAGGGAGACTTCGAAAGCGCGCTGCGTGACTACGCTTTCGTTGCCAAGGATGGAGTGACCGACCCGCAGATGATCCTTGGCATTGGATTGGCGGGCCTGCGTACACAAAAGCTCCCGAAAGATGTGCCTGCCGGCCAGCGGGACCTCTTCTTCGCGGCAGGCGATGCCGCCTTCCGCTTCATGGCAGGAGATGATGAGAAAGGCCAACAAGAGTTTCAAGACCTCTTCCACCGCTTTCCGACGGCCGCCAATGCTCACTATTTTCTGGGCTATCTCTTGTTCCCGAAAGATAAGGACCGGGCCGTGATAGAGTTCAGGCGCGAGTTGGAGGGCACTCCATCCAACGCAGCCGCCCAGACCATGGTGGGGTGGGATTTGCTCTTACGAAACGATCCCGCGGGAGCGCTCCCATATGCCGAAAAAGCGGCGGCCGCAGCCCCGGCCTCGCCCAGTGCACAGCTGGTCCTCGGACGGGCGCTTGTTGAAACCGGTCGCGTGAAAGACGGAATGGGACACCTGGACAAGGCGCTCGAGCTCGATCCCGGTAATGTCGAAGTCCATTTCGCGCTGGTCCGGGGCTACTCAGAGTTGGGCCGCAAAGAGGATGCGCAGCGCGAACGCCTGCTCTGCATCGAGATGACGAAAAGTGAGTCGACGGCAGTTGTCCATCCTTAGCTCCTTCCCGGCCGCAGTTCTCTGGCTTGCCAGTGTGCCCTTGGTGGGACAGGTGCCTCAACCTAACTCTGCACCCGCATGCTCGGGCTGCCACCATAGTCAAGCAGCCTCCCAACCGGGCACGCCCATGGGCCGAGCCATCGTGCTCCCCGACTCCAATCGAACGCTCGACGCGAATCCTAAGATGACCTTTCACAAGGCACCATATACCTACACCATCGAGACCCACGATCATAAGAGTGTCTATTCTGTCACTGACGGTACGCGTACGATTTCTTCGGAGGTTTACTGGAGCTTTGGGGCGGGCGTGCAGGCCTGGCTGTTTGAACGCGATGGAAAGTTCTATGAGAGCCTCGTGAGTTACTATCCCGCCATCAACGGCCTCGATGTAACGGTCGGCGATGAGGGTTTGACGCTGCACAATCTGGAGGAAGCATTCGGCCGAGTATTATCGGAGCCAGTCGTCAGGACTGCTTCGGATGCCATGCAACGAACGCGGTATCCAACGGCAAGTTGAATCTGGAGGCCGCGGAGCCTGGGGTTGGTTGCGAACACTGTCATGCTGGCTCGACCGTACACCTCGTGGCCGCTTTTGATGGAGCCTTTGGCTCAGCGCCTCCGGACCTGCGCAAGCTGTCGTCAGAAGACATTTCCAGTTTCTGTGGCCGCTGCCACCGCACCTGGGAAACGGTGGTGAGAAACCGCTGGAGAGGCGAACCGAATGTCCGTTTCGCTCCCTATCGCCTGGCCAATAGCAAGTGTTTCGACGGAGCGGATCCTCGCATCAGCTGCCTTGCTTGCCATGACCCCCATCAGGATGTTGTTGGCCGGGCAGCCGACTACGATTCAAAATGCCTTGCCTGCCATGCGTCTGCGGCTTCCGCCCAATCCACTTCGGCTAGCCTTCCAGGGATGGCAAGATCCTGCCCAGTCGCCAAGGCGGATTGCGTGAGCTGCCACATGCCGAAAGTGAAGCTGCCCGATGAACATTTGATTTTTACCGATCATTGGATCCGCATCGCTCATCCAGGCGACCCGTATCCTGACTAAGAATCCCCGCCGCTAACCCTAGAGCCGCAGCGGAATTCTGCTAAACTATTGAAACGGTTTCTGTAGGCGCGTAGCTCAGTTGGTTAGAGCGCTACCTTGACACGGTAGAGGTCTGGGGTTCGAGTCCCCACGTGCCTACCATTTTTTCACCAACTTGCGATGATTGCCTGTCGCTCGGAAACATCTGGGAAGAAACTGGCCTTTCAGTGCCGCACCTAGCCGGGTCTTCAGTGCGTAATCAACGTCGACTGACTCGCCACGCACACCCACACGCCGTTGCGATTGAGCCAGGTATCCACAAAGCGCTCGCGGTGCAGGTACGGCTTGCCGCGTTTGGTCCCTTTTTCGCGGTAGACGCCCACCACTACCGCGCTCGCTCCGTGCACCCGCACCTTCATCGATTCGTTCGTAACCTGCTCGGCGTGCAGCGCGGATGACTTCACGCTCGCCATGTACTGTCCTTTGTTCATGACTGTGCCGTCATAGTCGATGTAGATCAGTTCGTTTCCCAGCAGCGGTTCCACCGCTCTCCCGTCTCTTTGCTGCACCGCTCGATTCCACGCTATTTCCAAAGCTAGAATTATGCTCTCCGCCGAATCCCGCGGTCCCGCTCGCGCACTTCCCGCTAGTATCGCTAGCGCCACCAGCCAAGCCACCTTCATTTGTTCGTTCTCCTCTTCCAAATCAGCAGGCCACTAGGCACCAGCTCTAGCGCAGCGGTGTAGCTTGCGCCGCCACACACATCCAGGATCCGTTCTTCAGCACCCAGGTATCGATGAACCGCCCCTCCCGCCGGAACGGTTTGCCGCGCGCTGTGCCGCTCACCCGGTAGGTGCCCGCTACCAGCGCCGTCTCGCCGTAGACATATACGCTCATCGCGTCCGTAACCAGCGTTAGCAGCTCTGGCCCCGCTTGCTTCGCGTGTTCCAGAAACTGCGCCTTCGTCAACAGCGAGCCATCTTCGTCGATGTACACCATGGCATCATCCAGAATCAAACCCAGGGCAGCGGCATTTCCCGCTTTCTCGGCGTTGTTCCACACGTTCTCAAGCGCCAGAATCTTCGTCCTCGCCCCGGATTCATCCTCGCTCTGCGGCTGCGCCTCCACCAGCGCCAGGGCCATCACGAGCAACCCGCCAGCGAAAAACCTGATTCCAAGAAATTTCATAAGCGATCGCAGCCCGTCCGCACTCGCACACAGCTACCTGCAAGACTTATCGGCGGAACCGGCCCACGACTTGAATTAGATAACCTCGATCCAGATAACGTCCCAGATACTCCCACTCAATTTCCTCTGGCGCTCAACCGGAGGTCCTTGCTAACCTCGCTCAGCACCGGCTTCCGCACGGTGTCACCCACAACATGAAACCTCTTCTCGGCTGCCTCGCCGTCACGCTCTGTGCCCTGGCACAGACCTCTCTGGCTCAAACCTCCAGCCCTGCGCCTGACGCAGCCAACATCATCGCGCTCGAGCGCATGTGGAACCAGGCCCAGGTCAGCCTCGACGCCAAGGCCATCGCCAGCATGATCGGCGACCGCTTCATTAATACCGAATACGACGGCGAGGTCAGCAACCGAGGCAAGTTCCTTGCGGACTTCGCCGATCCCAAGTTCAAGCCCAGCCTCATGAACATCGACGACGTCAAAGTCGAAATGTATCCCAACACCGCCATCGTCACCGGCAACTATCACGTCAAAGGAATCTACGCCTCCAAGCCCTACGAACACTTCGGCCGCTTCACCGACACCTGGATCCTGCAAGACGGCAAATGGCTGTGCGTAGCCAGCCACTCCAGCCTGGTAAAGAAGTAAAACGCTCCGTGTGGACGCGGGCACTCCTGCTCGCGTGGTCTAAAGAACTCAATCCCCAAAACAACCGCTCTCGTCCCTCTCCTGGATCAGGGCCCTGTTCGCTTTGCCCTTAAGCCCGATTTCCTACGCCATCTCCGCACGCTTTCTTAGGTGTTTCATTTATGGTACATAACCTTCACACCCCACCTTGGTGCTATGCTCTTTTACCTATAACTCGCCTTAGAACGCGAGGTCATGTACTGGTGGATGCAAATTATTTGCTCCAAAGTTGGAATCTGCACCTCCGACTCTTGACCGTGAATACTAATCGTTCTATGTTGCGTGCAAGAGTTGAGTTGCGCGGCAAGATATTTTGCCGACTCCAAGGCCGCGTTAGTCGCGCCGTCAACATACTCAGAGAGTATGTATGTCCGGCGATGAAGTTCCCTCACTTGGGCCACAGTGAGTTAAACATTGCTTGAGTTAGACGCCGCATTCCAGTCCTAGCGCGACCTGGAGTGAGCGGGAGAATCTCGCGCTCCGAACCATAAGGAGAACTTCAAATGGGATGCTTAAGAACGGATGCCGCGGCCGCAACTGCATGCCTGATCCTGCTCATCGCAGGTTCTCCAGCCGTTGTTTTCGCGCAAAACATGGACTGCTCCATCATCTTCCCCGCCAATCCCCTCACGGCCGAAGGTTTGGCCACGCCGTATCAACTCGTCGCCACAGACCCAGCTAACGGCCCGTGCAATGAGGGCAACGCCGATCAGTCCGCATTTGTGCAGGCAGCGATTTTCGATCCCGCCACGCACCAGATTTCCGTCTACAACCCACTGGTCATCGATTACGGTACGCAGCCCGCCGTCCCTCCAGTAATCCCGACGCTCCCGGCCCACGCGATCGTCGCCTTGTGGTTCGGATTTAACGGCAATAACTTGACGCAGCGGACGCTTGCTGTGAATCCGACCACCCTCACCGACAACCACTGCGTGAACGGCACACGGGGTAGCGTGTTTGGCCAGTTCTCATACTGCAATGCGGTCGCCTTTTTTGCCGCAGTAAACGCTGCCATTGATCGGCGCCTTTTGCATGTACCCCACCGCGGCATGGGTAATGACGGTCGTTTGTGTCCAACCGTGAGGAGCTTCAGCATCGTAGATCAGGACCAGAGCGACAACTTACCAGTAACTTACCTAGTAACACCGGATGGCTTGTTCGCTCAAAATACTGCGGCGAATGTATCTAGTTTGATAGGCGCGAAGAAATTTGGAAACCCAAGCGACAACGGCCTACTGGATCGATTTGTCGACCCTTCGCTGAGCTGCACTCCATGGAAAGGCGCAGATCTGGCCGACCCCGGCCAAACCCTGCCGGCACTGCCGCTGAATGAATTGCAGGCACGCTCGCACGTGTTTTATCAGGCACTGATTCCCGCAGGCGATCCCATGGTCCTCGATAGCCAGGGGAACCCCAGCCTCGCGAAGCTGAACCTATACCGGCGGGGCGTCGACCAACCCGAAGTGCGCTGGCTCGGACAGGCGAGTACAGCGGCGTATTGCCATTCCATGATGCACCAGCAAACGAACGCTCTGTTGCGGCGCGAAACCCAACTCACCGCCGCACCCTCGCCCGTAGCTTCTCTCGGAAGCAATCTGTTCACGTTTATGGCGGCGAGGCTCGTCGGCAGTTATCAGATCCTCAACTGCGAATCCTTCGGCGTGAAGAATCGCGTAACCGTGACCACGGACGCCAATGGGGTGGCAATTGGCGCCACGATCAATCTTCCCGCTGCCGGCGGAGGGCGTGCCAGCACTGCGGCGCAACTCAGCTCCGCCGGGGTCACGACAGAAGACCCGAGCGACGACCAGGATTCGGACGCCAGTTCCAATTCCGAGGCCAACTAGCTGCACGTCTGTTTAGGGTGGCTGCGGATGTCACTGCGCGGGACCTCGCAAGGGCGCGCATTCACTGAATCTCGGAGTCACCCGTACCATTCTAGAGACGCAACGAGCCATATTCCCTGCCCTGCTTCCCCGCTCTTTGTTACACACAGAAGACAAAGTTTTTACAAGCCTCCGGGCATCGACCTACATCCAATGACCTAAGCATTGGGAGGTACCCTTGATTCTCCCGCAGCTACACCAAGATGTGGAGCTCAGCCAAGCCGACGCGATACTCGTCCCTGTCCCTCAAGGACGTCGTTTGCTTGTGCGCCGCCCCGTCGGGTGGTCCTTCGGACGACGAAGCCTGGCAGGAATTCGTTTCGCGCGTCGGTAAGCCCATTAGTCTCATGATCTTGCGCACGGCCTCGCTCTGGGGTGAACCCTCGCGCACCCTGGTCGAGGACCTTGTGCAGGTGACCTACCTGAAGCTTTGGGAAGGTGGCTGCAGGCTTCTGCGCGACTTCGCGGTCGAGCGCCCCGAGGCGATCCTCGGATACCTCAAGAAAACGGCCGCCAATGCCACGCACGACTATTTCAAACACAGCCGCAGCCAAACATGCGGCGGCGAGCTGCTTCATGTCTCCACTGACGACGTCGACCCTGAAGCCGGCAGAGAAGTCCACGGCAGCGAAGCGAAGATCGAGTTTAGCCTGTTTCTGGAGGAGATTGATGAGCACCTAGGCTGCTGCCTGACCGGCCCCGACGCCGAGCGCGACAAGATGATCTTCTGGCTCTATTTCCGGCAAGGCATGAGTGCCAAGGAAATCGCCTCTCTACCCAGCGTTGGCCTTGGAACTAAAGGAGTTGGGAGCGTCATCGAACGCCTGAAGCACTCCATTCGGGAGCAGATTCTGGATGGCAGCGCGGCTTCTGTAGAAGAGGAAGTCAAGGTCTAAAAGCAAATTCCCCGCCGATCTCGTGTTGGTTCTATAGGAGCATTCAAAGTTGGACCGTCCACTCGATCAGCACATAGATAATGCAGAGCTCAACGCTCTAGTACCGTCCCCTGGCGCTAGGTCCCCGAGAGGTACGCGGGAGCCGGGCGGCCTTTCCGCAGATGCCCTGCGGGAGGCGGAACGCCACGTGGCCTCCTGCGAGGATTGCAGTCAGAGGGTTTCGAAGTATCGGCAAGTCGTAGAGCAGTTATCGAACGCAAGGCTTTCGCAGTCTACCCCAGGAACCTCCGCGTGCCCGAAAGACGAAGACGTCGACTGGTATGAAGTGGCCAGTGGCAAGTGGCCAGAGTTCAAAGCTGGGCAACTGATCCTGCACGCTGCGCTTTGCGACCATTGTGGTCCCCTGCTCCGCGCCGCGACATCCACCGCGGTAGCCGGCGATGATCCGACTCCGCAGGAAGAGCAATTTCTGGCCGAACTGAAAGCCCCGTCACGGCCCGAATTCACCATGCCGCCTGCGCGGAGCGCATCTCGGCGCTGGCCCGTCGTCCGTTGGCCCGTGCTCCGCTGGCTGGTCCCTGCGATGGCGATGTTGTTGCTCGCTGGCGTTTTCGTGACCAGACCGCGGTTATCCTCAACGCTGATGTCGAGTGCCGATTTCGCGGAATACGCGGTTCAGGCTCATCAGCAACACGCACAAGGAAGCCTGGCGCTCGATGTTCGCTCCGATTCGCAGCAAACCGTCAATAAATGGTTCCAGCAGAAGCTGCCGTTTTTGCTGGCTTTGCCTGCGTCCGTCGAGTCCCCCGGTGACGCCGCACCGAACCACCTTGAGGGCGCCCGCCTCGTCCAGATCGGCGCCAAGACAGCTGCCTTCATCGCCTACAAGATGCAAACGGGCTCAGCGACCCTGCCCGTTAGCCTGATGGTGGCTCCCAACTCCGTGGCCGTCGCCTCCGGAGGAGTCGAGGTCAGCTTCAAGAAGGTAAGTTTCCACTACGGCATGGTGCAGGGCTACAGAGTCGTCACGTGGTCTCTGCACGGCCTGACTTATGCGCTCGTTTCCCAGGAAAGTGGCAACACGCAGCGCTCCTGCATGGTCTGCCACTCCGCCATGAAAGATCGCGACCTCAGTCAAACGCCTCCACCCTTGCTCGCTCAAGGACAACCCGCCTCGCCTATCCCGCAGTAACGATTGAAGAAATGTTCTGAATGTACGCGAAATTGTCCATTGAGTATCGGCAATCGGGAGGAGCATTTTCCACTCCACGAACATTTCCGCTTTCGCGGAAAAGCAAATTCCCTTCCGATCTCGTGTTATCCAGTGAAGGCGTTTACGCCTTGCAAAACACTTCCACACTTAGAAAACTGGAGAAACCACCCATGATCGATCAGCAAACCAAGAAGACGCGGGTCCGCGGCCTGTTCGCCGCCGCCTTCGTGCTCGCGTGTGCGTTCAGCACCGTCACCTACGCAGCCGCGCAAAACGTCACACCGCCCACCACTCCTGCCAATATCACGCCGCCCGAGGGCAACACCGCTTTCCTGGTGGGCAACGCAATCGGCACGCAGGGCTACACTTGCTTGCCACAGGGTACTGGCGCAGCTTGGACTGCCAACCCTGCCCGTCCCGAAGCTACACTCTTTACCAAGGTCCTCGGACAGGATGTCCAGATCATCACGCACTTCCTGAGCCCCGATACCAACCCGAACAAGTTCGCACCCAAGCCGGTGGCCTTCGCCAACGCAACCTGGCAGAGCTCGTTTGACACCAGCAAAGTGTGGGCGCAGACGGTGGGTTCTATTGCCGCTGGTACTGACCTCAACAGCTGCTCGCACGCCAACTCCATCGCTTGCCTCTTGCTGCAATCCATCGGGAACGCCGAGGGACCAACCGGCGGCAAGCTGCTCGCCAAGACCACGTTCGTCCAGCGCCTGAATACCCGCGGCGGACTCGCTCCCGCCACCGGCTGCTCCGTCGCCGGCGATGTGGGTAAGCAAACGCTCGTTCCATACTCCGCCGACTACTACTTCTTCCACAGAGAGGAATAAGCGCCACGTTCCATTTCTCGCGGAAGGCGGGTTGCGACGCGAAGCACACCTGGGGGGTGCGCTTCGCGTCGCACCCGCAATTTCAATTTTATAAGGGGACCCTATGCACAACGGCCGCACCATCGAAGAACTCATCAAGCTGGTACAGCGCATCAATACAGAGCGCGGAGACTATCCGAACGCCCCGCATATCAATAATTCCAACAGCACCCAGTCCTCGCTGTCCTCGCGCTCTTCGCATGACCTACGGGAGCCGGCCTGGCTCGCCGTTTTCCAATAGCAGCCAGCGATACCGGATGTACTGAATCCGTCATGAAACCACTAGGCACTGGGGTATTAATAATGATGAGAATGCCGTCCTCGTTGCATGCGCAGCGATTCCTATTAACCGCGTCGATCGCCCTTCTCTTGATCTCTCCAGCTCGCCCGCAAACCACCAGCTATGAATTCAACGATTCCCACTTCCACTTGACCAACAACATCCAGGAAGGCCCGGACATCCACGATTTCCTGAAGATGATGGGCACCCGCACCGGTAGGGTCGCTCTGTTCGGCCTCCCGCTGCAGCAACAGTGGTCGTACCGGGACGACGGCGACCGCGCCCCGAAGTATTACCTTCACTCGGACGCTCCGCTCTACTACTACTCCTTCACAGACGCCTATATCGCTATGGCCTACAAGTCTTTGGCGAAGGAACAACAAGCCCGCGTTGATCCCATGATTACAGGCTTCAATCCCACGGACATGTACGCCGCCGACCACATCCGCCGCGTGCTCAATACTTTTCCTGGCGTGTTCAGTGGCATCGGCGAGTTCACCATTCACAAGGAATTTGTCTCCTCGAAAATCTCGGGCGAAGTCGCCAGCCTGGAGGACCCGGCCCTCGATCGCCTCCTCGATTTCGCTGGAGAAGTAGGCCTGGTCGTCTTAATCCACAACGATATCGATATTCCTTTTTCTGATGTTCTAATGAAAGAAGGAACTGAACCCGCCTACCTGGCTCCTATGAAGGCCGTCTTCAAGCGCCACCCGAGCACAACCTTCATCTGGGCTCACATGGGCCTAGGCCGCGTGGTCCGCCCTAACAAGAATCACGCCCGCGATATCGAAGCGATCCTGCGCGATCCCGACTTCCGCCACGTGAACTTCGATATTTCTTGGGACGAAACCGCCAAGTACATCGTCGCCACCCCGGAAGCCACCAAGACGATGGCGGGTCTGATGCAGCGCTATCCCGATCGTTTCTTATTCGGCACAGACTCCGCCGCACCGCCCGACGAATCGAAATACACGAAGGTCTTCTATCAATACGATCCTCTGTGGAAGTCCCTCGACGCGGATACCTCCCGCAAAGTGCGTCTACAAAACTTCGAGCGGATCTTCGACGAAGCCCGCCGCAAGGTTCGAGGTTGGGAGAGCGCTCACGTAACGCACGGCTACTCAAATTGAATAGGGGCTGATGGGGAAAGCGAAGGCAATCTGCCTACCGTTCACTCCGCTTCACCAACGACCCCCGCAATCCCTCCGGCAGCACCGGCACCCGTAGCGCTCGCTGGAGCAATTCCGGATTAGCCTCCACGCCCAGATACAACCGGTTGATGTCCGCAATCGTGACCTTGTTCTCATCCCGGCTGACCACCTCGATAGCCGACCCGGCCTCGAGTTCTCCCTCTTCCACAATGGAAAAGTAAAACCCGCTGCGCCCGCTCACCAGAAAGCGCTGAATAATGTCGTCCCGCCCAAACCGGATTTGCAGCTTATAGCAAGGCTGCCGCGGCTGCACCACCTTCAGCACCGCCGAACCCACGCGCACCGTATCTCCAATGTGCAGCGAGTCTTCCGATAGGCCTTCGGTAGTCAGGTTCTCTCCAAATACTCCCCAGGGCAAATCCATCTGCGGATATTGCTTTCGCCAATAGGGATAGTGCTCGCTGGCATAACCGTAGACCGCCTTGTTCGGGCCGCCGTGCACCGTCAGGTCCGCCTGACGATCGCCTTCCAGGTTGTTCCTCCGCACCATCACCGTTCCAGCCACGGGCTCCTTGAAGATTCCCGTCGAGACCGTAATTCCCTTCCATTCCACTTCCCGCGGCAGGCCTACGTTGACGGAAACGACTCTCATCGGCATGAGCACATAATAGCCGCACGGTGCCCGCTCACCCCCAAAAGCCTGTCATTCCGACGCCAGGAGGAATCTGCTCTTCGCTGGAGCAAAACCCGTGCTAGGAGCAAAACTTGTGTGAGTCGGGCACGTAGGACAGCATGAGGGGTACCCCCCTCCCCCCCTGTCTAATGGAATCAACGAGATACGCGGTGGAGGAGGCCAAAATCTTTGAGTTTAAAGGACTTACAGGCAAAATCTTGGAAACAAAGGAGATAGCTCCTTACAAAATCATTCCGTCTCGCCTTTAACAGCTTTCTGTAACCCCTTATAGATATGGTGCGGTCGGTGGTGCGCTAAGTCAACGAATAAGTGGGGTTTACGGGAGGCGGTTCCGAAATGGGGGAGTTGGGGCGGGTGAGGAAATGGCTTGGATCGGCCATATCGGCCCAGAGAGATCAAAGGCCCTAGCCACCCGCCAAGTGCGCGAAGGATGGCTAGCCGTGGCTAATGCTGGACGACGGTCATGGCGTAGCCATATGCGTTGTGCGTGCCATCGGTGACGGGCACGAAGCTGTCATTTTTCCAATACCCGGCTACTGAGTTCTTGGCGCCAGCTACATAAACGTCGCTTCCGGCAACGGCGATCTGATTGGCATACGATGGCGTTGCCTCCGGTGTCAGTTGGGTAAAGCCGCCGTCCTTCCATACATCGGCAAACGACGGTGCGCTAAGGGTATTGCCGGCAACGTAAACACTGGACCCGGAAACCACGATGGAGCTTGCATAAGAGGGCGTCTGGGTTGTTAACGGAACTGGATTGCCATTTTTCCAATAAGTTGCCACGTCGCAGCTGGAGCTAACGGTCTGGCATCTTTGCCCTGCCACGTAGACATCGTTTCCAGAAAGGACGATAGAATTTGCCATGGCGAAAGACAGTCCGTCGGACAAATCCGTCGCCACGCCATTCTTCCAGTATTTTGCCACGGCCTCCGTTACGAACTGACTAGGAGAAACCTGGGTGGTCCTATTCTCGTAGCCTGCCACATATACATCGCTTCCTGAAACAAGAATGGACATTGCCTCCGCTGGGTTTTTGCCGTCGGTTAGAGCAACCGGTATACCATTTTTCCAGTACTTGGCCACTGAACCGAACAAACCATTGACCGTGATCATCTCTGCGCCCGCCACGTAAACATCATTCCCGTCGACGACGATCGCATGCGCAAACCCGCGATTGATTCCGTCGGTCAGCGAAACCGGCACACCATTCTTCCAGAATGTGGCAACATCAGTGGCTGAACCCCCTTGAATGCCTGCGACGTAGACATCGCTACCAGACACTGCGATGGACGTTGCGTAGCCGAACGTGCCTGCGCCGAGGGGCACCGGTACGCCGTTCTTCCAGTACTTGGCGAACAAGCCGTTGGAGTCGTTTTCTTCGAAACCGGCGACATAGACATCGGTTTGAAGGGGTGGCAGTACCTTCGAGCTGCTTCCGCCGCCGCCGCCGCATGAAAGGGTGACGCTGATACTAGCGAGAAGGAGGCTATAACAGAGGGAGTGGCGGGCTGTCATGCACATCTTATTTAATCTCCAGATTCAGCGTTTTGGAAATCGTTGCATCGGGTCGCCAAGCATTCGCTCAGCCTCGGTCAACCCACTGTCTCCTAGGCGAACGTATTCTA